>JGI20214J51650_10002649_pt1 | contig 11281 bp, 8 predicted proteins | sample WetSurMetagenome_FD_51650 | JGI IMG/M metagenome (IMG submission 51650)
TAGCTCAGGGAACACCTGAAGAAGTCTCAAAGGTTGAAGGCTCTGCCACAGGCATGTTTTTAGAAAAAATACTTAACCATAAGCCTCAAGAAATCATGGTGNCAGTGAAGCNACCTGCATGATNCAAATAGCATCGCCCTCTGACTTCAAAAGTTCAGACATACCCACTAACCCAGGCGTTTACCTGTACCGTGATGAAGCAGGNGAAATCCTCTATGTTGGCAAAGCAAAAAGTCTTCGTTCCAGAGTTAAGAGTTACTTTTCAAACTCTGATCAACCCATTAAGACCCAACAGTTAGTCTCTAGAATTCGCAACGTCGATTGGATCGTAGTCAACACTGAAGTAGAGGCGTTGTTGCTGGAGAATAAGCTGGTAAAGCAACATACACCCAAATACAACATAAACTTAAAAGACGCTAAAACCTTCGCATATATTTCGCTTACAAGAGAGCTTTTTCCAAGAATTCTTACTAGCCGCAAGGTTTCGCGTAAACTTGAATCTTTTGGACCATACACCGATGGCTTCACACGGCAAGACCTTCAGCGTTTGGTGGTTAGGGTGTTTAAACTGCGCACCTGCAAGATGATGCCCAAACGGGCTTGCCTTAACTACCACATCCACCTATGCACCGCCCCATGCATCGGAAAAGTCACCACTCAACAATACGCTGAACAAGTCAAACAGGCACGCAGCTTTCTAAATGGAGACTATCAACAAACGATTGAGCAACTCAAAAACCAAATGCAAAACGCCTCTCAAAACCAACAGTACGAGACTGCTCTGGAGCTCCGCAACCAAATCCAATCCATCAGGCTTCTTACAGAACATCAGATTGTGGATAACGAGCGGCGTTTTGACCAGGATGTTTTGGCATTTAGGCAAGTAGGGGAAAAAATGTTGGCTGTTCAGATGGGTGTTCGTCGTGGGGTTTTGCTTGGCAAGAAAGACTTCAGTGTAGATTTGCAACCCCAAATCGAACAGGAGTTCCTGAAAGCTTTCTACACTACCAACCAGATTCCTCGAGAAATCCTGCTAAATAAGCCTTGTTGGCAGGGCGCTGAAGAAAAAAAGGCGTTGGAGGAATTCCTTTCGGCAAAGCGGGCTGGGATAGTTTCGTTGACCATTCCTCGGCGAGCGGATAAGCTTGCGCTTGTGAAGTTGGCTGAGAAGAACCTTGAATCAGGTCTCGACGTTGACTGCGCATTAGTGGATTTACAAAACAGCCTCAACTTGCCTATCCTGCCACATATAATCGAGTGTTTTGACATTTCAAACTTGGGAACCGAACATGTGGTTTCAGGCATGGTAACCTTCAAAGATGCCAAACCCGACAAGAAAAACTACCGCAAATTCAAAATCAAAACCTTCGTAGGACAAAACGACTTCGCCGCTGTCAACGAAGTTGTTACCAGAAGGTACAAACGCCAAGTCGAAGAGAAAACCCAGCTTCCAGACCTTATTATCATTGACGGCGGACCAGGACAGGTAAGTGCAGCCAAAGCCGCCTTACAAACGCTCGGATTGCAACTTCCCTTGATTGGTTTAGCCAAAGAGCACGAGGAAATCTACCTGCCAGACGAAGCAGGACCCAGAAACTTTGATAAGAACTGCCGAATGATGTTGCTTCTAAGAAGAATCCGGGATGCTGCTCACGACTTTTCGCTGGGTTACAACCGCAAGCGCAGACAGATAAAGATTCGAGACGAATTCAAACAAGTCAAACCTAAAGAAACTGCTTAAGCGACTCTTCAAGCCCGTCGAAGCCCTTTATTATGCTATCTGAATGGAACACAATCCATGGACTCAAACAATTAATCTCAGAAACCACAATAACTTTTTTGCCTTTACGTTTGGCGTAGAACATTTCCATGCAGGCACCAGCAGAAAGTATTGGCAAATAAACGACCATGATGTCGCATAGGTCAGCGTCGTCGAGGTCCCTTTGGACAAAGTCAAAGGTTGGCACCTTGTCCCACCAGCACTCTTCCGTTCCATTGTAGATGACCCTTTCCCTCTTCCATGGGTCGATGATTTCAAAGCCTAATTTTATGGCAATGTCCGTTATGGTTTTTCTGTAGTCTTGCTGTTTTTCCATTCCTATTATTGGACCTGAAATGAATACGTGCTTCTTCATGTCATTAACCGTGAATTCATCAAATATAGAAACTAATATCCTTTTTTTGTTCCGTGTGGAAATATTCTACAATGACAAATACTAAAACACATAATAGAAGGCTCTCTGGAAACTTCGTCACAAAACAGCCATCATTAGTCACATTTGGCTGTGTTCAAAGAGAGTCTATTCCGTTTGCTGAAATTTTTTGGTTTCTGATAGAAGAAAACCAGTTGTGGGTGTATTTGGTTGTTTAGCGAGTTTGGAGTTGTTCCGAAGTTTTTGTGGGTTTCGTAATCAAAAATGTAGCCCTTGCGCTTCCAAGAAACAAAGACGCCAGCGGGTTTTTCCAACATCTCAAAAATCCTGGTCGCATAACCGTTCATTTATCCATAACAACCCTGGCTAAACCAGCAAGGACTCTCCCAATAATGATCATTGACTTGTTTATCACTTGGAATAACCAAACCGGCTTTCTGAGCGATAACTATTATGTCTTTTGACGACGCGTTTATGCTCTGCAGATTCCAAGCCCTTATTGTAATTCTTATTAGCTATTGAATCAATACATATGTGTTCAAAATGTACCGAAACAGCAAATCATCAGAGAAGGTAGCCATATTTGACAAAGACGTCTTCATTAAGGCTGAGGTCAACAGAACTCTTGCCCGATTAAAGGAATTTAGGCAGAAATTTCCATTTACCGAAAACCTTCGAGCGATAGAGTGGTTAGATCCCGATAAACTTTTCAAGTTAAACCCTGACGAAGTCGGAGAATTCTTTCAGTTTATAGAAGGCATTTTCAAACTACTTAGTTATTCAAATCTTAACAGCTCCAATATTTACCGCAACGCCCGGCTCCAAATCAGCGACTTTAAAAACTTGCTCCGCATCGCAGTAGATAGCCGGAAATCGTTGGCCCAAAAAGTCGATGCTCCATGGGAAAAGATCGGCGGGATAGGACAAGACAAGCAACTTGCCAAGAAAATTATATTCTGCTTCAATTATGAAAGCGGAACGGTCTTGCCGATTTATAACAATCAACATCTGCGGCATTTCGCCAGCCGAGTCGTTGATGCGCCCAGTGGACAAACAAAGTATCTTTCAATGGGGCAAGAATACGAACACTACACCGCTGAGCTTCTAAAAGCCAAAAGTAGTTTGCCCCTAACTATAGGTTGGGATGTCATGTATTTCACACATTTCTTATACAAGACTTATCCGCCGCCAGACAGCGAACCAATCGCTTCAGAAAGAAAATTCGGAAACGTCGTAACGGACGAACAGCTGGACCTTCAAGGATTCATGAAACTGCTGGGCGAACTTCAAACGAAAGGCAAAATAACAGGCGAAGAATTCAGAGAAAACCGCGCATTATGGATGCAACAGAAACCCAACGATAGAGGTGTACTAACCCTAAGGCTAAAACAACTTCTAAACGCAGAAACCAAAACAAACCCTAGCCCGCCAGAAAATCGGCTTATTCAAAGACGTAGACTATAAAAAGGCTGTAATATGCCTATAACTTTCAAAAGTTAGTTTTGGCGGGTCCGACGGGACTCGAAGTATTGTAAGAGAGTAAGACTAGAATTTTTTTTCCCACGTTTTCTTTTTTTTTCAGTTCCTAACTGCCCACTTCTTGGGGTTGTACATTTTCGGGGCAAGCTTGATAATTAATGTTTCAACCTTCTTTGGAATTTCCATCAACCTCTCTTTTTCATTTGCTTGCTTCGCGGGCGCTTTGTGGTTATTAGATTTTGCGAAGACTAGAAGTGCGGATTCAAACAGCGACTATTTGTAAGGGCCTGTGGCATAATCTATTATGGTTAGGTGATTCCTGACTTATGTTTCAAAGCCGCGTTTCTCCAAAGAGTTTCATAGTGTTCTTGTAAGATAGTTACTAAAATCGGGTGGTTGGTCCATAGAGTCACTGTCTCGTTTAAGGATTTTCCGGGAGTGTAGTTGAATGCTGCCTCTCTCTTATCAAAAACTACATAGTTCTTTCCAGAGGTGGTTCTGACCATTCTTAATTCCAAATTGGTTCGCTGTTGCAGTGCCGGTATACTATCCAAATCATCATTACCATTATCACTTGTTTCCAATAATCCGCGATAAGCAACTCCTCTTTCCAACGATTTTTTAATATTTCCTTGGCAATTTTCATAAATATTTAGCCATCTTTTCTTAGGAGTTACAAAATCGACTGTACTCAAAACATTATCCATACTGTCTCTCAATACGCTAAGCAATTTCTGTTTGCCTTTACTTACTGTGATTTTAGATTGAATTTCATCTTGCTTTTTTTCGTTTTTTTCAAAACTGACTAAGAACTTATCTAGTTCTCGACNATTCTGCTGATATTCTTCATACTTCCTTATCAGAAGTGATTCTATTCCAAGTCTTACCGGTGNAGCCTCATAAAAGTAGGGAACATCCAAATGCTTCTCAACTAAGCCTATCTCTTCTAACTCATCAAGTATTCTATACGTCTCGGTTCGAGGAGTTTTTGTTTGTCGTGAGATTGTAAGAGCATCTGAATTTCCGATTTTTACAAGAGCAAGGTACAAATGTGCTTGAGATCTAGTTAGTCCAATCTTTTCTAGAAATGTAATATTCGTATCTTCAAGCAAAAACGTCACCGTTCGGTAAGATTATTTATCCATGTTTTCATATTTGGCATTTTTGTATTATTAGGGTATTAAAACAAGAATATATTAACGTTATCTGCGAGATAGAGGGCGAGTCTATTTTGTTATAGACTAAAAGAAGATGTGATAAAGAAAATGTTAGAAAAAATGAAATTATTGGAGAAAAAAACGAAATTTGCCACTATTACTTTAATTCTGCTAATGACATTGTCTGCAATGATTACTTTTACCCCTGATGTTAAAGCGCAGGTATATGATACTCCAACCTTCTTATTTGTAACCGCTTCACCGGACCCTGTAGGCATTGGCCAACAGGTTTATGTCGGCATCACTTTCAGCAAACCCACACCCACAGGCGCAGGTTACTCAGGCGATCTCTATGAAGGCATAACCCTTGACGTTACAGANCCTTCCGGACATAAAAGCACTTATGGACCATACTATGCAAGCCCAGTCGCAGGAGTTATTTATAGCTTTACACCCGATATGGTCGGCAATTACACAATGCAAGCCCACTATCCTGGACAAGTATTAAAAGGCTACAATCGAGATAATCCTACCATCAGCAGCAGTAGCAGAAATCTGATTGGCAGCAAAATGTTGCCATCTGACAGCAACACAAAGACATTGATAGTACAGCAAGATCCAGTAAAAGCAAAATATGAGACTCCTCCTCTTCCAACTGAATACTGGGTACGCCCAATATCTGGGCTTAACTGGTGGTGGGGAGAATCTATAGCGGGTAACGACTTTGGCTTAGGTGGTCAAGGCGCATACGAGGCTAGCGGAAATGTCTATCCATCTGGTACAGCACCAAACTCTCCTCATATCGTGTGGACGAAAGCAGCCCAATGGGGAGGCCAACCAGGATATCCAATCGGCAGCGATTCATCCACTTCTTACAGTTCGGTCTCGCTAATTCAATCGTACTTTCACCCAGTATGTATCCTCAACGGAGTACTCTATTACAATAGATATGACGGTAGTACAGCTTCTAACGTGTTAGGCTGGAGAGCTGTAGACATTCGCACAGGAGAAGTAATATGGGACCTACCCGCGGGCAAATCAGGCGTCGAGACAATTGCATGGGGTCAAATAGTGAACTACAATAACTATCAGGAGTTCGGATCAAATGCATATCTATATAGTGCACCGAGTGCCGGCGGAGCCTTCTCCACTGGAGCTAACTGGATGGGAATATACGATGCACGCACTGGAAACTTTTTGATGAACGTTACTAACACTATTAGCACAAGCAAGCTAATTGATTATGAGGCAAATAATTTCTATGATACAGAGGGATCAATTGTCGGCTACTACACTTCTGGTGGCGTTCTGCGCATGTACAACTACACCCAATTGATAACCTCAGGCGCATTCATTCGCACAACCGGTACCGTTAACGGCTCTAATTCCAACACAATAGTATGGAACGCAACGCTTCCAACGACATTCAACGGTGCCAGCATCAGTCTTAGCATTTCTGCAGTAACCCCTGAAGTAATACTTGTGCGTCAAGTGCCCGGATCGGTTTCATATCAAGGAGTCACTTTGGGCTATCAATACGTCGCAGGCTACAATGCAAGGACAGGCGCCCTAATGTGGGGACCAATAAACCAAACACTACCCGCATATGAAGACACAAGTGTACTATGCGCGCGCGATGGCTACTACATAATGCATGACAAGGATACGAATAGAGCGTGGGGCTATAGTCTAACAACCGGTCAACTGCTATGGGGTCCAACTCAACTGAAAGGAGGCGGCGACAGTGCTGTTTGGCGTGATGGTGAAATCGCTTACGGCAAAGTCTACATCTGGGACCTCGGCGGCTACGTAACTGCCATCGACCTTGAAACAGGAAAGATCGCGTGGACATACTATAATGGAGACGCTGGCTACGACACTCCCTTCGAAAGCTATCCAATTTTCGGCTACAATCGACATACTATTGCAGATGGAAAACTATTCCTCTCAGAAGGCATCATGTACACCCCGCCATTACATCCAAGCTACCGAATTGCCATAAACTGCACTGATGGAACTCTAGTATGGAAAATATTAGCTTACAGCAGTACAACTAATGGTCCNGTAGGCGACGGCTACTTGATTTCATTTGACAGTTTCGACAACCAGATATATAGCTTCGGCAAAGGACCAACTACCACCACAGTTACAGCATCTCCGAAGATTTCAGTACATGGCAGCAGCGTACTAGTAGAGGGCACAGTCATGGACATATCCGCTGGCACGACACAGGACATAATCGCAAAACGCTTTNCAAAAGGTCTTCCAGCAGTGTCTGAGGGTAGCATGGAATCATGGATGGAATACGCATACCAGCAGCAGATTAAGCCAACAAACGCAACAGGCGTTGATGTCGTCATAACTGTACTTGACCCGAACAACAACGTCTATGATATCGGAAGAACAACGAGCGATGCAAGCGGCTCATATAAGTTGATGTTCACTCCCGAAGTTCCAGGACAATACACTGTAATAGCNCAGTTCGCAGGTTCAGAGTCTTACTATGGATCTTCTGCAGAAACCGCTATAGGCGTCGACCCNGCAGCAGCAACACCAGTACCAACCGCTACTTCTGTATCTAACTTTGCAACAGCGAACGATCTTATGATAGGCATAGCTGCAATCATAATCGTAATAGTCATAATTGGCATTGTATTGGCAATTCTGATGCTAAGAAAACGACCATAAGAACCTCAAACAAAAACAATCTTTCCCTTTTTTTTAGTTTCAAATAACTGCAAAAGAGTAAACTTGGGCTGAAAAAGCTCTGGATCAACCTAATTGTTGAAGCTGCAATCGAAAGAGAATTTTGTATTTCCCTCTTTTCTCCATTGCTAGAGCGTCAGCAAACCCACCAATAATTTTATTTCCTAAGACCTCTTAATTTCGTGGTTGAACTAATGCTTGGCAAATAATTTGAGCAATAGCGTGGGCGCCTTCTTCGGTTGGATGCCACCATTATAGCTGAAGTATTGTGGGTGGGCTGATAACGGTTCGTATAGATCAATGACTTGCAAGTTAAGCTTGGTTGCAACTGTCTCAATCGTAGGTGTTATGTTTACGGTGAAGAACTCAGTGCTTATGTCTGTTCCATTCTCTAAAGACTNGCAGCGGCTTTAGAGCCGTATTTGAGGGGCACTTGACAGTACTTGAAATTCTTTCACAAGCGCTTCATAATCTTTTATGAGGTTAGCTTAGTTTGCTGGTTATTTGGATAAGCATCATTTGTTCAAGCATGATTACTACAATATTGGGCGCAAAATTCTATGCTTCCATAAATTCAGGTTGGTTAATGTGGGTTTATTCGATTGAAGAGATATCGTTGTAGAATTAACGCCAAAATTACCCACTTTATATTTGGAGCTAAGAAGCATCCGTAAGTAGTCTGGGTAATTCGACCCCTCAGTTTAACTATCTCCAACAGATCCAACGCGTACAATGCCACCTTCGGAACTCCTATTGATTAAAGAAACCACACCATATGCAGCAAAAACAATTGATATTAAGAAGTTTGCTGAAATAAGCAATGTTTTCTTGTGGTTGAAGTGTCCCATCACAACTAATAAGACCATTGTTAAAAAATAACTTTTTCCAGTAAAGCCTCAAAGGCAGCTATAAATTGTTAACAGTTTTCGATAGTCCGTATTTTTTTCTGCTTGCAGGTTAACCTATTTAGTGGCGCTAAAACAATTATTGGCTTTTCTAAAAAACAAGTGCGAATACATACAGCTCTCTCTTAAATGGAATTTATAAAACGGAAAAATTGTAAAAACCTTAAACGCTACTTGCAAGCATTATTTACAGACGATTACTTGGCGAAAAAGGAGTAACTATGAGATATCTATCAGCCCCCGTTATCCGAACAATCGCCATCATTAGTGTAATTGCTATTCATGCTACAAATGAAGCAATAACACCCCAAATGACTCAGCTGGACTTCTACCGCTGGTCTATTGTCAATGTATATCAAGCTATGTCTAGAGTTGCAGGTTTGCCGCTTTTTGTTATGCTTACAGGCTTCTTGTTGCTTCAACCTGAAAAGTACTCTGAATCTCTTAGCACTTTTTTTAAGAAACGTTGGAACAGGTTAGCCGTTTGTGTATTCTTTTTTGGAATACTTTATTTTATTTGGGATTTCANCGTAAAAAACCAACCCTTTACTACAAACTANGTCATTCAGAGCTTATTNTCAGTTGGNCCATACTACCACTTTTGGTACCTTTACATGATTGTAGGGTTATACCTTCTAACCCCCATCCTTAGAGCGCTTATGCCAAATCTAAGCAAAAAACTCTTGATTTATTTCGCCGCTATCTGGTTTACTGGCATAACATTGGTTTCTTTGGTGCCTATGTTTGGCTTTACCTTCAACACTGATATGTTTCCATTGTTGGGTTTTCTGGGGTACTTTGTGCTAGGCGCTTTTTTGCCACAGATAAAAGTGAAAACAAAATACTTACTTATTTTCATAATAGCGGGGATAATTACAATTTCTCTAGGCACATATTACATGGCTTGGTTTGGTAACCCCAAACTTTACTTCTTCCAAGAATACCTTAGCCCGTTTGTAATTGTTACATCAATGATGCTCTTTGTAGTNCTCTTTAGAACAACCCCTGGACGAATAGAAAAGAAAAAAAAATTAAGCGTGCTAGTCAATACAATCAGCGACTATACATTACCGATATTTCTTTTGCACCCCATAATCATGGAATCCCTCCAAAACGGATACTTCGGTTTTGCCATTAATGGCAATGTTATAAACCAAGTGATTGAAGTTCCAATACTTACCTTTGCAGCTTTAGCCATATGCTTAGCAATAATTATTCCAGTAAGCAAAATACCTATAGTTAAAAAACTGGTTGGCATAAATTGAAAAAACTAAACCGCCATCCTAAGGAAGCTTCGGATTTAAAGGTCAGAATGGGTAAACTTAGAATATTTCTTGAAGAATATTATCCCTTGCTAAGCATTTTAGCAGGTTATTTTCTGGTTGCTATTACTATAGGACCCTTCAATAATGGTGATACTGCATGGGAATACGACGCTGTCTTAGGGATATTCAAAACTGGCCTACCTGTAGCAAATGGTGTCTTAATGGATCAGCCACCCTTAGGCTTCTACATTCAAGCCCTATTCTTCAACATTTTCGGCCTGTCAATCAAAAATGGCACATTTCTTGTAACTTTGTTTGGGCTTGGATGCGTAGCCTTAGTTTATGGAATTGGCAAAGTCGCATACAATAAGACGACGGGTTTTTTTGCATCGCTGCTCTTCGCGTTTAGTCCTTGGCACCTAATTATGAGTCGAACATTCCTAATTGACGCACAGTGTCTATTCTTTAGTTTGCTAAGCTTGTTTGTAGCCTTGATTGCTGTTCGCCGAGCATCATTTAGACTCTTTATTATCTCCGGAATTGTTTTTGCAGCGGCATTTAACACAAAATTGTACGCTATCTTCACACTTGTTCCACTGTTGGCGTATTTTTTCTACTACCAACCCCGAAATCTCAAACATACATTAAAGTGGTTAGTAGGATTTTCCATCCCTGTGTTGATAGCCGTATTTTTGTGGTATCAAGTAATAGCGGGTATAGGTTTATCCTCTATCTTTCTACACCCCGATTTAATTTCTCAAAATCCAAACATCTCCACNCCTACACCNTTCTTTGTAACCAATTTTTTGGTAAGTTACGGGATAGGTTGGTTCTTTATCGATGCATCAATCGTATCAATGCTTGTTTGTTTATGGCAAAGACGCATATTCCGCCAGTTTTTACCGTTAGATGCAACTTGTGTTGCAACAATAGTCTGTGTTGTCAGCGTTAACATAATTTTGGGAACTATTTTTGATTTAAAGGCGCCTTTTCTTAACGCAATTAAATATGATTACCAAGCGTTACCTTTCTTTAGTCTCTTGGCTGCATCGTTAGTCAGCAAAAGCTTTACTTTGGTTAAGCTAAGCTGGTTAAAGACTAAAATAAAAAAGGTGCCCTTGATTGCTATAGCTCTACTGGGGTTTGTCTTAGTGGCAGCTGCACTCTTCTATAACATGTGGTTTACGCACTTGTTTTCTACATGGGATTACTTGATTTTTAGGGCAGATCCCAACATAAACGAAGGGTATTCGCTTTTTAACTCTAACCCAATTGGAGCAAATAGCATTTTGATGTTTGCTCAATTTTTAGGGTTCGTGTTTGCCATATCTGGAATACTCTGGTTAAGCAGACATAAACTTAGCTCGATCTTAAACAAAATTATTCTAAAAAGGCTTTGAAATAGCCGTCAGCGATTTACACTGTGGTTCTTTACTCGAAGAGCCGCTTGAAAGTTTAGAGCCTACGATAAATAATCTTAGGATACTAAAGAAGAGCCTACGATAAATAATCTTAGGATACTAAAGAAGAGCCTACGATAAATAATCTTAGGATACTAAAGAAAGAGGAGAATCTGAAGGATTCAGTATAAATGTAGTTGTACAATGGCGGGTCCG
>JGI20214J51650_10002650_pt1 | contig 11280 bp, 9 predicted proteins | sample WetSurMetagenome_FD_51650 | JGI IMG/M metagenome (IMG submission 51650)
CCCCCGTCGGTCTTCCAGATCACCACGTACTTGCCGGTATCGGCAACCTGCCCGCCGGCGACGCGTAGCGTGTACGTCCCCACCTCGATCGCGGTCTCCCCCTGCCCATCGACTTCGACTGTGTCGAGCGTGGCCGCCGTCAGGCCGAGGTCCATCGCCCCCTGCCAGAAGGCGCGGATCGCCTCCCGGCCCGCCACGACCGCACTGTGGGGCGGCAGTAGGTGGCCTCCGGTCGTGTACAGGGCCGCGAGCCCCTTGGCATCGCCGCGGCCAAAGGCCTCCATGAACTGCGTGTTGGCGGCGCGAATGGCGATGCGGAGATCTGTGGAGACCATCGGCTCCTCCTTTCCGTGACGCGAGACGGACCCTCCCCCTTCTCTGTGATACCGGCTCCATTCCCTCGGCCCCCAGACCATCTGGGATCAGCGTGACCCTCGCGACTCCCGGCCGTCAGCCGCCACGACAGGTTGGCCGCTCACATGCCGTCGGCCACCTGCCCCTTCAGCGTGGTCGCGGCCCGGTCCAGGGCCTCACACCAGTCCCCGCGCCCTCTCGGCAGGACGATCGCGCCGGCCTCCGTTCCATCGCGCCGCGGGGGCACCTCGCAGACCCACCGCGGATGCTGGGGATCACTGCGAGCATCCCACCACACCAGGACGGTCCGCCCATCCATGAGCGGAATGGCGTAGATAGGGGGATTCGACTGGTAGGGGGAGAGGGGGCTGTCGGGCTGCGGCGGTGTTCCCACCGTTTGACCAAAGACGGGGAGGGGGATCGACACGATACTCAGGAAGAACACCCCCGCACGTATCACGTTCATGGCAGGTCCCTCCGTGCTCGGCCCCTCGGGCGGGACCGCTGCAGATGCCACGGCAGCCGCCGAGCCGGCACCCGGCAGTCCGACCTCAACGGACAGGGGGGTGATCGGGCCGGCCGTCGCTCGTCCCTTTAGATCTGTGCCTTTTTGCCATCCCTGCGGCGCAGGAGCCCGGCAGGTACACGAACAGGGGGTGGAGAACCACGAGGACACAACTGCTCGGAAGGTATGCTCTAGGCGGGTCAAGCGCCCTTCGCGTCGCGGGAACTCACTATGTAATCTATGCCAGCGGGGCGGGGGGTCAAGGGGAAAAACCCCATGGAGAGGCGATTATTGATCCATGGCGCTTCTGTTCATCTTCCTGCTTCTCCGGGGAGTAACGCCAGTGAACCGCTGGGATGGGGTGTGAATCATGGCGGATGCCTCTCGCCGTTGCGGAGCGCGTCGCCACGTTTTACCCGCGCCGCACGTTCGGATTGTTCCTGCGAAAAGGCATCCACAGCGAGGTCCGGTCCTCTCACACGCTTCTTGGCGGGACACGTCGCAACAAGTGCCCGGTCGCCCACCAGTAAAAGCCATTGCAGAAANCCCGGACTGGCATATATTAATTGGTAAGCGGGCTTTTTCTGCCGCTCGGTCCCCTTCCCACCGGCCGTGGGAAGGGTGGATGTTGTCCGATGCAGCACATTGGGCCGCCCGGATGCCCCCATTCGGGACCGGCCCCCTCTTGGATGCCCATGCGTGGCCCTCCCCACGGATGGGCATTTGTATTTGGTGAGGATCGATACCGCCGATGATCCCGGACGGCGTCGATCCTCCGTTGGCTGTCGCCGGAACCCGGCTCCTTACGGACGCCTTCGCGCGCGCCCTGCCGGAAGGGGAGGGAAAGGTCATGCAGCGCAGGATAAGTTTTAGTGTCATGCTGCTGGTCGCCGTTGCCCTGCTGCCCGGGGTGGGCATGGCCGCAGGCCCCCCGGAGCTTAACAGCGTGGAACGATTTGCCGCCTTGGAGGCGACGGTGGCGGCGCTCCAAGCCCAGGTCCGGGCACTGGAGCAGCAACTCCTCGCCCAGGCGAATAGTCCCGTCATGGCGCTGAATCCCTACCTCACCGTGGATCCCGCCCAGCACCGGGTGCGCTTTACGGGGGTGAATATCCAGCTCGTGAACGGGGCGGGCCAAACCGACACGGTCAATGGCCGTGGCAACCTGATCCTCGGCTACGACCTCGCTCGGAACGATGACACCTACTTCTGCTCGGACGGCCACTTCACCGGCAAGGAACCCTGCGAACGGTCCGGCCAGACGTGGGCCGTCTCCCACAAGACGGGCTCGCACTACCTCGTGATCGGGGACCGGAACAATTACGCGCAGTATGGGGGGCTGGTGGTGGGACTCTACAACACCAGCACCGGGCCCTCCGCCAGTGTGAGCGGGGGGATGTTCAACTCCGCGCACGGGCCTGCCACCAGTGTAAGTGGGGGGAGGGAGAACACGGCTAGCGGCCTCTACGGCAGTGTGAGCGGAGGCAGCGGGAACGTCGCGAGCGGCCCCTACGGCAGCGTGAGCGGCGGTGGCTGGAACACCGCGAGCGAGCCTCACGCCAGCGTGAGTGGGGGCCAGGGCAACAGCGCCAGCGGGCCTGCCGCCAGCGTGAGCGGAGGCAGCGGGAACGTCGCGAGCGGGTTCTTCACCAGCGTGAGCGGAGGCCATACGAACACCGCGAGCGGGTCCTATGGCAGCGTGAGCGGGGGCCGGGAAAACACGGCCAGCGGACACTACGGCAGCGTGAACGGGGGCCATACGAACACCGCGCGTGGCGAATACGGTGCCAGCGTGAGCGGGGGTAATGGCAACACCGCCAGCGGGCCCACCGCCACTGTAAGCGGAGGCCAGGGGAATACGGCGAGCGGAATCTCCGCCACCGTGAGCGGGGGCACCTACAACACCGCGAGCGGGGGCGTTACCACCGTGAGCGGAGGAAGTAGCAACACCGCAAACGGGGGTGCCGCCACCGTGAGTGGGGGAAGTACCAACACGGCGAGCGGGCCCGCCGCCACCGTGAGCGGGGGAACCTACAACACCGCGAGCGGGCCCACCGCCAGCGTGACCGGGGGCAACGGGAACATCGCGAGCGGCCCCGATGCCAGTGTGAGCGGCGGCGGCTGGAACACCGCGAGCGAGCCCCACACCAGCGTGAGTGGGGGCCAGGGCAACAGCGCCAGCGGGACCGCCGCCACCGTGAGTGGGGGTAATAGAAACACCGCAAGCGGGCCCGCCGCCAGCCTGAGCGGGGGCTACTTCAACACGGCGAGCGGAGAGGGTGCCACCGTGAGTGGGGGTAGCAGAAACACCGCAAGCGGGACCGCCGCGAGTCTGAGCGGGGGCTACCAGCGCAGTGCGACCGGGCCACATGACTGGGTGGCTGGTGGGCTGACTCAGGACCAATGAGTTCCCTCTCGCGACAACGCCAGTGGGTTCTGTCGCGTGACCTCGGTATCAGCTGAAGTGATGGCGATCACGAGACAATCCGCGAGCGTCGGGCTCTCCTCGACGCTCGCGGTGTCTNTGGGCGGTCACCTCGCACGCNTNCTCGAATCTCTATCTTCCGCAGGCTGGCTAGTCTCCCTGGAGGCTCAAACCCGCGGTGAGGAGCCTGTTGTACTCAATGGGGGGTCCGCTCCCCCGGCACCAATCCTCATGTGGTCTCAACTGTCGATAACCAAACGCCACTGAAGTCGTCATCGAATCTTTCGAGAGGGTGTAACCCATGGATTCCACAATAGGCGTGACACCTGCCGGACGGCTGTTAACGGCTGGGGATGCGGCATCGATCCAAGAGCGCCCCTGGGGATGTCGGAACCCGAGTCCTCTCCCCGGTCGCGGCTCCAGACCTGGCAGATACGCCCACCATCCTCAACGCCCCGCCTCACCAATCGGGACTGGCCAAGTCCGGAGGCCGCTCCGGTGATCGCTTGCGGAGAATCCTTCCGTATTCGCATCATAAAGTGATTTGAATAGTCTTGCCTGGTGAGGCGAATNTATGTATATTCGAATCACATTGTGAGGTGAATATGTATATTTGGGAGTTGCCAGACTGGCCGCACTTTCGCTGGGACGCCAGCGCGCTTGCCCAGCCACTCGCCGCGGCCCACCTGAAACAGGGGCGGTTCCTCGGACGAATGGAAAGGTTGGGGTTCGAGTTCCGCCGCGAGGCGCAACTGCAGGCGGTCACCGAAGAAGCGGTCAAGAACGCGGAGATCGAGGGCGAGATCCTCAACCGGGCAAGCGTGCGCTCGTCCGTCGCCCGCCGCCTGGGCGTCCCCGACGGCGGCCTCGGTCCGGAGGATCGCCGCGCCGACGGGTTGGTCGAGATGACGCTCGACGCCACCACGAACTTTGCCACGCCCTTGAAACGCGAACGGCTCTTTGCCTGGCACGCCGCGCTCTTTCCCACCGGACGCTCCGGCCTACAGCCCATCACGATCGCCGGATGGCGGACGGACGCGCACGGTCCCATGCAGGTCGTGTCCGGCGCCGAAGGGCATCAGCGCGTCCACTACCAAGCGCCTCCGGCAGTCCGGATCGAGGCGGAGATGGCGGCGTTTCTTGCCTGGTTCAATACCCCGCCCCCTCTCGATGGGATCGNGACCGCGGCACTCGCGCATCTATGGTTTGTCACCATCCATCCGTTCGACGACGGTAACGGGCGGATCGCGCGCACCCTGGCGGACATGGTCCTTGCTCATTCCGAAGATTCCCCGACTCGCTTCTATAGCCTGTCGAGCCAGATCCACCGCGAACGCCCCGACTACTACGCCTCCCTCGAACGCACGCAGAAGGGCGACCTCGACATCACGGCGCGCCTGCACTGGTTCATCGACTGCTTCTCCAAAGCGATCGACTTCGCCGAGCAGGCCTGTGCCGCCGTCCTGCGCAAGGCCGAGTTCTGGCAGCGCCATGCGCTCACGTCGTTGAATGAGCGCCAACTGACCGTTCTCAATCGCGTCCTCGGGGAGTTCGAGGGAACGCTGACGGCGCGGAAGTGGGCAGCCCTCGCGAAATGCTCCATGGCCACCGCACAACGCGACATCAAAGACCTCGTGGACCGCACCATCCTCCTTCGCAGCGCGGGCGGCAGCAAGAATACAAGCTACACCGTGGCGCCCGGCTAAAGCGCGATCACACGGGACACCGCCTGGTTGCCGCCTCCGCCCCGCCCGACGCGAGCGTCAGCATTGCGGGCTATCGCTGGCCGGATCAGCGTTCAACCCAATCGTTGCAGTTGATGTTCTCGTGTGACCAGATCTTCCTTCGCAGTTCATCTCCCCGGTGCCGGGCAACAGAATTCTCATCAACCCCGGGGAACTGAACTCCTCGTGCTTCTTGTGCGTCCTGTGGTGAATCGTTTCGGTTCAATGGACAAGGGTCGGGGAATCGATCATGGCCGCGCCTCGAAGACCCGGTTAAACGGCGTGTGCGCGGCGCGGCGGAAGCGTGTAAACCCTCCGGCTGTGACGGCCGAACGGAGCTGCCCTTCGGTCGCCAGCGTCCCGAGGACGGTTTGCCCGGAGGCGATGGCGTTGGGCGTGCAGCAGAGCACCGAGGCTCCGGAGTATACGCGCCCCACGGGGTTGAGGTTTTCCTGGATGGATTCGCCCGCCATCGGCTCGACGATCAGTACGGTCCCGTCGGGGGCCAGCGTTTCGTGCGCGCGTTTGGCAGCACCGATCGGGTCGCCGAAGTCGTGGAGGCAATCGAAGAAGGCAATCAGGTCATACGTGGCCCGCGCGGGGAACGTGGTCGCCCCCGCAATCTCGAATAACACGCGGTCCGCCACGCCCGCCTCATGGGCGGCGCGGTGGGCTCGGTTGATTGACGGGGCGTGATTGTCGAATCCGAAGAACCGGGACTTCGGATACGCCAGTGCCATGATGATGGTGGATGCCCCATGTCCGCAGCCGATATCGGCCACCGTGGCTCCCCGTTCCAGCTTGGCTTTGACCCCGTCGAGGGCGGGAATCCAGTTGGCCACCAGGTTCGCCGTGTATCCCGGCCGGAAAAAGCGTTCGGTTCCCTCGAACAGGTTGTGATCGTGCTCACCCCAGAACATGCCATCGCCCGAGAGAAAAGCCTGCGCGATCCGCTCTTCCGCCTTCATCATGGCGGTGATGACTTGAAAGCCGCCGCCGACGAAGAAGGGGCTCTTCTCATCCGCGAGGGCGATGGCATGCTCGTGAGGGAGGGAATAGGTACCCGTTGCGGGATCGTGGTCCACGTAACCCCCCGCAGCTTGGTTCACGAGCCACTCGCGGACGTAGCGCTCGGTGGTGCCGGTCCGTCGTGCGAGCTCGGCGGACGTGAGCGACCCGCCGTGCGCCATGGCCTTGTAGAGCCCAAGCTTGTCGCCGATCAGCACCAGCGCCGCACTGACTGCCGCGCCAAAGTCCGAGACCGCCTTCCCAAGAAACGCCTCCAGTTTCTTCTCATCGATTGTTGCGTGCATCTCCATGATCCCCTCCTATCGCTGAACCTGCTCAACGAACCGCGGCGCACCGCCGGGCAACGATACTGTCCCGCTCGCCCGCATCCGTTGGGCGGGCAGTCAACCCTGTGCGGCCGCTGACTCCGCCCGGGGCCTCACGCACCGGGCGGCCACCTCACTTTGCTCGGCCGAGCCGACGGGACGGGACACGACGCGCAGGAGGGTTCGGCGAGGTCTCATGGCCGGCACCCCACTAATGCTCGGGCGATCGGTCCATACTCGGCCGCGGTCTAGCTTCCTGATAGAGATCGCACCGGTNCGTGCGAAATGGGAGGGNGATGAATGCGGAGCGACGAAGNGCTGAATATAANAGCTTGATACCATTCGAACTTTTCGCTGTCAAGCGCTGTCACGGGAGGGGTCAGAAGGGGCCGCAAGAGAGGCTATCGGGAAAGGTCCTGAAGCGGAAGCTCGAGGTTCTCCAAGATGGACGTCAGGGCAAGGAGGTTGTCGTTCGAGACCTGGTTCTCGGTGGACATGGCGAGCGCCAGCCGCTCCCCGGNGCCGATCTCTCGAAGAAGCTGCACGGCGAATTCCCGCGTGGCCGGAGTCCCGAGCTCGTAAATGGCCCCGGGGGAACCCAGCCAGATGGCCTTGTCCTTCCATAACGCCAGCGCCTCGCCGATCGACAGATCCCCCATCGGGATCGGATGGAGCGCCTCGACGATGTCAATGGGGGGGGCGATCAGGTGCTTCAGATCGGCCACGCGTCCATCCATGTGCACCGCCATAAGTTTTCCGTGGCGATGGAGAGGGCGCGCCTGCTTCTCGTACTCCGGCATGAAATACTTCATCTGCATTGGAGAATGGGGAAGCCCATCGAGCACGACGCCTTCCTCGCCAAGCCACTCCATGGCTTGCTCGATCGGCGAATAATCGGCGGTATACTCGGTGTGCTCGACCATGTACTTGACGACCTTGTAGTCTTCCGGCCCCTTGATCATGCGCGCGGTGATCCAGGCCTGGTTGCCTTTCCAGCTCCGCATGAGCTTCCACTGGCCCGTCCCGGCCTCCCGGAATTCGTCCTCGTAGACGCTACCCACGGGCGTAGAGAAGGTTCGGCGGATGATGGGTCGCCCCTCGATGGTCCGTCGCGTCTCCGTGACCTCGACGCCGTGGAGTTTTTCCACGTAAGGCGGGCGGAGCATGTTCAGGCCCATGCCCCGATTGCGGCATTCCCGTTCCGCCCACCCGGTCTGGCAATGCCGCCATGATCCGCTGTCGGCTGGTCATCGAAGCCTTTGGCTTGGGGCACTCGCACGGACCCCACGATGTCCGGCGCACGCCATCTCGGAATAAGCTGGTGGGAGAAGAGCGTCGGAAGTCACCCCAGGCGATGGACATCTCGGAGTGGCCGAAGCCCTGATAGACGGCCCATGGACGACTCTGGACAGCCGAGCGCGCCTTTCGAGGCCATTCCAGGCTCGGATCGGTGGCCGAGCGCGGCGGCTCCAGGATCGGGCGGGCGCTTTCAGGACGTCGCCTTCAACGCGTCCGCAAAGACAGCCAGGGTCTCATCGAGGTCGGCGTCACTGTGGCTCAGCGACAGGTACATCTTGGCGCCCGGGACGACGAAGATCCCGCGCTTGATCAACTCCAGACCCAGCCGCACCGCGCGCTTTCCATCGGCCCCCCTCAGATCCATTTCCTGTCGGACGTGCACGCTCGGATCCATGAAGTAGGGTTGAACGATCGGGCCCTCGCCAAGCACCTGCATCGGGACGCCCTGACGGGCGGCGATCTCGACCATGCCCTCGCGCAGTCGTCGACCGATGAAAGCCAAGCGCTCGTAGACGCCGGGGCGGGCCAGCTCTGCCAGCGCGGCGAGACCAGCCGAGCACGCGATCGGATTGCCGCTGAGGGTCCCACTGAGGCAGGCGTAATCCAGCGTGCCCTTCAGCGCGGGGTTCGCGGTCTCCATCAGGTCGGCCCTGCCGCAGATTGCGGCCAAGGGGAATCCGCACGTCAGCGCCTTGCCGTAAGTGGCGAGATCCGGGACGACCCCGTAGAACTCCTGCGCACCGCCACGGGCGAGCCGGAATCCGGTCACCACCTCGTCAAAAATCAGCACGATGCCGTGCCGGCGCGTCAACGCCCGCACGCCTGCCAGGAAACCAGGCTCCGGCCGGATGGTGCGCTGGAGCGGCTCCACGATGACGGCCGCAATCTCCTGAGCGTACCGTGCGACGATGTCCTCGGTTGCGGGAAGATCGTTGAACGGCGCGACGAGCACCGCGTCCACACTGCCCTTGGGGATGCCCCCTATGTCGGGGATCGGAGTGGGGTACGGTGCGTGGCCAGCCCGCATGTTGCTTACCATGGCGTAGTCGTGCAGCCCATGGAATCCCCCCTCGAATTTCAGAACTTTCTCTCGTCGGGTGAACACGCGCGCCATGCGCATGGCGAACATCGTTGCCTCGGTCCCCGTGCTGACGAACCGGACCTTCTCGGCGCAGGGAACCGCCCGGCAGATCTCCTCTGCCAGCCGGATGGTCGGAACGCTGAGCCAGTGATAAGAGGTCCCCTTCGTCACTTGCTCCTGGACCGCCCGGACGATAGCGGGATGCGCGTGGCCTAGTAGCAGGGGGCCCGAACTCATGACGTAGTCGATATACGACTGCCCCTGGGTGCCATAGATCCGGCTGCCCTCTCCTCGCTCAACAATGAAGGCCAGATCCGCCGGGAGCGTCCATTGCCAGACCGAGCCACCAGGCAGGTACAGGGCGGCGGCGGCCAACAGGTCGGCGGTCATCGCATCGGCGGTGGCACCTCGTCGGGCTTCCATCGAATCATCCTCCCCATACAATCCGTGTCGGACGCACAACCACCAGCGCTCGTGCCGTTGTCTTCCCGAACCCCCTACAACGCCTTCTCCAGGATGGCGCGAGCATCCTCGGTGCGGACCTGGCGCGGATTGTTCGCCCACAGGCGCGTCATCTTCATGGCGCCCTCCACCAGAGCGCCGATGTGCTCCTGCCGGATGCCCACCTCGCTCATCCGTTGGGGGATGCCCACGTCCAGCGACAGCAGTCGGCAGGCCTCGGCGCTCTTGGCGGCGGCCGCCCGCGGCGAGAGGCCCGCGATCGGCTCGCCCAGGGCCTCGGCCACGGCGGCGAACTTACAGAGGTCGCTCAGGGCATTGAACTCCATCCCGTAGGGGAGGAGGAGGGAGTTCGCAACACCGTGGGTGATCCGATGCTGCCCCTGCAGGGGGTAGGCGAGCGCGTGGACGATGTTGGTCCCCGCGTTTCCAATGGCAATCCCCGCATAAAAGCTCGCCCGAGCCATGCCGTCGCGGGCTGCGAGATCGCCGCCGTTCGCCACGGCGGTCCGGAGATGTGCACCGATGAGTCGGATAGCCTCCAGAGCGTACAGGTCGGTCATGGGGGACGCGTTCAGCGAGGTATAGGACTCCACCGCGTGGCTCAGGGCGTCCATCCCGGTGGCTGCCGTCACCTTGGGTGGGACCGAGACTGTGAGCAGCGGGTCGATGATGGCCACGTCGGGAATCGTATGGGGGCTGACCACGGCCTTCTTTTCTTTGAGGGCCGGGACGTAGAAGAGGGAGTTGGGCGTGATCTCGGCGCCGGTGCCCGACGTGGTAGGAATCAGGATGGAAGGCACGCCGCGCTGCTTGACCAAGCCGATGCCGAAGTAATCCTCCAGTGCGCCCGGGTTCCGCGTGAGGAGCGTCACCGCCTTGGCGGTATCCAGGGCACTGCCGCCCCCAACGGCGACCACCAGGTCACAGCGGAACTCACGCGCCGCGGCGGCGGCCCCCTCGATGCTCTGCACCGAGGGCTCGGGCTCCACTTCCGTCCAGAGGCGTGTCTCCACCCCCTCGGCTTTCAGTGACGCCAGCATGCGCTCGGGGACCCCGACCTTCACCAGGTTGGGGTCCGCAATGAGGAAACACCGGGTCCCGCCGAGCCGCTTCGCCTCGGCCCCCACCGCTTCCGCCGCGCCGCAGCCGCACATGATCTGCGCCGGAATCCTGAAGGTCGCTACCTTGCCCACCATGCCGCCACCTCCTCCGGCCGACTCGCAGCCGGGATACGAAACCACTTGCCTCATCCAGTCCACGTCCACCCGACGGGGTGGAGGGAACACCGAAACCGGCGTATCGTCGCGCAGCGATCGCCGCCTGTCAAGAACGTCCGATGTGACGTCGCTAAACGACCGACAGGTCGGACATAGACGGCGGGCAGATCCGGCGGAATCTCATGTCGGGCAAAGGGCGGCTTGACAGTTGGGGACAAACTGGATATCGTCCGCTTGCCTCGCGGCGCGAATGCGCCGTCAGGCCCTTGCCCTGACAAACTTGGCAGCGTGAGCCTCCCGATATCTGCGTTTCCCGGATGGCACGATCCTTTTGAAATAGCGCTCTGGTGGCAGGTACGCCGGCCGGGTGGCGAACGCCACAGTCATCCCGGAGACCGACCGGGATCCGCAAAGGAGGTTTGGCATGTTTGAGGGATTCAAGAAATTCATCGCCCGCGGTAACGTGATGGACCTGGCAGTCGGCGTCATCATCGGTGTGGCCTTTGGCGCCATCGTGGACTCGCTCGTGAAGGACGTCATCACACCCATCATTGGTCTGTTCGGCGGACAGCCAGACTTCTCCGCCATCAGGCCGGGTGGAATCGGCATCGGCGCCTTCCTCAACAACGTCATCAGTTTTCTGATGAAGGCCGCCGTCCTCTACTACTTTATCGTGGTCCCCTTCAACCGTTTCGCTGCCAAGCTCATGACGCCTCCGCCTCCCCCTCCGCCCGGACCGACGCCCAGCGAGAAACTCCTCGGCGAGATCCGCGATCTGCTCAAGGCTCAGGGTCGTTAGCGCCGAGAACGGTCACCGCCCCTCGGGCCATCCGGGGTATCTTCCGGATGGCCCGAGGGGCGTTTGTTTTTTCCCCGCGC
>JGI20214J51650_10002651_pt1 | contig 11273 bp, 9 predicted proteins | sample WetSurMetagenome_FD_51650 | JGI IMG/M metagenome (IMG submission 51650)
AGATTATTTTGGGTTTATGGACAAGTGCCGTGGCTAAATCTAAACGTTTTTTCATTCCACCAGAATAGTTTCTAGCACGCTTATCCGCGGCTGATTCAAGCCCAACCAACTTGAGCAATTCATCCACACGATCTTTCAATTCTGCGCCAGACATTTGCTGTAAATGTCCCTGCAGAATAATGTTTTCTCTGCCGGTTAAGTCGCCGTCAACGGTTGTATCTTGACTTTGAACTCCAATAATTTTTCTGATTTCAGGAGCACCACTTGATACGTCGTTTCCGGCCACGGTTACTGTACCCGAGGTTTTCCTCAGTAATGTAGTTAATATTTTGATGGTTGTGCTTTTGCCAGCGCCGTTGGGACCTAAGAAACCGAAAAATTCACCTTCGTGCACACTAAATGAGATGTTATCCACTGCTTTTGTACCATCTGAGTAAACTAAAGTGAGGTCTTTAACCTCTATAATGTCGGACATAGCTTTCGCAGGTTAGTTTACGTTAGAGAACATAACCCTTTGTGACTGGCACCTTACAGTAACAGCAAGGAAGCGCAGGCAACTTTAAATTGAAAAGTGTAGATTCGAAAAGAACCGATGAATTGCCCTAAGTGTTGCAGCAACATAGACACCTAACGTGGTTGAGATCAATACAACGCCGATTAAGATAGCTATGAGCGGGTAGTTTTCAAGCAGCAGCCGTCTGATGTTGCGGTAGCCAAGCGGTCCCTTCATTTTTAGTCCAGTTAACCTTGTTAGGTTTTATTGAAAATAAAGTCTCCGCATTTTCAATTAAATTATCGGTACTATCACGAGATATAACAGAGAAAACGAAAACATGGTTACCCGGCAAACATAAAACTGCGATAGGTATGTCTAGGATATTTCAAGTTTAAAAGAAGTCAAGTCATAGTCATCTACGCTTCCTCGTTGATGACAGCAAGTGGCCGTATCACCAATGGTAATAATTATCTCAGAAAGTATCAACATAATTCTTAATTAGCACCCAAAATCCCACGATAATTATTGGTTTAGGGTTGGCTGAGGCTCTGATAGCATACCCTCAGTTCTTTTTCGGGTGGTTTTACTATATTGAAATAAAAGCTGCCTCTACGTTTGTGTCTGCTATATACATTCGGTTTGGATTTCTTTGATTTGCTTAAAAATGGCAGGTACTCTCACGTTTGCAGAAAAAGAAACATCAGGCTACTGAAGTAGTCAATTGAATGTTAGTATGCTAATCTATTTCGATTTTGATTCCCTCACTAACTTTTCAACTTTTTTAATATGATCTTTCAATTTCCTCTCTTGTATATTTTGTTGAGGCAGAGTCTCAGGCGCACGTAATATAGGAATTATTGATACAAGAATGACAACGCTAAGGACCGCTGTTAGTAGATTCATTGGAACTGAAATGGAATACCACTGTTTAATTCCTTCAACTACTCCGGTAATCAAGAATGGGACTAATAGACCTCCAAGTGCATAAAATCGTTCTTTTGACCCAGAGCGCGAAGAAATATCGCCTAAGATAACTTGAAGGTAAATTACAAACAGCATCCCCAATGCAAATCCCTCTAATACCGTGTAAATCAAATAGACAATAGCCTCTTGATACATCAAACCTAACAATGCGTAACTAATTCCGAGCCCAAAAAGACCTAGGATCATTGGTGGCTTTCTTCCAAATCGATCAGCCAAAAATCCGCCTATGAAAGCCGCAAAGATTGTAGCTAAAGGTTCCAGAACAAACGCTATTTCTTTAACGGATCCAAAAGACTGAGAAAAATTACCCAAAATGGTTATGCCATTAGCTACTTGAAATACCATCCAAGCAGCTCCATAAGAAATAAACTCTCTAGATTTCAACATCGAAGACCACCTAATTATTGGTCCACGCTGCCGTTCACATGGGTCTATAACTACTGCAATAAAACCAGAAGCTTTCAAAAGAGATAGTACTATAACCAATCCCAATAGGTCTAATTCAAGAGCTGAACCCAAAGCAACTATGAGAACTACTATGACGAAAGTAAAGCCAAATATCACCCCCGCCATGCGCCCTCTTTTCTCAACACTTACCGATTCAGTAAGGAATGCTTGACATGCGGGAAAGCCAAGTCCAAATGAAATGCCAATCATAGAATTTATTATCAGAAAAGAAGCCAATCCGTTAGAGATAGCAATCGAAGCCGAAGTCACTAGACCAAAACAAATCCAAATAACCAAGAATTTTCGTCTATCCATTCTCTCGCATATTAAACTACCCAAAATTCCAGAGGCAACTGTGAAAATAGCCAATATTAAAATACCTATATAGTAGAAATTGAGGTCTAATTCTCCAGAAATCTGTCTTAGAAAATTGTTAATTACGTAAAACCAAGCAATTGTACTAGCAAACAACAGGGCGATTGCAATAGTCCTTTTCCTATTTGCACTATTAACTTCTGGATTCTCAATCAACCGCCAAAATCTCCACAAAATTAATATACATCTTTATCAGATAAAAAACTTGCCTCTGATGTGGGACTCAATATCTTCAGAGGTAGGAGAAACTTATTGTGTATGATGAAATGAAGATTAAAAGGAAGGCAAGTTTGTTAGAACAGTTTGAACTTTTCGACAAATATTCCCCCTGTCTACGTGCTCACGCTGAAGAAATCGTCAATGCCCTACAATATGACGACCTTGAAGCACTGATCGCAGTTTTTAAAGCATGTGAAATCCCTAAAAAAGCTTGGCTGACTTTAGCAATCCTATTAAAGAGAGCCTATGACTCAGATTTCCAATCTTGGTCACTTGGACCAACATAATTCTAAAAAATCACAGGCTATCCGTGAATACGCTTTCAAACTCCCTCTCACTTTCTATATACAAAAGAGGTATCATTAGTAAAGAGCGCAGGATATCTTTCGCAGCATTCGGTCTTACTTGTTCAAGTTCCTTTATGGCGCAATCTGCATTATATTTTGCTGTTTGATAAACAAAATCGATAGCTTTAGTTTCCCAACACAGTTTGCGAATTTCATCGGGAGCAACAGACCTTTTCTTGAGAAGAGAGGTAGCTTTAAGATATGAATCATAAGAAGATTTAGCTGCGTAAACTAAAGGTAAGGGGACACTCTCATACCTTAGTCGATCCGCAAGGTTTCCTTCTCTATTCATAGAATCCTTAACCTCATCAGCNAAGTTAGCAACAAACCCAAGTCTACTACCGAAATTCGAAAGCGCTTGAACCTCCATTTGCGATCCAGCGCCAATTATTGCNCCTATTCTAGCGCANCCAGGAATATCAGCCGTCAACTTCTTTTTCATTATTAAATAATCATCGATACTTNCNGCAAGGTTTTTTTGAAATGAAACCTCCATGAATTCNCCATCATATAATTCAAAAATAAAGAAATAGATTTNTTTTATAATTGAATCTGCAATTTTTTCCGAATATACTTTTCGGAGATCGCCGCCTACCTCAAATAGACCTTTGATTATTAACATATCTCCAATCAACAAGGCTCTTTCTGGACTTTGTGAATTGAGAATAGTCTTCTTGAAATGTTTGTCTTTCGTCTTATCGATAATATCATCGTGAATCGCCAACCCCGCTGCGATTGTTGTAATAGCCACGCTCGCATCATAAGTAGAAGAAGNTTTGCCTCCAACAACCTCGCAGCATAACGAGACAATTGCAGGTCGAGTATATTCGCCCCATTGNAACTTGGTGCGCTCCAAAACATCGGTTAANTCTGAAGTGCTACGAATTTCTGAAAAGCTTATTTGTTTAAATTTATTNATTACTTCTTCGCTTCTTTGTCTAAGTAAATTCTTCAGCTCAGAAGGTTCTAAAGACATTGGTTGCCATCAACATTTAATTGCTCTATGACTTAATCACTCTTTTGATACACCGAGATTTAACTATCTCCATGTTAGATATTTTTTAATTCAACAATAGAAAAATAAGTAGTGCATAATTGAATAGTAATAGAGTTTCAATGCAAAAATTAAAAAATAAGTTGTGCTAGTACCAATTTATAATATACTTCCTATTTTGGAAGCAATGATACGAATTTTAGGAAAGGGATTTCAAAATGAACAAAGACCCTGAGATCAAGGCATATCCTGAAACGATAGTCATTAATGAATCGAAGCTTGTAAAATCAGTCACCAAAGTATACACACGTTTTAAGCCAGATATTGATTACCCTCAGATTGAAGAATTCCTAAATGATAAAAAAATCTTAACCACAAATGTCTCGCCGTCTCTAAGTGGAAATGTCACAAAAAACCAAGAAAGAGATAAAAAAGCCGCAAATGAAGTTATTCTAGAATTTCCAGGCAGCCTAGTGGATATTGATGAAAACATTCACAATATCGAATCAGATAGTCGAGTAGACGTTGTAGCTCCAGTTTACACTATCGAAAACTCAAATTCTCCAAGCTGCCTCACATTTAACGAATATATCATAATTTTGACCAAAGAAGAGGTCTCGTCAGAAACACTCAAAAATATTCTTCAACCAGTCGGCGTCAAAGAGGTTAGTCGAATAAACAAGAAAAAGATTATTCTAAGCACATTAGATAAGAAAAACCAGAACACCTATGAAGTCGCCGAAAAATTAAAACAATATCAAACATTGATAGAATTTGCTGATTTGAACTGGATACAAGTTGGGGACATTCTATGCTCAGCCCCCAATGATCCCTATTTTAACCAGCAATGGTCTCTACTCAACACCGGTCAACAATTACCAGATAATAGACAGGCAAAACTCGGTTGCGACGTCAAAGCAAGTCCAGCTTGGGCAATCTCAAAAGGAAGCCCACTTATCGTAATTGCCATTCTTGATACTGGATGCGATCTAAAACATGAAGATTTAGCATCACAACTTGTTCAAAAAAACAGATGGTTCGATGCCGTTTATGGAGCCCTTCCTGAAGATACAATTGGCCACGGTACTAGTTGCGCAGGAATTGCAGCTGCAGCCACCAATTCAATTATCCCAAAAGGCATAGCAGGATTTGCTAGTAACTGCCGCATCATGCCAATTCGAATTTCTACAAACGAAAATGTCTCTCAAACGGTACTACAAAGCGCAATAGATCAAGCCGCCAAAAATAGTGCAAATGTATTGAGCTTAAGTCTCGCCCTCAACGTACCCCTAATCCCAACACTCAAAAACAGCATAGACAACTGCATAACGCAAGGAATTGTCATTGTTGCAGCTGCTGGAAACAGGGCATTTGAAGATACCGCTCATAGGGGAAATGCCCTCAATACGGATCTCAGATCTCCAGCAAACTACGATCCCATTATCGCTGTGGGCGCCACAAACGAAAACGATTTCAGATGCACAATTGANGACTGGACCTTCTTCCCAGGAAGCGAATATGGCAAACAACTAAGCGTTGTGGCACCGGGGGTACATATGTGCGCCCCAAAAAACGGTGGTGGCTATCGTAATGATTTCTACGGAACCTCGGCAGCTACACCNCTCGTAGCGGGCCTTGTTGGACTAATGCTTTCATATAATCCTACTTTAAATCCAGCAACTATAAAAAACATAATCCAGAACCAAGCGGACCGTGTGGGTATACACAATTATGTGCCAACTGGACCAGAATACACAAGAATTGAAGACAATTACGCAGTCGATCCAAGCAAACCCAATTGGAATCCTTTTATGGGCTATGGCAGAATCAACGCAGAAACCACTCTGAATGAAGTGAAGAAAAACTATCAATATGGACCTGCAGACGTTTACATACGAGATTCTCTAACGGACGATGGATCAGAACCATACACAGGAAACCCGCTCTGCTTCAGCCCTGACATAATAGTTCGACAGTATGAAGTTAACCAGCCACATATAGAGTTTTCAGACAAAACCGTAGATCCAGGTAGTGACCCAATTGCCTTTGACAAGCCAAATTACATTTACATAAGAGTACACAACCGTGGCAAAATAAAAACCAACATACATGCACGTTTATACTACGCTCCTCTAAGCACAACATGCACTCCAGATCACTGGCAATTCATAGACCAATACGATTTTTATAACGTAGATGAAAATAGCATGGCAGTCTCAGAAGAAATACTCTGGGAAGAAATCCCTACCCCCAGAGCAGTCGATCATTATTGTCTAATTGCCTCAATAGAAGGAGTACAAGACCCCCATCCAGACCCAGCCGGAATTGCCGACGCACAGCAATACATGGATTTAATCCGAAATCACAACAACATAAGCTATAGAAATTTGGTTTTTGAACAAGTTTTACCCAATACTCTTCTGCCAATTCCATTTTACATCTACGGCTTTAACAGAAATGAAGTCAAATCCGAACTAAGAATAATAAAACACAGTGGCGCTGAAAGTGTAGCGATTGAACTACGATTACCTGATGCCTTAACAAAAAGCGATACCTTACAGTTAAGGAATATGATAGAGAGCAAAAGCCACAAGAAAGGAAACTACAGAACCTTTGTAATAGACCAAAAAAACAACGCGTCAATTAACGAATTGACTCTCCATAGGGGCTCAGTTCTGTCAAGAATTACGGTAAATATTCCTGAGCACTCCAAACCCGAGACATACTACAAGTTCTCAGTACAACAATTAATCGGAGAAAAAGTACTCGGTGACTTCCAAATTATCGCAAAGGTGCTTAACCCTGCAACCGTTAAATATGTTGGAGAAAGAGACAAGAAAACCGTTCATAAGATCGACTGCAAAAGCCTAAAAAGCACGGACCGAAAACTATGTCAACCGTTTTCGAGCCTAGTTGATGCCAAGGCAAGAGGCTATAATGCTGCAGAAGATTGCATCCAATAAGTTTGTGAAACAGGATTAGTGATTAAATATAAACTACTTGAACATACTATTTTGAAATAGTAACAAATGGCATGCGAAAATTTTAAAAATCCATCTATGCTAATTGTCTTATGAAGCCCTTGCAAAAAACTGAGAATTCAGAGTGGAAAAAATGTCAAACGTTGAATTAACAAAAAACTATGAACGATTGGCTGATTTTCAAATGAATGAAAGCCAAAAATTTTACAGCCGCGCAAATTTCTTCATTGCTGCTGAAGGCATCTTTTTTAATGCGTTTATAACAGCAATCGTTGGAACCACAAAACTTGAAGGTTATTTGATTTTCGCGCCAATCGTCATTTGCGCAATAGGCATCTCACTTAACATAATATACATTCTATCAAGTTATATTCAATTAGAAAAACTAAGCAAGACGGGACAAATATTAAACAAATGGCTAAATGATATCGCTTCTCAACGAAATGGAGTTCCCCCTGACTTCCCATTTAGTCTCTATGAATCCGAGTTTTCGCCTAAAATCACACCCTTAACAGCTGTAAAATCCAATAAGACAGAATCACAACTAAAAGAAGAAAAGAAAAAAGAGCCTAGGCACCTAGTTGCACTTGTCTATAAATGGGCTCCAACCATCTTAATTGTTGGGTGGAGTGTACTCCTTATGATCTACATCCTGCAAATTGCTGGAATAAAACTGCTTTAACAACAGGCTGTCCAAAGTTTCCGCCAAAACCTTCTAACCCCCTATTTTCATAGAGAACTCTTCAAAATTAATTGAGAGCAAACAACTAATAATACCTCGGAATTTGTTTTAGTAATTAACATTTAGAGATAAATCGGGCCTTTTCTAAAAATATTTAAAAGCCCACCGTAAATAAAGGAGAATTGACGAACTTGCGGACAATTGCACTTCATTCCTACAAAGGTGGCACAGGCAAAACCACTTTGATTTCTAATATTGCAGCAATGTATGCAAAAAACGGATTAAACGTAGCCTTGCTTGATTTCGATCTTTACGCCCCAAGTTTAGGTTCCTACTTCAAGAAGAAACCAAATAGTTACATTAATGACCTTCTAAATGGTCAAGCAGAAATCTCAGACATACTCTACGACCTAACAAGTGAGATAGACTTAAAAGGTAAATTCTTTGTGGGTTTTTCTAGTTCTCGTAAAGAAGACGTAAATGAAATCGAAATAAAACATGAGTCTAAATGGCAACTTGAGGCCCTACGAAGATTCATTAAAGCAAAAAAGGAACTGGCAGATCAATTCAAAATTGACTATCTATTCGTAGACACAAGCCCAGGTATTAGATATTGGTCAATAAACACATTAGCCTGTTCTGATCTAATTTTCCTTCTGCTAAAAGACAGCGACATGGATGTTGAGGGAACCCAAAAAATGATCATCGACATCTATGATTCACTGAGCCGGTACGGAGCAAAATATTATGTTATTTTAAACAAGGTCCCGGGCGAGACGGTAAAAGAAGAATCAATGAAAATTAGACATGAAAAATCGTGGATTAGTGAATTGGAGCGAGTTGTTGGAACAGAGATAGTTGGTAGCATTCCTTGCTTCTGTGACATCCAGTTTAGTAGGCATGAATACTTATTTTCAGTTAGACAACCTATGCATCCATTCTCAATTAAACTGGCAAAAATTGCGGACACCATAAAGAAATTGAGCGAAACAAACACCAAGAACGCTTTATAGCAATAGTATTAAAAACGAAATAAACTAATAGTAACTTATGGGTAATCACAGACCTTTCGATATTTTTCTATGCCACAAAAAAAGCAGTGGAAAGGATTTTGCTGATCACCTAAAAGCAGGTCTGGAAGAACTTGGGTACCACACATTTCTCGATAGCAAAGATATCCCAAAAATGACTGACGGCATCCAGGAATGGATACAAATACGTGACCAAGCATTGACCGAAAGTAAAGTCTTCATTTTACTAATCACCCCTGGATTCGACCTGTCGGCGGAGGTCCTAAAAGAAATTGGATTAGCAAGAGAATCCGGAAACAAGAAATTCCTCTATTTTAGACATAGGGACCTAGGAAGAAAAATCATTCTAAATCTAGAAGGGCAAAAAGTCGATTTAGGCAGACAAGAGCAAGTATCTTTCGAAAACAAAGAAGAACTATTACGTTTAACCCATGGAATTCTTCTTCAAAATAGAAACTTATTTCAGGTTCCAGCTAGCACATGCCAAACAGAAAAAGGGGTAGAACAAGAAAAGCAAAAGCAAGGCACCGTAAGTACTATTTGCGCAATGTGCGCCAAAGAAATCAAAGGTCAGCCAATTACTGTAGAAATCGACAACAAAAGCTACACCTTCGATTGCCAAGAGTGCATTCAAACCTTTAAAAAATTCAAGAGTATATATGGAAAAAATTTCCCTTAATCAGTTATCTCATAACCAAAATTCAAAATCTAAGGTTTTCCTTGACAAAGATCGTCATAATTATATGGGACCACCGGTTTTAAAGACATTTAATGATATTTCAATCCAAAAATGACCACTAACTCTGTGATTTGATGCTATATTTGAGTACTTATCAAGCGTTAAGAGCGAATACTAACTTATTATCGTATTTCCCAATATAATTCTTAATTTTAGTGCATTAGAGTATCCTGAAGTTTGTGTTTCTTGAAGTAAATCAACAAACCAGCACACACCACAACAGCGAAGGCTACAGAAGTTCCTGAGGCAGTTAACACTAACGTCGTTGGAAAAGATTCTGGCTCACGTTGAATTTCTACCTCTTCAGCCACAGTGAAGTTAACTATATCAGAATACCCAATGTTACCAGCTAAATCCACTGCTTTAACTGTTAAGCAATAAGTGCCAAAGGACAAGCCTGTCAATGTTGTGTTTCCACCAATCACTGTTTCATTTTGTCCGTCTAGATTGTATGAAAGTTGTTTAACAGTTTCATTGATGACGAAATCTAATGGAATTTGTGCTTCAGTGATGTTTGATACAATGTATGTTTTGTTTATTGGAGAAAGAACCGATACATTTGGAGGAGTAACGTCTACGTCTATGGAAAAGTAGACCTTGTCAGAGTATGAAGGCTTAATATGATTGTTATTTTGCGAGGTTAACAAATTAACCGTTAAGCTATGCGAACCTTCAGACAATTCTGGCAAAGTGACCAATCCAGTTGCGTGGTAAACAACATGCATCTCATTGGCTTTTTCTACAATGTAAGGCATCGGACCGCTATATTTTCCGTCAATATCGTAGCTTAATGAATATTGGACTCCTAGTCCACAAGTGAAAGAGTAGTTTAATTGTAAAAATCTGGAATTGTAGGTTTGGTTGAGGGGCGAAAAAAGCGTTACTCCAAATGAGAAAGAAATTTGATCGTCAGAGCTTGCCTTGACGAGGCTAATACCCGCAAATAGTGATATAATCAACGCTGAAAACAGGAGGACTGCCGAGAAATATTTTGCGTTCACAGGCTTTCACCTGCAATAAATATTCAGCATGGGGCATATTACTCTCCTCAGAGAACAGAGTGTTCCCCTAAAAGAACGGCTGGGTTAAGAGGGTAAAGCATGTATGGTCATAATTACCTTGTAGATTTTACCATTAATTATTAATTGCCACGACGATAGCCAGCAAAATTTGAAGCATAATTATCTTGGGAATTCTTAACATAATTCTTAATTAGCCTCAGCAGATGACAGCAAATAATTATACCATATTATCCTGTCATAATTCTTAATTATCTTGGAAAAAGATCAAAAAGAAACACCAATAATTATCCTATATTTCCGTGGCATAATTCTTAACTACCGCTAAAACTGCCCCTGAAAACTCTACATCAATTTTAATAGGTGCGGAATGGTTGGTGCGGTAACCGGGATTTGAACCCGGGTCCTAGACTTGGCAAGCCTATGTACTAACCAAGCTGTACTATTACCGCGCTTAGTGCAACGAACAAACTAAAAACTTCCTAATAAACTCTACATTACAAAACCCCGCGGGATATCAATCATTACTTTGATGCACCCATGAATTTCGCTCAATTTTACGCATGAAATCGACTCATTGAATTTTTGTTGAAATTTTAGTTAATGATTTTGACTTACGCGACTTAGCCGCAGAAGGAAGCCACGATAGATCACGATATGCAAAAAAACATTGCAATCGCAAATGGTGGAATGTAGCATTTTGTTTGATAGTCAAAATGGTTCTAGTGTAACGGCTAATAGGTAGCCGTCTATGCTTTGCTTTTCCTTTTTTAGGCAAGCCATTATTACTTTGGGAATGAAAATTCTGCCGTCTTTGTCCATCTTGCAAAAAAAGCTCTCTGAAGCATCCCAAATAGATGGAACACTCACCCGAACTGAAAGACACTGGCTTGATTCAAGCTTGTAGCGCCATCGTATGTTCTTGTCGACTTGCAGTCTACTGCCCCGCTGCAATCGCG
>JGI20214J51650_10002653_pt1 | contig 11267 bp, 12 predicted proteins | sample WetSurMetagenome_FD_51650 | JGI IMG/M metagenome (IMG submission 51650)
GCCTACATCAGCTGTGACCCGGCGACGCTGGCGCGGGACTTGTCCCGCCTGCTTCCCCGCGTCCCCGGTTCCCCGCCCCTGCGCCTCGCCGCGCTCCGGGCCTTCGATCTCTTCCCGCAGACCGCCCACGTCGAGACGGTGGCGATCCTGGAGGCGGACGGATGAAGTACTTCGTGCAGATCGGCGCCCGGGAAGTGGTGGTGGAGGTCGAGGGGGACGCCATCCGGGTGGACGGCGAGCTCGTCTCCGCCGTGCTCGAGCCGCTGCCCGGGACTCCCCTCCGCCAGCTCCGGCTGGGCGACCGGACCGTGGTGCTGGAGGTGGTGGCCGGCGGACGGGGAGCGTGGGAACTGGGGCACCGTGGGGAGCGCTGGGAGGCGGAGGTCGTCGACGAGCGGACCCGGCACATCCGGACCCTCACCGGCGGCGAGCGGCCCCGCTCGGGGGCGGGCGAGGTCAAGGCGCCGATGCCGGGGCTGGTCGTCCGCGTCCTGGTGGAGCCAGGCCAGCGGGTGGAGGCCGGGGCCGGGCTGGCGGTGCTGGAGGCCATGAAGATGGAGAACCAGATCAAGGCCCCGACGGCCGGGGTGGTGGTGGCCGTGCGGGTGGCGGCCGGGCAGGCGGTCGAGAAGGGGCAGGTGCTGGTCGCCCTGGGGCCGTTCGACGAGGGCCAGCCGGGGGGTGGGTCCGCGACTTGACCGGACCCCGGATGTCCCGCTATCATTAAGGTCTGTGTCGATTTACCCGATTTCAGGTAACTGGCAGGAATGACCATGAAGACTTTCAGCGCCACGCCGGACGACATCCACCACGAGTGGCTGATCGTGGACGCCCAGGACGTGCCTCTCGGGCGGCTCGCGAGCGCGGTGGCCCAGCTCATCCGCGGCAAGCACAAGCCGACCTTCACCCCGCACATGGACGTCGGCGATTTCGTCGTCGTCATCAACGCGGAAAAGGTTCGCCTGACGGGCAAGAAGCTCGACGGCAAGACCTACTTCAAGTACACCGGGTACATGGGCCACGAGTCCCACACGACCGCCCGGAACATGATGGCCAAGCACCCGGACCGCGTGATCGAGAAGGCGGTGTTCGGGATGCTGCCCAAGACGTCGCTCGCCAAGCAGCACCTGCGCGGCAAGCTCAAGGTGTACGCCGGTGCTGAGCACCCGCACGCGGCCCAGCAGCCCAAGCCCTACATGATCAAGCCCAGCACCCAGAAGGTGAGCGCATGACAGCTTCTCCCGAATTCCGGTGGCAGGCGGTGGGCCGGCGCAAGACCAGCGTCGCCCGGGTCTACCTGACTCCCGGCACGGGCAAGTGGGACATCAACGGCCGCACGCTCGGCGACTACTTCCCGCGGCCCTCGCTGGTGCAGCACATCCAGCAGTCGTTCACCGCCACCGACACGCTCGGCGCGTTCGACGTGACCGCGCACGTGGACGGCGGCGGGCAGGCCGGCCAGGCGGGCGCGCTGCGCCACGGGATCGCCCGGGCGCTGGTGGAGGCCGATGGGATGCACCGGGCCAAGTTGCGGTCCGCCGGGCTCCTGACGCGCGATCCGCGCGCCGTCGAGCGCAAGAAGCCGGGCCGTCCGGGCGCCCGCAAGCGGTTCCAGTTCAGCAAGCGCTAGCAGCCGGCGGCGACGTCGCCGCCATCATCCACATCGCCGGATTCCGACCCGGGTGCCCCTCGGGGTCAGGTCGGGAGACGAAGGCGGTGGCCGGACAACCCTCAGACTGAAGGACTGACGACCTCGCATGGCACAGCCCCAACTGCAGGACCTGCTTGAAGCCGGCGTCCATTTCGGCCACCAGACCCGCCGGTGGAACCCGAAGATGCGCCGGTTCATCTTCGCCGAACGTTCCGGCATCTACATCATCGACCTCCAGAAGACCCTCCGCCAGATCCTCAAGGCGCAGGAGCTCCTCCGCGGCGTGATCCTCAAGGGCGACAGCGTCCTCTTCGTCTGCACCAAGCGCCAGCTGAAGGGCGTGGTCCAGGCCGAGGCGGCGGCGAGCGGCGGCCACTACGTGACGGANCGCTGGCTGGGTGGCATGCTGACCAACTTCCAGACGGTCAAGAAGCAGATCCGGCGGCTCCGGGACCTCGAGCAGGGGGCGCAGGAAGGCGACTTCGAGAGCTACACCAAGAAGGAAAAGCTGCTCTTCGAGCGGGAGCGCGTGAAGCTGTCGCGCAACCTCGAGGGGATCAAGGGCATGAGCCGCCTGCCGGGCGTGCTGTTCGTGGTGGACGCCAAGAAGGAAAAGATCGCGGTCGCCGAGGCCAACAAGCTCGGGATCCCGGTGGTGGCCATCGTGGACACCAACGCCGACCCGGACGTCATCACGGTGCCGATCCCCGGCAACGACGACGCGATCCGCGCGGTGGCCCTGATCACGCAGGCGCTGGCCGAAACGATCGCCGAGGCCCGGGCGCAGATGCCGACCCGCGAGGTGGCCGACGACCAGGACGCCGAGACGTACAGCACCGACTCCGGCACCGAGGGCGACGCCGACGCGGACCGCAAGAAGCGCCGCGCCCGCCGCAAGCGGCGGCCGAAGCCCGAAGCGATCGCCGCCCGCCTCAAGGGAGAGGCGGAGGCCGGCGACGGGGACGCGAGCGAGCCCGGCGCGGCCGCCCCGGCTGCCGCGGCGGACTCGGACGCCTAGTCCGACCGACGCGGAATGCAGCGCGCCGCCGCTCCAGGCCTCCGATCGGCCAGGGCGGCGGTTTCACTATCCAACACGATGAGCGAGCCAGACCCGATGACGACCAAGACGATTTCCGCAAAGGACGTAGCCGAGCTCCGCGCCCGCACCGGCGCCGGCATGATGGAGTGCAAGAAGGCCCTCGAGGAGGCGGGCGGTGACCTCGACAAGGCGAGCGAGATCCTGCGCGCCCGTGGCATTGCGAAGGCCGAGAAGCGCAGCGGCCGCGTGGCCCGCCAGGGGCTCGTGGTCAACTACATGCACCACAACGGGCAGGTCGGCGTGCTGCTCGAGGTGAACAGCGAGACCGACTTCGTGGCCCGCACGGAAGAGTTCGGGCAGCTGGCGCGCGACATCGCCATGCACATCGCCTCCGCCGATCCGATCGGGGTCAATCCCGAGGACATCGCGCCGGAGCTGATCGAGCGGGAGCGGCGCATCGCCGAGCAGCAGGTGGCCGACGAGGGCAAGCCGGAGGCCATTCGCCCGAAGATCGTCGAGGGCAAGGTCAAGAAGTTCGTCGCCGAGCGGACGCTCCTGGAGCAGCCGTTCGTCAAGGACGACACGAAGACCATCGGCCAGCTGGTGAAGGAAGTGTCCGGCAAGCTGGGCGAGGCCATCGTGGTGCGCCGGTTCTCCCGGTTCAAGATCGGGGAAGACTGATGGCGCTGGCCTACCCCCGGGCCCTCCTGAAGGTGTCCGGCGAGGCGCTCGCCGGCGAGAAGGGCGTCGGCCTCGACTACCGCGTGATCGAGTCGCTGGCCGACCAGATCAAGTCGGTGCACGCCACCGGCGTGCAGCTCAGCGTGGTCGTCGGGGGCGGGAACATCATCCGGGGGACGGCCGCCAGCCGTGAGGGGCTCGACCGGGTCAACGCCGATTACATGGGCATGCTGGCCACGGTCATCAACGCCCTGGCGATGCAGGACGTGCTCGAGAAGGCGGGCGTCCAGACCCGCGTCATGACGGCCATCCGGATGGAGTCCCTGGCCGAGCCGTACATCCGGCGGAGGGCGCAGCGTCACCTCGAGAAGGGGCGGCTGGTGCTCTTCGCGGGCGGGACGGGCAACCCGTTCTTCTCCACCGACACGGCGGCGGTCCTCCGCGCCCTCGAGGTGGAGGCCGACGTGATCCTCAAGGCCACCAACGTGGACGGCGTCTTCACGGCCGACCCGAAGCTCGACACCTCGGCGACGTTCATCCCGGAACTCACCTTCCAGGAAGCCATCGTCAAGGGCTACGCCGTGATGGACGCCAACGCGTTCGGGCTGTGCAAGGCGAATCAACTTCCGATCGTGGTGTTCAACATCAACGAACCCGGCGCCATCTCCCGTATCCTCCAGGGCGAGCGGGTTGGGACGATCGTCCGATGAGCTCCATTCCTGAGCTGGTGAAGCACGGCCGCGAGCAGATGGCCAAGGCCGTCGAGAGCACCCACCGTGAGCTGGGCACCATCCGGAGCGGCAAGGCGAGCCCCGCGCTCCTCGACCTCGTCCGCGTGGAGGCCTACGGCGCCCAGGTGCCGCTCAACCAGGTGGCCATGGTGGCGGCGCCGGAGCCGCGCATGCTGACGGTGCAGCCGTTCGACAAGTCGCTGGCCCCCGTCATCGAGAAGGCCATCCGCGACGCCAACCTCGGCCTCAACCCGGCGTCGCAGGGGAACCTGATCCGCGTGCCGCTGCCCGCCCTCAGCGAGGAGCGCCGGAAGGACCTGGTCAAGGTGGTGCACAAGATGGGCGAGGACGGCCGCATCGCCGTCCGCCACGCCCGCACCGACGCGCTCAGCAAGATCAAGAAGCTCGAGCACGTGCCGGAGGACGACCGGACCCGCGCCGAGAAGGACGTGCAGAAACACACCGACGAGCACGTCCACAAGATCGACGACCTGATCAAGGCCAAAGAAGCGGAAATCATGGAAGTCTGACCGGATGCCCAATCCGCCGCTCGACGCCATCCTGCAGGGCACCGTTCCCGCGCACGTCGCGATCATCATGGACGGCAACGGCCGCTGGGCCCAGGCCCGCGCGTTGCCGCGCCCGGCCGGGCACCAGGCCGGCATGCAGGCCGTGCGCGAGGCCGTCGAGGGCGCGCGGGCCGCCGGGGTCCGCGTCCTCACCCTGTTCGCGTTCTCCCAGGAAAACTGGCAGCGTCCCCCCGAGGAGATCGACGCCCTGATGGCGCTCCTCGAGGAGTACATCGCGCGCGAGCGGCAGGAGCTCGTCGCGCGGGGCGTGTCGGTCCGGTTTCTCGGGGACCTCGACCGCTTGGTGCCGAGCGCGCGCGCGGCGGTGGACGAGACGGTCGCCGCCACGTCAGGGGGCACCGAGCTCGCGCTCAACATCTGCATCTCGTACGGCTCCCGCGCCGAGCTGGCGCGCGCGGCGCGGCTCATCGCCGAGGACGTCGCGGCCGGCCGACTGGTGCCTGCCGAGGTGGACGAGGCCGCCATCGCGCGCCGCCTCTATACCGCGCCCTGGCCCGATCCCGACCTCCTGATCCGCACCTCCGGTGAACTCCGTCTCTCCAATTTCCTCCTCTGGCAGCTGGCCTACGCNGAGCTCTACGTCACGCCGGTCCTCTGGCCCGACTTCACCCGCCAGGATTTCTTCGAGGCCGTCGCGGAGTACCAGGGGCGCGAGCGGCGCTTCGGCCGCGTCTCCGTCTGATGGATCGCAACATGCGGACCCGGATCGCCTTTGCCGTGGTGGCGATCCCGGCGGCGCTCGGCATCGTCTGGCTCGGCGGCTGGGCGCTGGTCGCCCTCCTCACGGTCGCCGGCGTGCTCGGCACCCGCGAGCTCTTCGCCTTCGCGTCCACTCGCGGCGTCGAGCCGGCCCCGGTGCTCGGCCTCGGTGCGGCGATGCTTGCGGCGCCCCTGGCGTGGCTCAGCCTCAGCCGACCGGAAGTGGGAGCGCTCGTCGGCACCTGGTGGCCCTACGCCGGCGCGACGTGGATCCTGGCCGTGCTCACCTGGGCGCTGGCGCGCCGGGGACCGGACGCCCACCCGCTGGGCGCCGTCGCGGTGACGCTGCTCGGGCCGCTCTACGCGGCCGCCCTGCCGGCCTTTCTCCTCGTGCTGCGCCACGCCTCCTTCGGGCAGCGGTCCTGGCCGGGCACGGCGCTGGTGTTCTTCCCCCTCGTGGTGACCTGGGTCGGTGACTCGGCCGCGATGACCGGCGGCCGCACCTTCGGCGGCCCGAAGATGGCGCCCACGATCAGCCCCGGAAAGACGCGCTCCGGCGGCGTGAGTGGCCTCGTGGGCGCCGCCCTGGCCGGGGCGCTCTTCGCGAAGTTCGCGCTCGAGCCCGCCGGCATTCCGCTGGGCCTCGCCACCGCGGCGCTCATCGGCCTCGCGCTCGGCGTGATCGGCCAGGTGGGCGATCTGGCCGAGTCGCTGCTCAAGCGGGAAGCGGGCGTCAAGGACTCGAGCCACCTCATCCCGGGCCACGGCGGCGTCCTCGATCGCTTCGACTCGCTGATCTTCGTCCTCCCGGCGGCCGCCCTCCTGTTCCGCCTGCTCGGCGTCGTCTGATGCGCGGGGTGGCGGTGCTGGGCTCGACCGGCTCGATCGGCCGGAGCGCGCTGGCCGTCCTCCGGCGCCAGCGGGAGCATTTCCGGGTCGTCGCCCTCACTGGCGGACAGAATGCGGCGCTCCTCGACGAACAGGTCGCCGAGTGGGCGCCGTCATTTTCGGGCCTGGTCGGGCCGGCCGGCGCCGGCGGGCCGGGGATGCTGCTCGAGGCCGCGACGCATCCCGGGGTCGACATCGTGATCAACGCGGTGGTCGGCGCGGCGGGCCTGGACGCCACCCTCGCGGCCCTCCGGGCGGGAAAGCGCGTCGCCCTGGCCAACAAGGAGTCGCTGGTCATGGCTGGCGAGCTGGTCCTGGCTGCGGCGCGCGAAGGCGGTGGCGAGCTGGTGCCGGTGGACAGCGAGCACAGCGCGGTATTGCAGTGCGTCACGGGGCGAGGGTGCCCGGTGGTGCGGCTGATCCTCACGGCGTCCGGCGGGCCGTTCCGCGAGTGGCCGGCCGACCGGGTGCCGAGCGCCACGGTCGAGGAGGCGCTCCGGCACCCGACCTGGCAGATGGGCAACAAGATCTCGGTGGACAGCGCCACCCTCGCCAACAAGGCGCTCGAGGTGATCGAGGCCCACCACCTCTACGGGCTGGCCTACGACGACATCGAGGTGGTGGTGCACCCGCAGAGCATCGTGCACGCCTTCGTGGAGTTCGCCGACGGGAGCGTGCTCGCGCAGCTCGGCTTCCCGACCATGGAACTGCCCATCCTCTACGCCCTCACTCACCCCGCGCGGCTCGCCGACACCGGCGTGCCCCGGTTCGACCCCGTCGCCGCCGGCCCGCTCACCTTCGAGCCGGTCCGCACCGACGTGTTCCGCACCTTCGCGGCCGGCGTGGCGGCAGGCCGCGCGGGCGGCACCGCCCCCGCGGCGTTCAACGCGGCCAACGAGGCCGCGGTCGCGGCCTTCCTCGAGGGCCGCATTCCCTTTGGTCGGATTGCCGACACCATCGACGCCGTGCTCGCAGCCCACGTGGTCCAGCCCGCCGCCGCGCTCGACGCGGTGCGCGAGGCCGACCGGTGGGCCCGGGCACGCGCCCGTGAGGAGATGTCGTGAGCGTTCTGCAGACTGTCGCCGCCCTGGTCGTCGTCCTCGGGATCCTGGTCTTCGTCCACGAGGCGGGGCATTTCATGGCCGCCAAGTGGGCCGGCGTCTGGGTGCACCGGTTCGCGCTCGGCATCGGCAACCCGATCCCCGGCCTGTCCTTTCGCCGGAACGGCACCGAGTACGCCATCTGCTGGCTGCCCCTGGGCGGCTACGTGAAGATGGCCACGCAGGAGGAGGACGCCACGAGCAGTGCGCTCGAAGGCGCGGCGCCCGACACCGTGGTCCCGCCGGACGCGTACTTCGAGGCCAAGCCGGTCTGGAAGCGGATGATCATCATCCTGGCCGGCGTGACGATGAACACCCTCTTCGCGTGGATGGTCTTCACCGGGCTCGCCGCCAAGAACGGCCGCGCGTTCGACCCCGAGACGCGGGTGGGCGCGGTGGACACCACCGGGCTGCCGCCGGTGCTCGCGCCGCTCGCGGCGCTGGCCCCGGGCGACAGCATCACGGCGGTGAACGGGACGCCGGTCGTCCAGTGGAGCGACATCATCGACGGCATCATGTCGGGCGCGTCGGACACGGTTGCGATCGCCGTGGCGGGGAAGCCGGCGGTGGTGCTGCCGGTGCACCGGGACGCGCTCGAGGAGCGGGCGCGCGCCGCCCAGGCGATCCGCGAATGGCGAAGCGCGGTGGTCAACACTGTGATTCTGGGCGGACCGGCCTCGAGCGCCGGCCTCCTGCCCGGCGACACCATCGTGGCGGTCGGGGGCGTCGCCACGCCGCAATGGGACGACTTCAGCAACATCATCAGGGCCCACCCCGGCGATTCGATGTCGCTCGAGGTGGGCCGAGATGGCTCGCGCGTCACGGTCGTGGTGGTGCCGAGTTCGGAGACGGAGCTGGGCGCGGACAACGTGAAGCACACGGTCGGCCGGATCGGGGTGTCCAACCGGGGCCGGGCGGTCTATGAGAAGCTGACCCTCGGCCAGTCGCTCGGCGCCGGTTTCACCGCGACCGTCGGCGCATCGGCCGACGTGGTCCGGATGGTGCGCGGCATGCTGACGGGCCGGGTCTCGAGCCGAAACGTGGGCGGTCCGATCGCGATCGGCCAGCAGGCGGCCGCCTCGGCGCAGGCCGGCCTGGACATCTTCTTCGCCTTCCTCGGCGTGATCTCGATCAACCTGGCGGTGCTGAACCTGCTCCCCATCCCGGTGCTCGACGGCGGGCAGTTCATGTTCCTGCTGGCCGAGGGGATCCTCCGGCGGCCGCTGTCGCTCAAGCTGCGCGAGCGGCTGACCACGGTCGGCCTGGTGCTGATCCTGGCGCTGATGGTCTTTGCCTTTTCGAACGATATCCGCCGGGTCTTGGGGTTCTGACCTAAGATGTTGGCTGGCAAAGGTTTGGGACGAGGCGATGCCTCGATGCCGGACCGGGAGCCGGTCCAGCGGCGGAAGGCCCAACCCCTTGTCCCACCACGACTAGCGGGTTATTCTTCCGTGCTCGAAAGAATCGTGAACATCGACGTTGCCCACGCGGGCACCCAAGGGAATCCGACAGCATGAGCTTCGACAAGCAGGCAGTCACGCAGGCGCATCGCCTCCACGAGACGGACACCGGGTCCTCCCGTTTGCAGGTGGCCATGCTCACCGAGCGGATCAATTCGCTCACNGACCACTTCCGGACGCACCCCAAGGACCATCACGGTCGCCGGGGACTCCTCAAGATGGTCGGCACGCGGCGGCGCCTGCTCACGTACATGAAGCGCAGCGACCTGCCGGCCTACCGGACGCTCATCGAGCAACTGGGTCTCCGCCACTAACTGAAGCCCGTGGGCGAGGGCGTCCCGACCGAGCACGACGGGACGCCCTCTTTGCATTGCGTGCTCTGACAAGAAAAGGTTGTGACTGTGCATCGGATTGAAACTGAATTCGCCGGCCGGACCCTCACGATCGAGACCGGCAAGATGGCGAAGCAGGCTGCCGGCTCGTGCCTCGTGCGTTTCGGCGACACCATGGTCCTGGCGGCGGTGACCGTCTCCAAGAGCGTCTCCACCCTCCCGTTCTTCCCCCTGACCGTCGAGTATCGCGAGAAGACCTACGCCGCGGGCAAGATCCCGGGCGGGTTCCTCAAGCGCGAGGGGCGGCCGTCGGACAAGGAAATCCTCGCCGCCCGCGGCATCGACCGGTCCATCCGGCCGCTCTTCCCGGAAGGCTTCAAGAACGAGATCCAGGTCTTCGTGACCGTCATCTCCGCCGACCAGGAAAACGACGCCGACGTGCTCGGCGTGCTGGCGGCTTCGACGGCGCTGTCGGTGTCCCAGATCCCGTGGGACGGCCCGATCGCCGCGGTGCGCGTCGGCCGGGTCGAGAACAACTGGATCCTCAACCCCACGTTCCAGCAGCTCGAGTTCTCCACCATCGACCTGACCGTCACCGGGTCGGCCGACTCGATCGTGATGGTCGAGGGCGGCGCGCTGGAGATCTCCGAGAAGGACGTCCTCGATGCGCTCAAGATCGGGCACAAGGGGATCAAGGAGCTGGTGGGCATCGCGCAGAAGGTGATCGGCAAGGCCGCCAAGCCGAAGATGGCGTGGACCAAGGCCGAGCGTGACGCCGCGCTGACCGCCCGGGTCGAGGAGCTGGCCGAGAAGGCGATGGCCAAGGCCATCAACGCGAAGGACAAGGCGGGGCGCGCCGAGGGCGTGGCGAAGGTCAAGGCCGACGTCGTCGAGAAGCTCGCGGCCGAGTTCCCGGAGCGGGGCCGCGACATCGGCCACGANATCGAGGAAGTCGAATACCGCGTCATGCGGGCGCAGGTGCTCGACAAGGGCGAGCGGGTGGACGGCCGGGACACCGACACCGTCCGGCCGATCACCATCGAGTCCAGCGTGCTGCCGCGNGCCCACGGCTCCTCGCTCTTCACCCGCGGGCAGACNCAGGCGCTGGTGGCCGTCACGCTCGGCACGTCGGACGACGAGCAGCGCATCGACAGCATCGACGTGGCGCGCGAAACGACCAAGTCGTTCATGCTGCACTACAACTTCCCGCCGTACAGCACGGGCGAGGTCAAGATGATCCGCGGCACCAGCCGCCGCGAGATCGGGCACGGCGCGCTGGCCGAGCGGGCGCTGCAGCCCCTCCTGCCGCGCTTCGAGGAATTCCCCTACACCATGCGGATCGTGTCGGAAATCCTCGAGTCCAACGGCTCCTCGTCGATGGCCACCGTCTGCGGCGGCTCGCTGTCGCTGATGGACGCGGGCGTCCCGATGAAGGCCGCCTGCGCCGGCGTGGCGATGGGGCTCATCAAGGAAGGCAAGAAGGTCGCCATCCTGACCGACATCCTGGGCTCCGAGGACCACCTCGGCGACATGGACTTCAAGGTGGCCGGCACCGAGACCGGCATCACCTCGATCCAGATGGACATCAAGATCCAGGGCCTCGACCTCAAGATCATGGAAGAGGCGCTCGACAAGGCCCGTCTGGGCCGGCTGCACATCCTGAAGGAGATGAACAAGGCGCTCTCCACCCATCGCGACGAGATGTCGCCGTGGGCGCCGCGCATCTTCACCCTGCAGATCAAGCCGGACAAGATCGGCGACCTCATCGGGCCCAAGGGCAAGACCATCCGCGGCATCCAGGAGGCCACCGGCGCCAAGATCAGCGTCGAGGACTCCGGGCTCGTCACCATCGCCGCCGTCGGCGGCGAGGCGGGCGAGAAGGCCCGCGAGATGGTCACCGCCATCTGCACGGAACCGGAAGTCGGCAAGATCTACGAAGGGCCGGTCAAGAGCACCACGGCCTTCGGCGCCTTCATCGAGATCCTGCCCGGGGTCGAGGGGCTGCTGCACATCAGCGAGCTCCAGCACGGCCGGACCGACAAGACCGAGGACGTGGTCAAGAAGGGCGACATCGTCAAGGTCAAGCTGCTCGAGGT
>JGI20214J51650_10002654_pt1 | contig 11267 bp, 8 predicted proteins | sample WetSurMetagenome_FD_51650 | JGI IMG/M metagenome (IMG submission 51650)
GTCATGTTGTTCGTGCTGATCACTATGGTGATCCTGCTCATCGGCGCAGCCGCACTGCTGCGCTCGTTCAACACCTCACTCACCAGCGCCGGCAACATTGCNTTCAAGCGCGACCTGATGAACCAGGCTGAGCGCGCCGTCCCGTTGGTGATGACCGCNGTGCAGAGCGGAGCCCTCAGCAGCGAGGCCGGGCGGGCCAACAACCTGCCGGCACAGAATTACTCCGCCACGAGTCTGTCNGCGAACAACGCCGGCATCCCGCAAGCGCTGCTCAGCGACGCGGCGTTCGCCGCCGTGGGCAGCACGTCCAACGACATCAGTGTCAGCGGGCAGGGCGTGACGATCCGCTACGTCGTAGATCGCCTGTGCGATCCCAGTACACCGGCAGGCACGACCGATTCGGTGGCGGNTAGCACCTATTGCGCGCTCGCCAACGGCGGCGCGCCGACCGGCGGCAGCAGCTCGAACCTCGTGACTGCCGTGGATGCCACCAGCGGCGGCGCAGGCGCCCTCGTGCTGCAAGTGGTCTACCGAGTCAGCATCCGCGTCGACGGCCCCCGCGGAACGCAAGCCTTCTTTCAGACCACCTTCACGCTGTAGTCAAGCTCAAGCCAGGACCTAGCCAATGGACACCTCGATGCTTCTCAGCGCCAAGGCACACCCAACGTGGTGGCGCCGTTTCGCCGGTGCGCTCCGCTCACGAGGCCGGCACTTCTTGGTGACCACGGGGACCGCGCTGCTCGCGTTGCCGATGGCCCACGCGACGACGTCGCTGGCGAACCAGCCTTTGTTCACCAACATCTCGGTGCCGGGCAACCTGGCACTGGTGCTCTCGGTCGAATTTCCGACCGCGATCAGTGCGGCGTACAGCGACACCAACGGCTACGCGTCGGCGAACGTCTACCTGGGCTATTTCGACCCCAACAAGTGCTACCTCTACCACTACGAGAGCACCGAAGCGAATCGCTACTTCTATCCGGCGGGCCTGGCGGTCGGCCACACCTGCACGAGTGCCGACGATGCCAAGTGGAGCGGCAACTTCCTGAACTGGGCGACGATGCAGACCATCGACGCCTTCCGCTGGGCGTTGACTGGCGGCTACCGCGTCGTCGACACCGCCTCCACCACCTACCTCGAGAAGGCCTGGGGCTCCAACCAGGGCAGCAACACCAATTTCAACAACAAGTCGCTGGGCAGCAGCACGACGATCGCGCAGGCCACGCCCTTCAGCACGTCTGCGTTCAACATGCAGATCTGGAGCCTGGGCAACCAGATGCGCTTCTCGGCCGGAACGCTAGGGTCGACGGTGACGGCCTACGACCCGAGCGCGACGTTCAGCAGCAGCAAGACCTACACCGTCAGCGTACGTGTGAAGGTATGCGATCCGTCTGCGGCCGCCGGCGGTCTAGAAGCGAATTGCAAGGCCTATTCTGGCGGCAACTACAAGCCCGAGGGATTGCTCCAGCAGTATTCGAATCGAATCCGCTACAGCGCCTTTGGTTACCTGAACGACAGTAACCTCCAGCGGGACGCTGGCGTGCTGCGCGCACGCCAGGCCTTCATCGGGCCGACCCAGCCTGTGCCGGGCAGCGCCGACATCAGCAACCCGAACGCTGAATGGGACCCGACGACCGGCGTGTTCGTCGGCAACCCCGACGCCAGCGACGCGAGTGCCACGTCTGCCATGTTCGGCGTCACGGTCGGCAANAGCGGCGTGATGAACTACCTGAACATGTTCGGCGAGAATTCGCAGAGCTACAAGACCTACGACCCGGTCAGCGAGCTCTACTACGCCGCGATCCGCTACCTGAAGAACCTGGGCAACGTCGGCGCGTGGACCTCCATGACCGGCGCCAGCACCACGACCAAGACCACCTGGATCGACGGCTTCCCTGTGATCACGAGCTGGAACGACCCGATCCAGTATTCCTGCCAGAAGAACTTCATCCTCGGGATCGGCGACGTCAACACGCACGCCGACAAGAACGTCCCGGGCGCAACACCCACGACCAATGAGCCGACCAAGCCGGCCGAGGTCTCGAGCGACCCCAGCACGAGCAACGGCCACGACGCGGTCAGCATGACCAACAAGATCGGGGTCATCGAGGGCCTGGGCTCCAGCCTGGGAACGGTGAACCCGTACAACGGCTGCTGCAACAATAATTCGGCCCTGATGGCCGGACTGGCCTACGACGCGCACACCAACGATATCCGCCCCGATCTCAGCGGCAAGCAGACCATCGACACCTACTGGCTCGACGTGCAGGAATACGGCGTCTACAAGAGCAACAACCAGTTCTACCTGGCAACCAAGTACGGCGGCTTCGCAGTCCCGGCGGGATTCGACTCGATGACCAACACGGCTGCGTTGCCGCAGGCGTGGTGGTCGACGTCCGGCGACACGCTAGGCAGCCCAGCCCAGCCGCGACCGGACAACTACTACTCCGCCTCGCGCGCCGACCTGATGGTCGCGGGGCTGACCAAGGCCTTCGCCAGCATCGCGTCCGCGCTGAAGGCATACACGACATCGTTTTCGACCTCGCTGCCTCAGGTCGCGCTGTCGGGCAACGGCAGCTATGCGGCGATGTTCGACTCGTCGAACTGGACCGGCGAAATCGTCGCCAGTTCCTTGTCATTCGACCCCACCACCGGCAACCCGACACAGCAGACCCAGTGGAGCCTGACCAGCTTGCTGGGCACACAGCTCTCGGGTACGGGGTGGGACACGGGACGTCGCGTGGTGACCTGGAATCCGAGTTCGAGCACCGGCGTCCCGTTCCGTCTGGCCTCGCTGTCGACAGCGCAGCAAAGCGCGCTGGACACGCCTTACGTCACCGGCAACGACAACGCCGACTTCCTGAACTACGTTCGCGGCCAGCAGGTGAACGAGACCAACTCCACCAGCGGATCGAGCACCCATGCATATCGCAGCCGCACGAAACTGCTAGGCGACGTTGTGGGTTCGCGTGTGCAGCCGGTGGGCCCGCCGGCTCTGATCCTTTCGGACAGTTCCAATCCGGGCTATTCGGCCTTCAAGAGCACCTGGTCGTCGCGGTCGATGATGATCTACTTCGGCGCCAACGACGGGATGATGCATGCCGTCAACGGCTCGCTCACGGGCTCGAGCGCCGGCAACGAAGTCTTCGCCTACGTGCCGTCGGCAGTGATTNCCGGCCCCAGCGGCACGCCGGGAGTGGACGGACTCGCCGCCCTGGGCAACCCGAGCTTCATCCACCATAACTACGTCAACGCCACGCCGAGCGTCTACGACATCGACTTCGGCAAGACCCAGGGAGGCAGTGGCACCGACTGGCACTCGGTGCTCATCGGCGGCCTCGGCAAGGGCGGCAAGGGCTATTACGCGATCGATGTGACCGATCCGTCGGCGTTCACGTCCGAGTCCGCTGCCGCCGGCAAGGTGCTCTGGGAGTTCACGGATCCGGACCTGGGCTTCACGTACGGCCCCCCCGTCGTGGTGAAAACGCCGCAGTATGGTTGGGTGGCAGTCTTCGTGTCCGGCTACAACAACGCCGACGGCAAGGGCTACTTCTTCGTCGTCAATCCGCGCACCGGCGCACTCTTGCAGAAGATCTCGACCGGCGTCGGTTCGACGAGCGGCGACGCCGGCCTGGCGCAAGCCAATGGCTTCGTGCTCGACCGCACCGATGGCACCGCCGACGCCATCTACGCCGGCGACCTGCTCGGCAATGTTTGGCGGCTCGACATCACCGCGGCAACGGGCGCCTACCCGACGCCGACCTTGATCGCCAAGTTCACCGACGCTTCCGGCAGCGCGCAACCAGTGACGTCGCCACCGCTGATCGAGGTCCAACCAGGCACGAACCAGCGCTATGTGCTGCTTGGTACCGGTCAACTTCTGGACACCACGGACATCAGTTCGACCCAGGTGCAAAGCTACTACGCGATACGTGACGGTTCTGGTGCGCGCTTCAACAAGCCCACCACGTTGCCGAGCGGGGTGACATTCCCGATCACGCGCTCCAACCTGCTCGACGACACCGCCACGTTGGTATCGTCCGGTAGCCATGTGGCCGGAGTCACATTCAACGATCCGACGCAGATGGGTTGGTACATCGACTTCGGCAACGGTGGGACCGGCGGCATCGGCTGGCGCGATGTCAACAACTCGACTGCATTCAACGGCAGCGTCGCGTTCTCTACGACGCTGCCCAGCGGTGACGCCTGCAACCCCTCCGGTCAGAGTCAGGTGTATTCGATCAACTTCGGAACCGGCGCGTCGACGTTGACGACCACGACAACCACGAACGGCACGTCCTCCACGGTGTTGATTGCGTACTCGACAATCACGACGGGCGTAGTGACCGACCTGAAGTTCTTCAGCGTCGGCGGTCAGCCCCGGCTCATCGCAGGCAGCGACAACGGGTCGCTAAATTCGATCCAGGGAAACTTCGGCACCAGTGTCGGGCTTCGCCGCCTGAACTGGCGCGAATTGCCGACCGCGGAGTAGGACCCGCCTACGCCGGAGCCGGCGCCAGCCTAGGAGGGCTGGCACCGGTTTCCATGGGCTCTGCGCGGCCCGAGCGCACAGCTCCCAGAAGCCATTGATCAAAAGTGGCCGAGCAGCTGAATCTCCCCATGGCTGAAGCCAGGGGTTCCGGGCCCGTCTCCATCGACTCTCCTCGGCTCTGGTCTTTCGACTACAACATCCGAAGCATTGCCGGAGGCTGAGGCCCNTTGCCGTGCGACCCGTTCCGGCGTCGGCAGGCCCAAACCTGGCGTCGCTGTGGCGAGCAGGCCCGCCACGCTCACGAGTTGATGCCCTTGCGGGCGCACCCACCGCGCACGGCCTATCAACGATTGCGCAGCCGGCCACATCTTTTTGATGCGACTTGGGTGGAGGGCACCCTTGTCCGCTGCCGCGGCCAGGAACGCGCAGTACATGTCGCGGTGCACAACGCCCGAACCGTCCCCGAGCAGGGGCCAGCGCTCACAGAGCGCCTTCTGCGTGCAGGCGCGGGTGGGATGGTCGTACTGCGACAGTTTCAGGCTCCTCCACGTGTCGAGGTTGCGTAGGTCGCCGCGCGAGCGGCCCTCTTTCCATCGTGCGTCGTTCTTGCACTGCGTGCCAAAGGCCGAGACCGAGTCCGCGGTGAAGCCGAAGCCGTGGCGCAGCGCGGCCAACGCCGCCTCACGCTACTTGTTCGGCTTTTTGCTAAGGGTCTTGGTCATGGCCCGTGCACACGCGTAGTCCAGCGATTCGCGCATGAGGTCCGCGTCCAAGTCGCCTCGCCCAGGCACGCGTTGAACGGCTGCCGGCCAAACTCCAGTAGAACGAGCATCTCGCGCTCATCGCGCGCTGAAGCGACCGGCGGCCACTCGACGATGAAGGTGCGCGTGCCGCGGCGGGCCATGCTCAGACGTGCTTCTGGTTCTCGATGTACTGATTGACCACCGCCACCGACGCGCCGCCGACCGTCGAGACGAAGTAGCTGTTGATCCACAGCGTCGGCAGGTGTCGCTTCANGAACGGGAACGAGGCACGAGGCTNTCGCGAGTTCGTGCCTTTCACCTCCTTGATGAGGCGGTGGATGCCGTACCTGGTGACGACGTCCACGAACAGGTGGAAGTGGTCGGGCATCACCTCAAGCTTGAAGAGTTCGGCATCGCGAGCCAGGCAGACTCGCACGACGATGCGCTTGAGCGCCTCGTCGGCACCATCAACCAAAACCGAGAGACGGTGCTTCGGGCACCACTCCACGTGGTACTTTCACGAGGACGCGACGTTGCGGTTGGAGCAATGCTTTCTGAACACAAAGCCGGCATATGACGCTAGTTTCCATATGACAAGGCGAAGCCTTGGCGTCTACACCGCAACGGTGCTCACCCCATGGCTGAAGCGGAGGGCTTGCACGCCGTGGTTGGTCAAGGTCAAGTCAGATCGGGACCTGCCCAAGGTGCCCGCACCGACTATCGCCTGGTGTTCGACTGCAAGACACGGCAGAAGTGGGCGGCCAAGAGCAGCCCGCAAGCAAGAAGCCGCAACGGCGCAGGGTCCGTCGCGGCTTCGTTGGTTCCGTCGGGCGTCCGCGTGGACGCCGCAATGGCGAACTCAGTTCGGGTTCGTGCAGTCCGTGGCGATGCCGTACGGACTGATCTGGTAGGCAGGCGCCGACGTCGTGGTCGTCAACGAGGTCGCATCGACCGGGACCGGCGCCAGCACGTAGGTCGCTCGGCCTTCGGTGCCGCCGACGCCAGACGCCGACACCGTCAACCAGGCGTCGACCCAAGTGCCGAAACTCTTCGCATAGGTCACCTGGGCGACCGCGGTGCCGTCGGGACCCGTAGTCGCACTCAGAAGCTGCACCTGGACATCGGCGACGCCGGGGTCGAGCCGTGAATTGCCGTTGATGTCCTCGCCCGTGTCGAGGACGTGATTGCGGTTCAGGTCCTCGTTGGCGCAGACGGTGTCGGCGGCTGCCTTGACCCAACTCTTCCCGTTGACCGGGAGCGTGTAATAGCCCTTGCGGTAGCGCGGCAGGTCGAGCGACACGGACAAGGGCACGTCGGCCATCGCGTTACCGGCCGCGTCCACGACACTGATGAGGAACTGCTTCTGGTAGGTCAGCGTGTTGACGATCACCAACTCGTTGGTGCCGATCGATACACCCATCGGCTGCGAGACGACGGTCAGCGTCGTGGTCTTGGCATTTGTGCAGTTCAGCAGGTTCGGATCTGTATCCGTCATGCCGTAGCAGGCACGCACGGTCACGCCGTCGGTCGGACTCGACCGGGCTCCCGGGATGTAGGCACTTGTGACCACGCCATTGGCGTCGGAGTAGAGCGTCGCGCTGCCGGTCGAGAAGGTGCCGCCGACCGCGTTAGGGTCACCCGCAAGGTCGAATCGAACGCGCACGTTCTGGATGGGCACGTTGCCCGCGCCGACGAAAAGTGCGCGGATTTCGGACCGGTTCGTCGCAGTCGAGCCCGCCGGGTTCACACCAACGACGCTGGGATTGGCGGATACAGAAGCCGACGAGATCACTCCACTGGCCGGCCCGACGCTGGCCGCCGACTGGACGTTGACGACTTGCTGGTCGGTGACGCCGCCAATCGTCGTCATCACGGTATAGGTCCCGGCGGTCGCCGGCGCGGTGTAGCTGTAGACGTAGGCACCGTTGCTGTCGGTCGCACCGGTCGCGTCGGCCGGCGCAAGGCCCGGCGCGGAGACCTGCGCTGCCTGAGCCGCCATCGGACTGCCCGACTGATCGGTGACCCGATACTGGATCTGCGCCGCAGCTCCCGGCGCGACGACGGCGGGAACCAGCGTGCTCGCCACGCTGGCCCCGACCACCTGCACGGTCGCGGTCTTCGTCAGACCGCCGGAGCTGGCGGTCACCGTGATCACGCGGTTCGCGCGATTCGAGCCGATCGACAAGCTACCCGTTACCTTGCCGTTGGTGTCGGTGACAGCAGTGGCCTGGGCGATCACTGCGTCACTGTCCGCTGACAGCTGGACCGTCGCGCCTGGAATCACGACGCGGCCCGAATCCACGGCAGTTGCCGTGATCGCGACCGTGCTGGACGCGGTGTCGGGAAGCTGCGCCGAGCTGACGACGAGGATCAGGTCCGCGACACTGGCGGTGGTCGTGGTGCCCCCGCCCGTGCCGGTACCGGACCCTGTACCGCCGAACGGCTGCGTGCTCGACGTCGAACTGCTGCCGCCGCCGCAGGCAGCCAGCGCCAGCAGGGCCAGCGTCGGGAGAAGGCGCTTGAAGAAGGTCATGGTCGGCATTCCTGCGTCGGTCTCAGGCGGGCGGTGGGGCAGGCCCTGGAGGGTTCGGGTCAGCGTGCCGCCGAGCGGTCGGTCACGATCTTGGGCGTGATGAAGATCAGCAACTCGGTCTTGTTGTGCGAGCGCACGGTGTTGCGGAACAGCGCGCCGAGCACCGGAATGTCACCAAGGAGCGGCACCTTGTTCACCGAGTCGTTCTCGGTCTGGGTGTAGATGCCACCGATCACGACCGTGCCGCCGTTCTCGACCAGCACCTGGGTCTTCACGTGCTTGGTGTCGATGGCCGGCCCGGCCGCGGTCGTAAAGGCGCTCACGCTGTCCTTGTTGACGTCGACGTCGAGGATCACGTTGCCTTCCGGGGTGATCTGGGGCGTGACCTTGAGCGCGAGGTTGGCCTTGCGGAACTGGACCTGGGTCGCACCGCTGGAGGTCGCGGCCTGGTACGGCAGTTCGGTGCCCTGTTCAATCAGCGCTTCGACCTGGTCGGCGGTGATGACGCGCGGGCTCGAAACGATCTTGCCCTTGCCCTCAGCTTCGAGCGCGGACAGTTCCAGATTCAGGAAGCGGTTCGCGGTCGAACTGAACAGTGACAGCGCGACGGTCGCCGCGGCCGCGCCGCCGAACGAGCTGCCCGAGACGTTGGCCGGCAAGTTGACGAACTGCGTATTGTTGAAGTCCACCGCCGGGCCCTGCGCGGTCTGCGCGCCGATCGCAGCGTAGTTGCCGCCGAAGGTGACGCCGGTGTTGGGCAGGCCGCCGTTGGCCGCGCGCAGGTCGGAGCCGCCGAGCTTGATGCCGAGCGAGCGACCGAAGGTGTCGTCGGCCTCGACGATGCGCGCCTCGATCAGCACCTGGCGTACCGGGATGTCGATCTTGGTGATCAGGTCCTGGATCTCCTCGAGCTTGCTCGGGATGTCGGAGACGAAGAGCTGGTTCGTGCGCGATTCGAAGATCACGCTGCCGCGCGGCGAGAGAATGCGCGTCGGCTGGTTCGTGCCGCCGCTGCCCCCACCGCCGCCCCCGCCCTGGTTCAACGTCTGCCCGGTCAGGCTCTTCGCGATGTCCTCGGCCTTCGTGTAGTTGAGCTGGAAAGCCTGCGTGCGCAGCGGCTCGAGCTCTGCGACCTTCTTCTTCGCCTCGAGGTCGCTTTGCTCCTTCGCGGCGAGCTCCTCCTTCGGCGCGATCCAGAGNACGTTGCCGGACTTCTTCACGCCCAGGCCCTTGCTCTGCAGGATGATGTCCAGCGCCTGGTCCCAGGGCACGTCCTTCAGTCGCAGCGTCACCGTGCCGGTGACGGAATCGCTGGTGACGACGTTGAAGTTGGTGAAGTCGGCGATCACCTGCAGCAGCGCGCGCACTTCGATGTTCTGGAAGTTCAGCGACAGTTTCTCGCCCTGGTAGCCCGGCCCTTGCGTGAGCTTGTTCGGGTCGACCTTCAGCGGCCGGACTTCGAGAACGAACTGGTTGTCGGTCTGGTAGGCGCTGTGCTCCCACGAACCGGTGGGCTCGACCACCATGCGCACCTTGTCGCCGCTCTGGTAAGTCGAAATGGTCTTCACCGGAGTGCCGAAGTCGGTGACGTCGAGCTTGCGGCGCAGGCTGTCGGGCAGCGACGAGCGCAGGAAGTCGACGACGAGCTTCTTACCCTGCTGCTGGATGTCGACGCCAACCTGCGTGCTCGGCAGGCCGACGATGATTCGACCGGCACCGTCCGCGCCTCGGCGGAAGTCGATCGTGCGCAGGTCCTGTGCCTCGGTGTTCTGCGGCGGCGCGAAGTTCGCACTCGGCGTGACCGCAGCCGCCGCGCTGGCCACCGGAGGCGGCTGCGTGCTGTTGTTGTCGAGCACCAGCAGCAGCGCCTTGTCCTGCAGCTCGGCCTTGTAGCCCGAGGCCTGCTTGAGCACGAGCACAAGGCGGGTGCGGTCACCGGCCTGAGCCACGCTCACGGAGCGCAGATTGCCCTGGTTTATGTCGACGCTGTTGCGCCCGAGCGCATTGCTGACGCCGGGCAAGTCGATCGCGATGCGCGGCGGGCTCTGCACCGAGAAGCCACTGGGCACTGCGGTCAGCGGCTCGCTGAGCTCGATGCGCACGACCTCGGCACCCGCCTGCTGGGTGCTGCTGATCGACTGGATCTTCGGCTCGGCCCGCGCGGCGGTCGGTGCCATGAACGCGACCGAAGCAGTCGCGAAGGCGGCAAGGGCGGCACGCCACTTGAACATGGTGCAAATCTCCTCGATCTTCCTCATCGCGCCTTCTCCTGGAGCTGCAGCGTGGCCGGGCGTTCGATCCATTCGCCGGCCGCGTCCTGCACGATCTCGCGCAACGCGATTTCGGTCTCCGCGATCTTCGTGACGCGGCCGTAGTTCTGGCCCAGGTAGTCGCCCACCTTGACCTGGTAGAGCAGGTTGTCCACCTTCAGCAGCGCGAACTCATGGCCGTCGCGCTTGACGCTGCCGACCATCGTCATGCTGTCCAGCGGGTAGGCCTCGAGCGGCTCCTTGCGCCGGTTCAGTTCGGCCGCGAGCAGCGAATTCGGCTGCCGCGCTTCTTGCTTGATTGCGACGGTGAGCTTTTGCGTGCTGAAGGGCTCGACCGCGTTCGCCTCGGTATAAGGCTCGGGGTCGAACTTCTTCGGCGGCTGCAGCGGCTGCACGTTGGGCTTGACCTCGCGCCGCTGCTGGTCCATCCACTGCTGGAGTTGGTCGTTGTCGGCGCTGCAGGCGCCGAGCAGCGGCACGAGGACGCTCACGGCCAAGCTAACGGCAAATCGGCTTGCGGACCTCATTTCTTCGGCCCCTTCTTGGCCGCGTCGGCCGCCTTCTTGCGGTCGGCCAGTTCATTGGCGTCCAGATAGCGGTAGGTGCGCGCGGTCGCCTCCATCACGAGGTTGCCATTCGCTTCCTTGGGCTGCTGCGAGATCGACAGGTTCTGCAGCGTGACGATGCGAGACAGGTTGGCCACGTCGGCAGCGAAGGCACCGATGTCGTGATACCGGCCGGTGACGCGGATCGCGATCGGCAGCTCGGCGTAGTAGTCCTTGACCTCGACCTGGCCCGGGCGGAACAGGTCGAACTGCAGACCGCGACCGAGGCCGGCTTGGTTGATGTCGGACAGCAGCGCGTCCATCTCGGCCTTGCCGGGCAACTGGCGCTCAAGCTGGGTCACGTATTCCTGCACCTGCAGCTTTTGCTTGCGCAACTCGTTCAAGTTCACCGCCTGGCCAAGCTTGCTGCGATAGTCGGCCTTCAGCTGGGGCTCGCGGTTGCGCTCACGCTGGAGGTCGTCGCTGGCCGACGACAACAGCACGAACCAGCCGGCGACGATGACGCCGATCACGGTAGCCACCCAGGCCGCCGTCTTTGGCAGCGTCGGCCACTGGCCGGGCTCGTTCGGGTTGAGGCCGCGGAACTGGGAGACCGCCTGGTCGAGCAGGCTGGTCATGTCGAAATTCAGGGTCGATGCCTTGGCCATGCCTGCCTCACGAAGACTT
>JGI20214J51650_10002655_pt1 | contig 11266 bp, 4 predicted proteins | sample WetSurMetagenome_FD_51650 | JGI IMG/M metagenome (IMG submission 51650)
ATCAGGACTGAACACTGATGTCCCCCCGACTCCTGCTGTAGAGGAACGGAGCCAATCGATTGTCCCTCCAGAGCCACCACTGGTGGAAACACTGAAAGATACTGTTCCCCCTTCACATAATGTTGTAGGTGAAGGTAAACTATAGCCGGACCAGGTCGGATCATTTACTACTGTTACCGTTGCACTTCCACTGGTTAATGCTGATCCGCATCCGCTGCCTGCCGGTGTAACAACGCAGTGATAAACATAAGATCCTGAAGAAGTTATCCCAGCCACTGATAAAGTGGACGATGTTCCTCCTGTATAGGTTGAACCTGCCGGAGACCCGTTTGAAACATTTTCATCCGGGGTATTTTCAAACTTCCACTGATAAGTAAATGATATACCTCCTGATACCACAACACTCATATCTGCCGCGGTACCACCTTTACATATAGTTGCCGGACTAATTGGATTTATTGTGATGCTTGGATCTGCAGCTATTGTTACCATAGCTGTAGCACTTGAGGCACTGCCGCATCCTTCTCCTGAAGCACTAACTACGCAATAATAATATAATGTCCCGGCTGTCGCAGTCGGAGGAGTATAACTGGCTGTCTGGGCTCCGCTGCCTGATCCAAGGTCGGCGCCTCCACTATTCGAATCTGTGGTATTGGAATACCATTGATAAGTAAGTGATGGAGTTCCATTGGATGCACTTACTGTCAGTGCAGATAATGTTCCTCCGACACATACTGGTGATGGAGACACCGGATCAGTTGAAATGGTGATGTCCGCTACCACTGTCACAGTGGCAACGGATGATGCAATTACGGTGCAGGTAGCAGATGATACAGTACAGTAATAATAAACAATTTCTGCTGATGAAGTGGGAGGGGTATATGTGGCCGTTTGAGCGCCGTTTCCTGCACCCAGATCAGCGCCTCCGCTATTAGAATTTATAGTATTGGAAAACCATTGATATGTATAAGGCTCAGATCCACCACCAGCTNTAACATTCAGATTAACCACTCCGCCCACACATACTGTTGTAGAAGCTGTTGGAGGAGATACGGTACAATCAACTGCAGCCATCTTACCCGAAAAAGATAACAGGACAAATATTAATAAAAATGCTTTTGTTTTCATTATTGGTATTTTTCCTAGGTTTCCATTAACTTCTATCATATTCTGATATCTCAGAACCTGAATTTGTACAAGCTGATCATGGAATTGTTTTCAAAACTATTTTTCCCCACAGCAATTATATTATTGTCTTCATCTGATATTACATCATAAGCAACCTGAATCCCGCTGGCTGCAGTAACAATTTCTTTTCCTTCTACCTGGGTTCCCTCTGAATCAGTAATGAAAATCAGCATCTTGGCTGACGATCCAACACCTGCCTGGCCTGCCATAACAAATGAACTGCTCTTATATCTGCTAATTGCCTTAACTGCAAATGATGTAGCATTGGATGTGGCGGAGACTACTTTAAATTTCCTTGCAAAAAGCGGCTCATTTTTGAGATTCAAAGGGACTTTAGTTATGTAAACCCATTGATCTGTGCTTTCGCTGCCAACTGTACCGGCAATCATATATCCATCATTAAGAACTTCGATATCGGACGCATACTCATCATCTATAGACCCAAAAATCTTTATTTGGGTTGCAACTGCATCTGAATTAGTTTTTACAATCATAATATTGTTTAAAGATTGTCCCGGCCATGATCTATCTGTCGTCCCGACAATTACATATCCTCCGCTTCCGTCCTGTTTTATTGACACACCTGTATCATTGCCCGTTAACCCTATTACTTCAGGTACTCCAACAGGTTCAAGGCTGCTATTGAGCTTTAACAGAAAAATATCAGTGTTTCCCTTTATATTGCCAGTTGAATCTGACCCCTGCAAACGTGCCAGGTCAGTTGATCCCAGCAGAACGAATCCATCTGAAGACTGAACTATATCGATTCCCGATTGATTCCCATCGTCAGGGTCGCCATAGGTTTCATTCCCGGTGCTATTAAAGATCTTCTGTATAAAATTCTCCCCATCAGCTGAAACCTTCACGACAATTATATCCTTCTGATCAGTTGCTGTATCAATAACATAGCCGGTTGAGACAACCGAACCGTCTTCAAGTGACAATACCTTGGCTCCTACCGATACCAGCTCACCTCCGAAGCTTTTCTTCCAGATCGTATTTCCATCTAGTCCGGTTTTGATTATGGCCATCTTCTTTTTTGAACTGTCGGGCTCTATTAAATTTCCCTGCTCATTCCTGTTCACCTCTGTAAACTGCCCACCTATATAATAACCATCCGAAGTTTTACAGATGCTGTAGCCTACATCTTCCAGGGCGTCTCCATAAAGTTTCAGAACCTGAGTGTTAACATCATTATTCTTTTCACACGAAAAAAGAATAACAAGCAATGTAATTAACATATATTTCCTGACCATAATCTGTTACTTTCTTTTTGATGGCTTGTAGAAGATCTGTGTATACCCGATTGTAAAATTCATAGCATTTATATGAAAATTATCATCAGCGTAATAGTAGTATAATCCCAGTTCCTGTTCTTCAGGATTAAAGCCTGCAGATACAACCTGGTTAAAGAAACCAATGTTCGATCGCAATTCAGTAAAAATGAAACCTCCCCTTGTTTTAAGCTTTATTCCTGCTCCTGCCTGCAAAAACGGATCAATGGAGATCCTTGAAGCCGCCCTGTCTATATCTGATCCTGTATGTGCATCGCCATTCAGGTCGGAGGGCACAAAACTGGCATTGGCCGCTGTCCCGATCGACAACGCTGGTCCGAAGCCAAGGCGTCCATAAGGTGTAAACTTACCGAAGCTTTTAAAATTATAAGTGATACTTAAAGGTATTTCGATTCTTCTCTGAGTTTCAGTATATGAGGTCTTTCCTATTCCCATAAAATCCAGAGTTTTGGTAAAAGCCAGTTGGGAGTATCCTGCTTCCAGGTTTATCTCCAACCTCTTCGACAGTTCATATTTAGCTTCAAGTGACAAATACAGATTTATCAGTCCGGAACTGTACTTATTTGACCCCGGCTCACTTGCCACAATTCTGCGAGGATCACTAATAGCTGTAAGAAATGGAACACTGGTCCCAAAGTGAATCGATACCTTTAAAACCGGCTTAACTCTGAAATTATTGAAAAGATGAACAAAACTGGAATGGTCAGTTGGACTAAGCTCATATTCCGGGTTTGCCTTAAGAAATGTCAGCATAGCGGAATCGGCCTTTTCAAGCTTATCCTCGAAAAGGTAAGACTGTATGATCAGTTTATATGCCGAAAGGGATTCCTCACGGGTAAAACCTGATTCCATACAGTCTTTAATCATTGCTGCAACCTGTTCCACCTGTCCCTTATCAAATAAGGACTGTGCAGTTTTCAGCTTTTCNGCGCAACTTCCTGATTCCTGTGAATAACTTATCACAGGTAAGAAAAAAAATAAAAGAATATAACTCAGGTAATGCCGCATGANAGCCGGAATTTGGGTTTTCATNAGTTAAGGTCTTTATTTTATTGCATTTACTTTAATATTATAACTCTTTTCCGNGCAGGTCTTTTCGAGAGGAATATCTTTCCCAACGTAAGTATTCCATTCATCCTGAGACATGTTCCTCGANACAATATTACAGATGTCCTTCACGAAATAGTCAACATGNGTAGGACGGCTTACNAGATTAGGACTCCCNGTATACGATCCGGAAACAATTATCTGACCATCAGGACTGAACTGCATTACCAGCACAAAGCCTTCATGATCCGTAATTGTTATTGGTGGTTCGGTCAGGTCTGATGGATTGGTAATATTAAATATCTTAAGTTTCGAATCATTACCGGCNGTTGCCATCTGTTTCAGNGNAGTATTGAACCTGATATCATTAATCTGTGAATCATGAGCCTTGATCTCTGAGATCTTTGTCCTGGTAGTTACATTCCACAATTCGATATTCCCGTTAATGTCACCTATAGCCAGAAGGTTGTTTTCAGAACTGAATCTTACAACTTTAATATTTTTCCTTGTTGTTTCCAGTCTGAAATTATCTGAGGCTTTCTCCGGATTCCAGACTATTACATTACCATCAGCACTAATTCCAGCCAGATAATTACCATTTGATGAAACATCAATAGAGGTTATGAGTGAGGTACCGCTGGTAATGTTTAAATTTGTCCGGGTTGAGATATCCCATTTCAGNACTTTCCCGTCGAGTGCTGCGGAGTAAAGATATTTTCCATCGTAGGAGAAAATAAGTGATTTAATTTTCCCTTTATGCCCCACAAGATCAAATCCGGTATTATCACCTTTCAGGGGAATCAACTTGATCAATGAATTACCGCTCCCCAGAGCCAGCCATGAAGCATCCGGACTAACAGCAAGAACCTCAATAATTTCTGTGCCTGAATATACTATCTGAAGAGTCTGATCTTTGCTGTCAAGTGACCATTTGAGTACCTGACCATCTGAACCTGAAGTGTAGAACTCATTTTTACCCGGTACAAAGGCTACGCTTTTGATCTCGCCGTTATGTCCTTTATATGACTTATAATTAGTACTGCCATACAGCTTCGAGACATTATACAAACCGGCATAGATATCAGCATCATTCTCAAAACCTCCATTTTTCTTATTAAACAGGTATGCCTGATATGCAAGAAGAGTCTGAAGGTCCGGTTGTCCCTGTGCCTGCACTGATTTGATAGACATTGCTTTTCCTATAGATAACAACCTNAGNCGTGAAGCTTTTTCCTCCTGCTGTCTGGCCAATTCTGCATTTTTTATTGCCTGCTCCTTNGCTAATGTGGCTGAGTCTTTCTGTTCATTGGCATATTTTTCATTCTTTTTGGCCAGACCCTCATTAAGAACTGCAATCTGTCGCTGCTCTTCTGCTGCTATCTTTTGTCTTTGTGCTTCAGCAGCGCTCAATCTGGCTTCACTGGCACTTGAATCTGCCTGTATTTTTCGTTCCGTTGCCACAACTGCAGATGAATCCGCCCTTGTTTTTTCCTTAACAGCCTGNCTTTTCTGGGTTTCTGCAATTACAGTCTGCCTGTCAGCTGCGATTTTCTGAACAAATGCAAAAAGCATGAATCCGACAGAAATGATTGCAGCTACACCAAGGATCATTGCAACAATCCTGGTCCGCTTCATNTGNTTCTTCTGAAGCCTGATNTTATTTTCCTCCTCTTCAAGGTAGGTCTTTTCACTTGTGCGCAGATAAACCATTGCCCGTTCNAAAGCCGGATTATACCTCTGAGCCCATGTAAGTGTAGGTTTATGCTGATCGCGCCAGTTTATTGCAAGCTGAAGGTCAGGTGGTCTCCACAGGCTTGTTTTTCCCTGNTGAAACATTGCAGATGCTTCAGATAACCTGAGATACATCTGTACCGATGAAGCCTCATCATCAACCCATTGCCTGAGCCTGTCCCACAAACGCATCAGACTTTCGTGTGAGAGGTCTATAATTGATTCGTCGCTTAACGGAACACTCTGACGGGGAGTTATAAATGATCTCGAAGTGATCCTGAATTTCTCCACCACTTCAAATAACTCTTCACTGGTGCATCCGGCAATTGACTTTATTGCCGGAACACTTGAGGGATGTCTTGTTCCTTTATTATCCGATCCTTTCTCTGTGATTGTTTTAAACATCATCTCACAGATCTCTTTTCCTCTCAGGCTTAGCTCTTCAAANGCCTCATTGGCATGAAGAGACATTGCGTCACTCATTGTACCTACCGAGTCATAGTCGCTTTTACCAATCGGACGGTCAGGTTCATCGAGCTCACGCCAGTGATTCCAGGTCCGCATCATGGCATGCTGGAGGACAGGAAGCTGATCGGTTCTGTCTCCAATGTCAGTAAGAAGGATCTCAACAAGTCTGGAATCAATAAAGGCTCCTGCATATTTAACCGGTCCCTCGATTGCTTCCCTGTAATTCTCTGTACCCATATGCGGAACCAGATAATTACTGTTGTTTATGAGTTGTGTAAGGCCTTGATAATGTGCACATTCTCCAATAAAATCGGAGCGCATTGTAACTATAGTGTAAATATTTGTATCGGCCTGAGTTACGGCATCAACCATATAATCAACAAACCTTGCTGACGGTGATATTACAGCGTCAGCTTTCCCAAGTGCGCTATATCTGAAGAGTTCCTCGAACTGGTCCACAACAATGAGCACCCTGTCTTCGGATATTATCATGAATTTTTTAACAGTTGCGGCGATTCCACCCGGATTATCGCGAAGCTCATTGAGAATTGTGTCCCTGTCAATTTTTTTCTGTTCCACATCTGACAGGTAATCTGATATTGCATCAGCNAGATTTCCAAAAGGATCATTCCCCGGTCTGAAAGAAATAATTTTCCACCCGGATGAATCATTAATTTTNGAATTCCTGACTTTTGGCAACACACCGCAATAAATCAGCGAAGATTTTCCGCTTCCGGATGCACCGATTACTGTAACGAACCTGTTTTTCAGCAACTTTCCGAGGACCTCCTCGCTTTCACCTTCCCGTCCGAAGAACAAATCACTCTCTTCCGGAGCGAAGGGTCTTAATCCGGGAAAAGGATTGAAATTTTTGTTGTCTCTCTTTGGTCCCATAATGATATATTACCTTACTGTATTTTAAGTGTTGAGTGCCTGGAGTGCCTAGAGTGTCTAGAGTGCCTAGAGTTATTCACATAACATGAAATTAAAAAAATTCAACTTTAAACTCTAAACTATGGCTCACTCTAAACTCTNATACCAATAACCAGTATGTCATCCACCTGGTCGTTTACTCCCATCCACTTATATAACTCTTTATTAAGTGCTTCTTTCTGGTTCTCCATTGACTGGGAATGTATTTCCAGTAGGAGCTCTTCAAATCTTCTCTGCATGAATTTCTTACTATCCGGCCCGCCAAACTGATCAGCATACCCGTCTGATGAAAGGTACAGGCAATCTCCTTCTTTAATATCTATCTCACTATTCTTGAACCCTTGTTCATTATTTCCTTCAAAGGCACCTATCGGGAACCGATCTCCCTTGAATTTAATAACTTCATTATTTCTTATGAGGATCAGCGGATTATTTGCCCCGGCAAATTCGACTTTTTTAGCAGCAAAGTCGAAAACACAGAGCGCCATATCCATTCCATCTTTAATTGATGCATCGCTTTTTCCCTCATTAAGAGTTGAGATAACTCCCTGGTTAAGTTCGTCAAGAATAGAGCCTGCCTTTCTGGCCTTCTTCACATTTACTGCATTGTTGAGCTGATTAAAACCAACTATCGACATAAATGCTCCGGGAACACCATGACCGGTGCAATCGACAGCTGATATCATGAAGAGCCCATCAGCTTCGTTAACCCAATAAAAATCACCACTGACAATGTCTTTAGGAAGATAAAGTATAAAATAGCTTTTCAGGTAACTATCTATTAAACTAAAAGAAGGCAGAATAGCATTTTGTATCCTTCTTGCATAGTATATACTGTCCATAATATGCTTTTTCTGTTCTTCAATCTCCTCTTTTTGTTTTTCAATTTTAAGAGTCCTCTCCTTAACCTTTTCTTCAAGTTCATAGTAATAGCTCTCAAGTTGTGCAATCATCATATTGAACTTCTCGGAAAGTTTTGTGATTTCATTATTCCCGGTGACTTCTGCCCGTTCACGCAAATCTCCGTTTGTTATTCTGTCGACATTCTCTACAAGTTTTTTAATTGGCCGGGTTATGACTTTTGTTTTTCTGTAAATAACTATTGTAAGAACAAGCATTGTGATCAGGAAGATCAGCAGAAACTTCTTGGCTTCAACCCTGAATAAAGCCATCTGTGCAGTTCTGTCAGATATTATCCTGATGACCGAGCCCTTGTAAAGTCCTGAATTAGGTTGATCTTTTGAAGAAGATCTCTCCATATACATGTACTGGTAGTGATACCATTTGTCACCAACCTGCTCCATAAAGCTTATTGTATCTTTTCTCTGAAATGTACTGATGAGGCTGTCTTTCTGACTTGGAATCTCATAGGCATTTTTATTCATACTGAATGGGAAATCAGCCATAAGAAACAGCTCAATATCAAATATCCCTTCGGTTTCTTTTTTTAATTCCGATTTAGTATCCTCTATTGCCTGAATAATATCGTCAACCTGTTGTGAGTATGCTCCAATCTCAATAATGTATTCTCTGTCATTAGTAGGCTGATAGGTATACTTTCTGGCTTTATGTGTTCTATGCTCAATAGCAAACAGATCCGCGACAAATTCTCCCTTACCTAAAACTCCCAGAAGATAGATCTTCATCTTCTCTCCCAGACTAAAAAGATCAAGGTCAAGATCCTTTTTAAATGTTGTATTTATTATTATTCCGTCTTTTGAGATAACATAGATATCTTCATTGACAGGATCCATCCCTATCGTGTTTGCGATAGCCCGCAGGTCAAGATCCTTGATATTACTTGTATTGGCAAAATACTTATTTATCAGCACTGAACTGAATCCCTTTAATCTGTTATTTATTTCAACATCGATCAGGTTAAAAGCGATATCCTGAAACCGGAGAATTTTAGTAACCTCATTTGAAAGAAGCCTGTTTTTTTCATCGGTTCCTGAAGTGAGTATTGACCGTGTACGCTGAAAATTAATGCCGGCAAATATCAGCAATGCCATAAGTGTAGGAAGTGCAATATTGAAAATAAGTTGTCGGAATATGGTTGTTTTTCTCGTAGCCATTTTAACAGTGTTATTCTTCGTTCTTATCTATATACTTAAATATCACTGACGAACTGTCAGGGAATTGATAATTAAACACTTCAACCGCATTTAAAGGAAGCAGGTAGCAAGAAACATGGTCTTTGTCTCCGGTTCCGGAACCAAAGGTATCCAACTTATCAGAGTAATGAATNATAGATGAATACCAGGGCTTTTCATCTGATAATGTCCAGATTATGCAATTATCAGGNAATACAGGAGATTTTATACTCATCTCTGTTTTATACTGCATGGCTCCGGCCAATGATATCAGCTCTTCTGCAGGTATCCCTTCGAAACATACTGAAAGAAATTTAACCTTTTCATAAAGCATATCCTTTTCATCGACCTCACCATTAACTAATTTATCGAGTCTTTTTCTGACCGTACCGGGGATTCTCTGTGATACTGACCTGTAGAGTTCCCTGCTTGATCTTGCAACCAGTTTCGCTGACTCTTCCAGAATGATTGCTTCAGGACTGAAAAGAAGTGCCACAACTGATTCTGCCAGATCATCACCTTCAATTTCATGAATATTTCGCAGTGTACATGCTTTAGTCCATAAGCTGAGAAAGTTGTAATCGCGGTTTATTATATCCTCTAACAACTTATTGTACTCAGGGACTTCCCCCGGGAAGAACTGGTAAAGGTTTTTTGCCTTATCTTCATCGGATGTTACATCGAGAAGAGAGATCAGTTTAGGTTTTATTGAATCATCGATAACGAGATCAATCATTTCAAGTGCATAGTTCACACCCTCAACAGTTTCACTTTCAAGATTCTCTCTGATTTTATTTATGGAACCGGAATCATATGTAATGGAGAGGATATTAAAAAGAAACCTGTTCCACCTGGCAATGTCTTTTTTAAATATCTCAAGAAGGAAAATGTCATTGCTTTTCTCAAGACAGATTTTTGCAGAAAGATTCCAGGTCATCAGACCTATTATATCAGAAATGTACTGATGAAGCCTGTCCCTGTCATCATCTGATGATTTGAAATCACAGTCAATAAGATATTTAAGAGTCGTTTCTTTTATTTGTCTTGAGTTTGACCACAGCCTTGAAAAGAGGAATCCTGTACTCTCTTGTGTCCCTGCTTTACCTAAAAGTCTTAGTATTATCTTACTGGTTACTATGTTTCCTGAATAGACGAGATAACACCTTATCAGTTCCTCAACAGCTTTATCGCCAAAAGAGCTGATAACCGAATACGCATCCCTGTCAAGTTCCTGAATATTAAGACATTCACAAACTTCCGGTAGCATATCGGTCAGTTTGAACTTTCCGATCATGAATATTGCGAGCCTTTTCGATTCGATTGAATTATCTCTAAGCAGACGAAGGATTTCTGTTGTCTGGGGCATCCTGGTTCCGGAGAGAGTCTTNATTGCGGATTCAATCTTTTCATCTTCATGATTAAGAGATGAAGGAAACTTCTCCAGGGTTTCAACAGTACTGACAGATTGTTGCCTGATCTTACTTTCAATATTGCTGTTTGCAGAGATTCTTTTCAGAGCCGGTAAAAGATTAAGGTCGTGATTTGAACCAGTATGATGAATGATCCTTTCGAGATACAAATTGTTACCACTCTCCTCCAGAGAACTGAAATTGCCGGTTATAAGATTGAAATAATCTGACCTGAAAGCATTCTCGGCTGAGAACCTGTTTCTGAAATAATTCTTTTCGCTGAATTCAATACCGGATGAACCATGAGTTACTGTTTCAAGTGCTTTCCTGATAGATTTCCTGTATTCTGCATATAATCTGAATGCAACAAAAATCCATATCATGATGATAAAAATCAGAACAAGGGAGAAGTGTATAAGTTTGATAAAGCTGAGAACCCCTAGTCCCGCCAGGATCAAACCTGACGATAATGCAGCAATCTCATTTACAGTACCATCCATTCCGGATTGAATTTCATATCTTATCTTTTCGTCGATGGTCTGATAAATAACCTTAAATGAGGGAGATTCAATTGAATCCTTNAGTGATTTTGAAAACAGCCTGCTAAGAGCAAGAAGCAGAAAGAAGATAAGAAATCCGCTTTCCGCCTCAGGAGTATACCCCATAAATGAACCTATTGCAATTGCAATCACAGTAAATACGGCAACCAGTATGGGGGAAATGGCCAGACATGCACGCAGACCGTAATTTCTTATCAGGTAGGAAAATACCAGCAGTTTAACCAGAAGTGTAAATATCATCATACTTCCTGTGAATATTCCCAGGAACCTTGCCATATCTGCTTCAGCAGGATATTGCTCCCTTGTTACTGCCATGAATGAATACTGGACAAAAAATGCTGTGACAACCGACAGAGCTATGAATATTGCCATAGTTCTTGTATAAGGATCATCCCTGAAAACTTTGAGAACAGACTTTTTTTCTTCAGATTTTTCAGAACGGGATTCAGAGCTACCGGCAACCATTCTGAAACGGGTACGGATAAAGATCTGAATAATGGTGGCTGTTAAAACAGAAAATACACTGATAAGTAATATATTAT
>JGI20214J51650_10002656_pt1 | contig 11264 bp, 8 predicted proteins | sample WetSurMetagenome_FD_51650 | JGI IMG/M metagenome (IMG submission 51650)
AGCAGCCAGCCTGCGAGGAGAAGGGCATGCCTTCGACCCCTGGCCGCGAGCCAGGGAAGGGCGAGGATCAGGGCCAGGTCGAGGAAGAACCAGTAATAGAGAGAAGCCGTGAACTGGAGGAGCACCAGCAGCGAGACCGGCCAGGCCCGGCCCCCTCCGGGGATCCTCAGCGCCTGCCTTATCGCCAGTATGGCAAAGCCGGCGGACTGGAGCTGCAGGTGCCAGAGATGGCTCTGGAAGAACGGGCTGCAGACGAATGCGCCGCCGGCGAAGAGCGCGGCGGCGAAATCCAGGGTGAGTTCCCTCGCGAGGAGAAAGAGAGCCATCCCTGCGAAGGCGAGGGACAGGACGAAAACGATGTTGTGGGCGGCGAGGGCGCTGCCCCCCAGGAGCATGATCGGCATGGCGGCAAGGCTCTGCGGCAGAAGCAGGTCGTTGCGGCCGTACGCGTCGGGCTGGCCGAGGAAGACCGGGGGTGCGAGAGGGTTCTGGAGGGTCGATGCCGAGTGGACGTTCCAGGCCATCAGCCAGGTGTTGAACAGCGTGTCGGTGTAGTCGTGGGTGCCGCTCCCGGGGGCGGCGGCCATCGGCCAGGTCATCGCGGCCGCGAGCACGAGGAAGACGAGGGAGGCCGCGGGGACCTCCCATGGCCTCACCCCCGGGATGACGGTTCTCCTGCTAGTACGCGCGGGCAACTATAGCCCTCGTCGAAGTGGGCCTCCCTGTCATGAAGCAGCGGCCTTCCCCCCCCGGTTGAGCAAGGGGGATGCATCTGACGGTCGCCTTGGTTCTCTCCTGGAGGAGATCCTCCTCTGCGCGCCCCCCGTCCCACCAGACCCGGTAGAAGCCGGGGCGGGACTCGATGGATTCCACGAGTTCGTCGCAGCTCTCCACGTCGAATGTCATGGATTCGCGCCTGGCGAGCGCTTCCGCCAGGAGCTCGGACTGGATCGTCTCCATTCCGGTCCTGACCGTATCCACAAGGCTGGTCAGGGGTATCTGGAACTTGCCCTCCCTGCCGGGCCGGTTCCTGGCGCTGGCCGTGACATGTCCGGCCGCGAGGTCCCTGGGGCCCAGCTCCAGGCGCATGGGCACCCCCCGGACCTCCCAGTGGTGGAACTTGAANCCGGGNCTGACGGTGTCNCGGTCGTCCAGCTTCACGCGGANGCCGGCCGCGCGGAGGTCGTCGGCCATGGGTCCGGCGGCCTCGAGGACGGCGGCCTTCTCGGAGTCGGACTTCCAGATGGGCACGATCACGGCCTGGACGGGCGCGAGCCGGGGAGGGAGCCTGAGGCCGGAGTCGTCGCCGTGGACCATTATGGCTGCGCCCACGAGGCGGGTGGAGACGCCCCAGCTGGTCTGCTGGACGAACTGCTGCTCGTTGTTCTCGTCGAGGAAGCGCGTGTTGAAGACCTTTGCGAAATTGGCGCCGAGATAGTGGCTGGTGCCTGCCTGGAGAGCCCATCCGTTGGCCATCATGGCTTCGATGGAGTAGCTCTCGACTGCGCCGGCGAACTTCTCCTTCTCCGTCTTCCGGCCGGGGATGACGGGGATGGCCATCTCCTCGCGGGCGAAGGTCTCGTAGACCCCCAGCATCCGCAGNGCCTCCTCCCGCGCCTCCTTCTCGGTGGCGTGGGCGGTGTGCCCTTCCTGCCAGAGGAACTCCGTCGTCCTCAGGAAGGCCCTGGGGCGGAGCTCCCATCTGACGACGTTGGCCCACTGGTTCAGCAGCATGGGAAGGTCCCTGTAGCTGCCGATCCACTTGGAGAACATGTGGTTGATGATGGTCTCGGAAGTGGGTCTCACCACCAGGGGCTCCTCGAGCTTCCGGCCCCCTCCGTGCGTGACCACGGCCAGCTCGGGGGCGAAGCCCTCGACGTGCTCCGCCTCCTTCATGATGAAGCTCTGCGGGATGAGCAGGGGGAAGTAGGCGTTCTCGTGGCCNGTCTCCCTGAACCTTGCGTCGAGGCCTCTCTGGATGTTCTCCCAGATCGCATAGCCGTAAGGGCGTATGACCATGCAGCCGCGCACGGGGGCCGCGTCCGAGAGCTCCGCCTCGCGGATCACGTCCTGGTACCACTGCGCGAAGTCGCTCTTCTGTGTCGTGATGTTCTCGGCCATCTTCTCCGCTTCCGATCTTGCAGCCCTTTGAGCCGGTATACCCTNNGAATNCGGAAACTACAAGGACGCCGTGCGGAGAGGCAAGCTCCCGCGGCGCCGGGAGCCGGGTTTGACAGTTNCCCCGGTTGGATGTACTATCCCGTTTTGGGGGGCCATCGCCTGAGAGTGCTTTGGGTATCGATGGAGGCATCGCCCTTCTGTTGAGCTCATGCCGTGACCCGGTCCCCCAGGGCCGGTAGCAGATGCGAGATGCGGAAGGCCGTACAAGTCCTCTAACCCTGTCTGGAGGCTCTACTTCAGGTCCCTGGCCCCCCTCTCCATGTNCAGCGGGGATNCACCGCTTCATCATAGTGGAGTCAATGCATTGCCACTCTTCGGTAAGCTGAATCAGGCAGTCCCCGATCGCTGTTACCGCCTCGTCCTCATCACCTGCGCAGCCTACTCGGTCATCACGGCGCTGATCCCGTTCGCCCGTCTCGTGCCGCGCTTCCCGCTGCAGCTCCTCGTGCCGGTGATCCTCTACCTCGCATACAGGGCCAGGGCTGTTCCCGACTCGGTGAAGCGCTGGTTCTACTACCTGATGCTCACGGGATCCTATCAGGCCCTCCGCTTCGTGGTCTCCACCCGCTTCGAGGGCTTCCACGGCAGCGGTGTCATCCAGATGGAGCAGAGCTTATTCGGCACTCTCCCCACGATCTGGCTGCAGCAGCACCTCCACCCCGGGCCAGGGCTCGCGTTCTACGACTACATCTTCGCGCTCCTGCACGCATCGCTGTTCGCCTTCCCGGTCCTCCTCCCGGGGCTCCTGCTCTGGAGGCGGGGGGCGGCCTCCATGAAGCGCGCGTCCGTGGCGGTGACGCTGATCTCGATGGCGGGATATCTGACCTACGTGGTCTTTCCCCTCACGCCACCCTGGATGGCCCACCTGGAGGGCCTGCTGCCCGCAGGTGACAGGGTGGTCTACGACGCGCTCAAGCAGTTCACGGGGAACTGGCTCGCCGGCGCGTTCCAACCCAGCCCCAGGGGAGCGATGCCGTCCCTCCACGCCGGCCTGCCGTTCCTGACCCTCCTCGCCTGTTTCCATGAGTTCGGCCGGAAGTCGCTGTGGGTTGCGATCCCGGTGGCCGGCATCTGCTTCGAGGTCGTCTACGGCGCCGAGCACTATGTGATCGACGTGGCTGCTGGTATACTTTACGGCATAGCGGCCTATGTGATCACTTACCATTTGCTGCTCCCCGATCGACTGATGCGGTCCGGGTGCTGCGGAGAANACCATGGCGGAAGCAAGAAGAGGGACGATCAGGCTCCTGGCTGAGAAGAAGGGGAAGGGCGAGCGGATCGTCGCCCTGACGGCCTATGACGCCCTCACCGCCAGGATCGAGGAGAAGGCCGGAGTCGACTTCATCCTCGTGGGCGACTCGGCAGCGATGGCTGTCTACGGGCGCGACACCACCCTCTCCATGACCACGGACCTCATGGTTGCGCACACCGCGGCCGTCAGGGCAGGGGCTCCCGGCACCCTCGTCGTGGGCGACATGCCCTTCGGGTCCTACCAGGCCTCCGACGAGCAGGCCGTCATGAGCGCGGTCCGCTTTCTGTCCGAGGGGGGCGCCGACGCGGTGAAGCTGGAGGGTGCCAACAGCCGCTGCCTGGACAGGGTGGCTGCGATCGTCGGCTCGGGCATCCCCGTCATGGGTCATGTCGGCCTGCTCCCNCAGTCGGTGAAGGCCTTCGGAGGCTACAGGGTGATCGGCGCNGAATCCGCCGCAGGGCTCATGGAGGAGGTGCGCCTCCTCGAGGAGGCGGGCGCCTTCGCCGTGGTTCTGGAGAGCATGGAGGAGGAGGCCGGAAGGGCCGTCACAAGATCCGCGGTCATCCCCACCATAGGGATCGGAGCCGGCAGGTTCACCGACGGGCAGATACTGGTGGTCACCGACATGCTGGGTCTCGACCCCGGCTTCTCCCCGAAGTTCCTGAAACGCTACGCCGATCTCGACTCGGTGATCCGGAAGGCCGTGGAGAGCTATGCCTCGGATGTCAGGTCGGGCTCCTACCCGGGCCCCGGGAACACCTACTCGCCCCTCGCCGGGAGCTGAGGATGAAGGTCCTCGTGATAGGTTCCGGAGGACGCGAGCACGCAATCGTGCGGACGCTCGCCGAAGAGGGCTGCGAAGTCCTGTCCGCCCCGGGCAACCCCGGCATAGCCCGGCTCGCCCGCTGCCTGCCTCTGGCCGTCTCGGACATACCCGACATCGTCTCCACCTCAGCGCGGGAGGCCGTCGACCTGGTGGTCGTTGGGCCGGAAGCGCCCCTCGCGGCAGGCCTGGCCGATGCGCTGATGGCAGCAGGCATCCCATGCTTCGGCCCGGACGCCGAGGGGGCCCGGATCGAGTCGAGCAAGTGGTTCGCCAAGAAGGTCATGATGGCAGCCGGAGTGGCCACGGCGGAAGGCGAGTTCTTCACATCCCCCGAGCGCGTACTCGACTATACGGGCCCCTCGGTGGACCAGTTCGTGTTCAAGGCGGACGGGCTCGCCGCAGGCAAGGGCGTCTTCCTGCCCAGGGACGAAGCGGAGGCCGAAGCCGCCCTGCAGGAGATCTTCTCCCCTGGCATCGGTTCACCCGGAGTCGTGGTGGAGAGGAGGCTCCTGGGCAGGGAGGCCAGCGTCATGGCCATCTGCTCCGGAACGAGAGCGGTCGTCCTGCCTCCGGGACGCGACCACAAGCGCGCCTTCGACGGAGACGCCGGCCCCAACACAGGCGGTATGGGAGCCGTGTCGCCGCCCCAGGACCTCGGGAGGGACTTTCCGGAGCAGGTCTGCAGGGAGGTCATCGAGCCCGTGTTGTCGGAGCTGGCCCGCAGGGGGGTCGACTACAGGGGCGTCCTCTACGCCGGGATGATGATCACTGCGGACGGCCCGTTCGTCCTCGAGTTCAACTGCAGGTTCGGAGATCCGGAGACCCAGGCCATCCTTCCCAGGCTTTCGGGCGGCCTGTCCGACGCGCTCCTGGCTGCGGCGAGGGGGCTCGACCTCCCAGGCAGCTTCGGCATCTCCGCGGGAGCCGGGGCATGTGTCGTGCTGGCTTCAGGAGGATATCCGGGCGGATTCAACAGGGGCTATCCGATAGACGGGCTCGATGAGGTGGAGGACGCCGTGGTCTTCCACGCCGGGACCGCCGTCCGAGCAGGGAGGGTCGTGACCGACGGGGGGAGGGTCCTCGGGATCACCGGCCTCGGCGACGATCTGCCGGAGGCCCTGAGGAAGGCCTATGCGGCGGCCTCCGTGATACGCTTCCAGGACTGTTACTACAGGAAGGACATAGGGAGGATCCGATGAATTCTCCGCTGGTCGGGATCCTTATGGGCAGCGAGAGCGACCGCGAAGTGATGGACGGTGCGAGGCAGGTCCTCGAGGAGCTCGGGGTGGCCTGCGAGGTCGCAGTCATGTCGGCTCACAGGAACCCCGACACGGTGGCCTCCTATGCCGCTTCGGCCGCTTCCAGGGGCATCCGCGTGCTCATAGCGGGAGCGGGGATGGCGGCGCATCTCGCCGGAGCCGTCGCCTCCAGGACCGTTCTCCCCGTGATCGGCGTTCCTCTCGCCTCCGGGCCGCTGGGCGGCCTGGACGCACTCCTCTCCACTGTGCAGATGCCGAAGGGCATACCCGTCGCCACCGTCGCCATCGGATCCCACGGGGCGAGGAACGCGGGCTATCTTGCCGCCCAGATCGTCGCCACCGGAGACCCCGACCTCGCGGGGAGGCTCAGGGCACTCCGGGAGGGATGACCGCTCCCCTGATCCCCATGAGCCGCACTGCCCCGGACGCCCGGGGAGTGTNCGAGGCGGCGCGCCAGGTCGCCATGGGGCACCTGCTNGTATACCCTTCGGACACCGTCTACGGGATCGCCTGCGATGCCTGCGACCCCGGGGCGGTCNAGAGGGTGAGACGCCTCAAGGGCTGCGGGGTTCCGCGGCCTTTCATCGTGATCGTGGAGAGCCTGGAGGCCGCTCTTGCGCTTGCNGCTCCGCTGCCGGAGCACGCGGTGGCGAGGATGAGGTCATCCTGGCCGGGTCCGGTCACGCTCGTNCTCCCGGCATCTTCTGCAGCCCCCGCCCATGTATTGTCCGGAGACGGCTGCATCGCGCTCAGAGTCCCGGCCGACCCACTCAGCCAGGCGCTGCTCTCGGCGTGCCGCATCCCTCTCGTGAGCACCAGCGCCAACCCCGCGGGAGGACGCGTTCCGCTCTCCCTCGACGACATCCCCCGNGAGCTGCTCGCGGGATGCGATCTCGTCCTCGACGGGGGCGCGCTTCCGCCGGCCTCTCCGTCAGCGGTGCTGAGGCTATCGGGAGACGGTTTCGAGCAGATCAGAGCGCGCGCAGAAGAGCCCTGACGAGGCTCGGCACGTGCATCAGCATATTGGAATAGGCCTGGTTGGCCAGGGGGCAGAAGCACTCGCCTCTCCTGATGGACCGCCTGATCNCCNCAGCCTCGCGCGACCTCCAGACCCCGGCGAAGTCGGCCGAGGCGCCCACGGCGCCCATCGTGGCCCCGTAGGCCAGGATGGCGCAGGGCCAGACGCTGCCGTCGCTGTTGACGTGAACGTTCAGAAGGCCTGCATAGCACGGGATGACCTGTCGCTTCTCGAGGAGTATCCTCACGACGATATCGTAGTAGACCAGCCTGAGGGCTGTCGTGATCCTGCCCAGAAGGCGGATGCCCTTCATCCTCCGCCCGGCCGCCTCCTTGAAGCTCTGCATGATGCCGGAGTAGGTTGCGGGGTCGGGGGTGATGCCCGAGCCCCTGTTGAAGAACTCCTCCCTCTCCTCGGCTATCTCGTTGATGTAGGTATCCACTCCCAGGCTGTCGGCATACGCGATGATGCCGGGCAGCTCGGCAGCGTTGAACCTCGAGATCACCGTCCCGACTCCCACCTGGAGTGCGGGATGGCTCTTCCGGAGCCTCTTGAGGCGCTCCAGGGTGTCCAGCAGCTTCGCGAAGTTGCCGGGGACGCCCCTGATCTGGTCGTGACGCTCCCCGACGCCGTCGAAGGAGGGCTTCACCGTGAGCACGGTACCGGGGCTCTCGCGCTCGATGACCTCCAGCATCCGCTCCGTCATGGCTTCGATGCGCTCCGGAAGCAGCGCGTTGGTGGGTATGTGGATGACCGCCGGGGAGAGGTGGATGCACGCGAGCCTGACGATCCGGTCGAGGTCCTCCCTCAGGAAGGGCTCTCCTCCGGAGATGTTGAAGAAATAGGTCCACCCCAGCGAGCGGAAGAAGGCCTCGAAGCTCTCCAGGGACATCTCCTCCAGCCCATCCGCCTTCCAGATGTAGCAGGTGCCGCATCTCGACTGGCATCTCCTGGTCACGGACACCGTGACGTTGATAGGAGTCGGCGGGCCGCACAGACCGAGCCTCGCGAAGCGGGCGCGGAACAGGCTCCCCGCCAGCCTGCGGATGTTCCGGACCTGCCTGGAGAACGCGGGCCTCGACCGGATGGAGGCGTTGACGCCCGCCGAGGCGAGTGCGTAGGTGCCCTCCACGGCGAGAAGCACCACCCGGTGCGAGAGCGCGATCGTCGTGGCGACCGCCAGCGAGCCTGCGAAACCCGTCAGGATCAGGCCCTGTACGGACTCCCTCACGCCGATGCCGCCCGGGAAGAAGATCAGGGCGACGGCCACCAGCCAGGAGACGGGCGTGGCGACGAGGCATGCGGGAAGCAGCGCAAGAGCCCTGGACCCGTCGGTGGCGGCCATGAACCAGAGGGTCAGCGAAATGCCCCTGAAGGCCCATGAGGCGGTATCGAAGCCGACCGCCACCAGCTGGGCCTTCTGCGAGATGCGCGGGATCTGCACCGGCCTGTCGTCCACACCGTGGCTCACCCATCTGCCGAGGATCCTCTGTATGCCGGGGACGAAGAGCATCACGAGAACGGCGGCGACCGACAATCCCAGGGCGATGTGGACGGGGAGGTCCATGGTGGAGGTGTCCATGAAGGGGAGCGACACGAGGGCGAGGGCGCAGACCGAGACCATCAGATAGATGTTCTCCAGGGCGATGGCGCCCAGGGCCAGCGCGGGCCCCGTGCCCAGGGTGCGGAGGAAGGTGATCCTGCCTATGAACATCCAGAACTTGCCCGGTATGTAGCTTCCCATCAGTGACTCGTACCAGTTCCGCCTCACGGCGCCGCTGTCGGGGGCCCGGATGCCGAGGGCCCTGAGGATCCTCTCCCAGGAACACGGGGCGAGACGTTGACTGATGAGGGCGGACAGGACGGAGAGGACCAGCAGGGGCCACTTCCCGGCGAGGCTGAGACCCGAGAAGAACTCCTGCAGGATCGGGCTCCACCTGGGGAGGACATAGAAGATCGCGAAGGCGACGGCCGCCGCGAGCAGGATCGCGCTGACCCAGAGGTTCAGGGCCTGGAGGCGCTTCCTCTCCCTCAAGAGACCTTCTTCCGCCGTCCGAGCAGGTCGGCCGCCGCGAGTGCGCAGGCGGCGACCGCGGAGCAGATGCTCAGCACAAGACCCGTGGACACGTCGCCGGAATCGAATACGAACGAGACCAGATGCTCTCCCGCCGGCACCGCCACGGCCCTCTGCCAGTAGTTGGCCCTGAGGAGCCCGGCGGGGCGGCCGTCGACGAACGCCCTCCACCTCGGATACCATGTGTCCGCGAGCACGAGGACGGAAGGCTCCGAGAGCCTGGCCCTCACCGCCACGGACTCCGGCAGGTCGGCGACTATCTCCGCCGAGGCCTCGAGGGAGGAGGTGGGTCTCGCGAGCCCGGGATCCGAGTCCAGGACCGACATCGCCTGCTGGTCGTAACCGGCGGTTATGGCCTGCAGGGCCTGGTCCTCGCCGGCCACGACCCACGCCGAGGTGACGAATGCGCGGGGGAGAGGGCCTTCCGGCAGGAGGGCCCCGGCCGAGTCGGGGTNCATGCCGGACTGGACGAGCTGTCCGAGTATCTCCCCCCTGACCTGGGAATAGGTCATNGGGACGGAGTCGTCCAGCACGGTCCACGCGGTCATCCTCGCCGCAAGGATGCCACCCGACGAAAGCGCCTGCATCATGCCCTCGGTCACCTGCGGCTTCGCCGCATGATAGCCCGCCACGCTCCGGATCCCCGAGCACATGAGGTCGTTGCCCCCGGGAAGGACCCTACCGCCGCCCGCAAGTGCCGCGAGATCGGGCCTGCCTCCCACGGCATCCCGTATCCCGGAAGCCGGGAGCAGCACCTGGAAGTCCCTGTCCACCGGTATCAGCTCGACGGCGGCCAGCAGGCACAGGCCCGCCGCCACAGCCGGTACGGAGCCCTTCCGCCTCGGGGCCGCCCACGCCCCGGCCGCCACCAGGGCGAGCGCCGCCCCCGCCTTCAGGAAGTCGCTCCGGATCATGTCCTCGCGAACCTGGACGACCCCCTGGAGGACTGCCCGGCCGCCGGGTGCGGGCGAGGAGGAGAGGGAGCCGGAGGCGATGCCCGGGGCCAGCAGCGACATTGCCACGAACGCCGCTGAGGCAGCCGCCGGAATCCGCCAGATCTTCCTGCCGGAGCGTAGAAGGGCGTCGAGGCCGAGGCCCGAAGCCAGCGCGAGCGAGGAAGTCGTCAGGAACGCCGCCATATGGGGCGCCCTGAGCTTCCTGAACACCGGGGCCACGGCATAGAGGACGCGGTAGACAGGAGTGTACCCTCCCCAGGAGACGAGAAGCCCCGCCGCGGCGAGCACGAGGAGCGGCACGCGCGCCCGCGGGCCTCCGGAGGCCAGACCGAGGATCGCCAGGAAGAACACCGACACTCCGAGGAACTCGCTCGAGAGTCTCAGCCCGAGCCTGCCCCAGTAGACGGGCACTCCCGCGACCTGCGAGTCGGGGAATCCGTGCCGGTAGCCGTAGAGGTGCGGCAGGATCATCGTGAGTGACTCCTCGGGCGGGAGCGAGTAGCTTGCCGCCTGATCCTGCGACAGGTCCGAGCCGCGCGTGGAGTAGCGGGAGAAGTTGTAGCCCGGGAGCAGCTGGACGGCTCCGATGCCTGCGCCGAGGAGGAGCATCGCCGCCAGCGCGCAGGCCGAGAGGGCCAGGGGTCGCAGAGGCCTCCTGTCGAGCAGCGCCTGCACGAGGAGCCATGTGGCCGATGCCATCGCCGAGTAGAGAAGCATCTGGGGATGGCTGGAGAGGGCCATCATCCCGAAGCAGAAGCCCCCGAGGGCGACGAAGGAGAGCCTGCGCGCGGTCCGCCATCTCTCACAGGCGTACAGGAGCAGGGGGAGATAGCTCCAGCAGATGATCTTGCTCCCGTGCCCCGCATAGAAGAGCGTGTTGCTCCAGCAGGTGGCGGCGAATGCCACGGTTCCGAGCCAGCGCCCGGGCCTTCCCGCCCCGGCCGCCCCGAGGAAGAGCCATGCGAACAGCCCTCCGAGGAACATGTGCGCCGGGAAGGTGAACCTTATCGTGGCCTCCGCCCCGGCCAGGAGCATGGGCAGGCCCCTGAGCGGATAGAAGACGGGCGCGGAGAAGGACGAGAAAAAGGGCACGCCGCAGAAGATCAGAGGATTCCAGTGCGGGATCCTGCCGTCCCGCAGCGCCTGCATCGTGAAGTCGAAGAACGGATAACCCTGGTGGATGGTATCGCTCATCTCCCCGCCGGGGAGCCCGGGGCCGGTGAAGACGGGCCAGTAGGCCGCCAGTACGAGGGCCCCGAGGACAAGGGGCAACATCAGTTTGTCAGACTTGAGGATGCGCGGCATTCCGCCCCCCGTCCTTTCCTGAAAAGCGGAAGAAGGCAAGCGCCGAGACAAGCTCGATGACCGCCATGAGGACGGTCTGGCCGAGGGTCGCCGCGATGACTGGCGCGATCATGCCCTGATCGGCCACGAGGGCGCCTGTGACGGCCTCCCGCACCCCGATGCCCCCCGGCACCAGGATCATGACGTAACCCGCGAGCCAGGAGAGCGGAGCGGCGGCCAGGCATTGCAGAGGCCCCCTGGAGCCCACCCCGAGGCCTTCCAGCCACAACCAGAGCGAGGCGCCCCTGAGGAGCCAGATGGCGGCGTATATCCCGGTTGCCGCGGCGGTGGCGCCGTGTCCCACGGCAGGGCTCCCCTGAATCCCCCTGAGGCGGAAGGCGGCCTTCTGGATCG
>JGI20214J51650_10002657_pt1 | contig 11261 bp, 10 predicted proteins | sample WetSurMetagenome_FD_51650 | JGI IMG/M metagenome (IMG submission 51650)
AGCCTCATTGAATTTGCAACAGGTACTCTTACAAACTTTGACCTCATTATTGCAACCGGAAGTAATAACAGCTCAAGATATTTTGATTACTATTTCGGGAGATACCCTAATATAATAAGGAAGAACCGGAACAGTATCGCCATTATCGAAGGAGACGAGACAAAAGAGGAACTTGAGGAACTGGGCATTGATATATTTCAGTATTTCGGACTTGGATGCAGAAATATTTCAAAAGTTTATTTGCCAAGTGGATATGAGATATCCGAACTTGTAAAGCATTGGGACCGCTTTGCCGGAGTGATCAAAAATTCAAAATATGCCAATAACTACGATTTCAATAAAGCCGTTTATATCGTAAATAAGGAATACTTTTATGACACCGGTTATCTTCTTTTAAAGGAATCAAAGAATTTATCCTCTCCGGTTTCTGTGCTTTATTATGATTTTTATAAATCTAAAACTGCTGTTAAACAGGAATCTGAACATCTAAAAGAAATGATTCAGTGCATTGTCGGCAGGCATGATATTCCGTTTGGCAGAGCCCAATTGCCGAAACTATGGGATTATGCCGACGGAGTTGACACAATTGAATTTCTTCTAAAAAATAAATAGAGCCGGAATATTGTAATCTAAAATATATTATATTGCACCCATCGAATTAACAAATATTATGGTTTACAAATTTGTAGTGTTATCAGATGAAGATGAGTCATTTGTCAGGGAATTCGAGTTCCTTGACACACACACGTTATTGGATTTTCACAACCTGATTCAGGACGAATTGGAGTTTGACAAATCTCAGATGGCTTCATTTTTCATGGCAACTGACAATTGGGAGAAGGAAGAAGAGTTTACTCTTTTTGATATGGGCACAGGTTCTTCAACAATGGAAGTTGCCGTTCTGGAAGATATTATCTTCCGTAAGAATCAGAAATTGTTATATGTTTTTGACTTTTTTAATGAAAGATCTCTTTTTGTGGAATATACCGGAGAAGTAAAGGAAATAGATGGGCGTGAATATCCATCCTGTACCAATTCAAAAGGAATACCTCCGAAACAGGTGGTTTTCGGCGGAACTTCCAGGAAACTTTATAATAATATTGTTGTTTCCGAAGATGAAGATGAAGATGAACCCGAAGTTGACGAACTGTTCCTTAATGGAGACGATGAAGACGTATTACCTGACTTCGAAAACATTGAAAATCTGAACGAGGACGAAGAATAGTCCCTCATGGGATTTTATTCCTATGGAAAATACCCTGATAGTATTGCTTGGTCCGACCGGGGTCGGCAAAACCGATATTTCAATTGACTTAGCTTCAGAATTTAATTGTGAGATAATTTCAGCTGATTCCAGACAGTTCTACAGGGAAATGAGCATAGGAACAGCAGTTCCGTCTGATAATCAGCTAAATATAATTAAACACCATTTTGTAAAGTTCATATCTGTAAATGATTACTACAGCTCCAGCCTCTTTGAAAGAGATGTACTGAATCTTCTCCCCAACCTCTTCATAAAGAATAATTTAGCATTAATATCCGGTGGTTCAGGCATGTATATTGATGCAGTGTGTAATGGTATCGATGATATACCTGATGTTGATCCTGCAATCAGGCAGAAATATATTACAAAGTATAAAGATGAAGGGATAGAAGGATTAAGGGTAGCACTTAAACTTCTTGATCCGGAACACTATTCCAGGGTCGATCTGCAAAATCACAAACGGATAATGAGAGCCCTTGAGATCTGTGAATCATCGGGCAGACCTTATTCATCCTTTCTTACAAAACATAAAAGGAAACGTGATTTCCGTGCAATCAAAATCGGGATGGAAAGAGAAAGGGATGATCTTTATACGAGAATCGACTGCAGGGTTGATGAAATGATAAAAGCCGGACTCGAGGATGAGGCCAGGCAACTCCTGAAATTCAGAAATCTCAATGCACTTAACAGTGTGGGATACAAAGAATTCTTTGACTTTTTTGACGGAAAGACCTCGAAGGATAAAGCAATTGAACTTATAAAACGAAATAGCCGCAGGTACGCTAAACGACAAATGACCTGGTGGGCAAAGGATAAGGAAATCAGGTGGTTCCGACCTGAACAGCTTGATGAAATAAAACAATTTATTTCCAATTCGATCTGCCCCCCATCCCCCCTGAAGGGGGGTTAATCCACTAATTGCTAGCATAATTTCCGCCGCTAGCGCGGATTTGCAATCCGTGCTAAAAGTATTCTGGCACCGATTACAAATCGGCGCCAGCAAAGCTATCAGCGGTAATCTTCGTAATCTGCTGGAAACAAGAAAGTCAGGACAATCTCTTCAGTTTTTTTATAGTCTCTTCAGGGTCTTTCGAACCGAAAACCGCATTACCGGCAACGAGAACATTCACTCCTGATTCAATAAGTTTTTTAGCATTTTTTGTATCGATACCACCATCGACCTCGATAAGAACATTATATCCTCCTTCATCAATCATTTTCCGTAGTTCAGCGATCTTATTATAGCTCTCCATAATAAATGACTGACCACCAAATCCCGGGTTTACGGTCATTATCAGTACCATGTCGATATAAGGGAGTATATTCTTAAGAAGTAAAACGGGAGTATGTGGATTCAATGCAACACCAGCTTTCATTCCCAGGGTACGTATCTCTGCTACTGTACGTTGCAGATGCATACATGCTTCATACTGGACCGTAAGATTATTAGCTCCTGCATCACGAAAACGGGTAAGATAGCGATCGGGGTCAACTATCATCAGATGCACATCGAGCGGCTTTGTTGCAATTCTTTTAATGTATTCAATTACCGGGAAACCGAAAGAAATGTTCGGAACAAACAGGCCATCCATAATGTCGAGATGAAGCCAGTCTGCCATACTACTGTTGATCATTGAGATTTCTTTTTCCAGATTGCCAAAATCAGCTGCTAAAAGCGAAGGAGATACCAGGTGGTCCATTTAAGAATGTTTTGGCAAATATAGGAACAAATTGTTATCCGAGATATGATTTTAATATTCTGCAGCGGGTTGTAAACTGGATCCTTTTAATTGCTTTTTCTTTTATCTGTCTTACTCTCTCGCGTGTGAGGTCTAACTTCTCTCCTATCTCTTCAAGAGTATAAGGATGCTTCATCCCCAGACCGAAATAAAGTTTCAGTACCTTGGATTCACGCGGAGACAGAGTACTCAGTGCCCGTTCAATCTCAAATGCGAGCGATTCGTTTATCAGGTTTTTATCCGGACTGGGAGTGTCATTGCTCTGGAGAACATCGTACATATTGTTGTCTTCCTCCGCACTTATTGGAGCGTCCATGCTGACAGTACGTCCATTTGTTTTCAGTGCCTCCTTTACCTCTTCAGGAATCATCTCCAGAATTTCAGCAATCTCAGCCGAGGAAGGCTCCCGTTCATATTCCTGTTCCAGACGGGCAAAAGCCCTGTTTATCCTGTTTATTGACCCGATTTTATTTACCGGAAGTCTGACTATTCTGGCCTGTTCTGCAAGAGCCTGAAGGATAGCCTGGCGGATCCACCAGACTGCATATGATATAAATTTAAATCCCCTGGTCTCATCAAACCGTTGTGCCGCTTTCATAAGGCCCAGATTGCCTTCATTAATAAGGTCGGGCAGACTCATGCCCTGATTCTGATATTGTTTTGCAACGGAAACCACAAAACGAAGATTGGCTTTAACAAGTTTTCGGAGAGCTTCATTGTCGCCTGATTTTATTCTTCGTGCAAGGACAACTTCTTCATCGGGAGAAATAAGCTCTACCCTGCCTATTTCCTGAAGGTATTTATCCAGGGAAGGTGTGTCACGGTTTGTAACCTGCTTGGTTATCTTTAACTGACGCATTTTCAGTCGAGATATTAGTTTTCCGAAGAAATTTCAGGCAATAGGTACAATTTTAATGAAAAAAAGCTATTTTACAACATTATCCGCAAAATATTTTTTGGTTGATATTAGTTTTTTAGTAACTTGCAAACGTATTTTACATTATTGAATATCAAATTATTAATTGATTTGATAAAACCCCGTTGCATTTTTAACAACAATTGACAGGAAATATATTAGCAATTTTATTTAATATTGCAGCGGTTTTTCAGATATGTGAATAAGGTTTAGCATAATCCAGCGGGTTCATTTTCATATCTTGGCCCGTGTTTCCAAAAAAATCAATAATATCTCTTATATTCCATTTATCATTAAAATATGTACGACATTCTTGAGCTAAGTAAGAAGTTGCTTCCTGAATTAAAGGATATAGCAAAAGATCTTAAAATCAAAAAAGCAGAGACCTTGAAAAAACAGGATCTGATTTACAAAATTCTTGATCAGCAGGCAATTGAAGCCACTGAACCTAAACCAGATCTCATACCGGAAAAGGAAAATAAACGTTCTCCTCTCGATATGAGTAAGGAGGATTTTGAATCAGCCCGCAGAAGGGGCAAACGACCCAGGACACTGAAGCCAATTCTGAGAAGGCCAACAGAATCTGTTATTTCTGTTTCACCCGACGATCTTAAAAGGCCGGAAACCAAACCTGCTGAATGGCATGATCAGGAAAAAAAATCTGAAAACGCCGAAGAGAAATCCGATCTTTTCAAGAGTACAGAAACTGCACCCGAGGAGAGAAAAGCACCTAAATGGAGGGATGATCAGCGTACAGATGACAGAGTTGTCAGAAAAGAGAGGTTTGACAGGATCCAACCTGAAAGGGAGGAAAAGAAGAAATTTGAACCTGCAGANCCGGTGATTCAAAATATTCTCACACAGAGNAACGGAGATTCTTCATTTGATGATATTAAACCTTCTTCCGATGATGAAAATAAACCTTCTTCCGAAGTATATTTCGGGGATATTCTGGTTGAACCTCCTGTAAAAGAAAATATTCCTGAAGTACTCCCTTTAAAGGAAGAGAAAAAGGAGAGGCCATATGATTTCGAAGGAATAATATACAATACAGGTGTTCTTGAAATCATGCCTGATGGCTANGGTTTTTTAAGATCACCNGATTACAATTATCTTAACTCGCCCGATGACATTTATGTTTCACAATCCCAGATAAAACTCTTTGGTCTTAAAACAGGTGACACCATAAAGGGATCTATCCGTCCGCCAAAAGAGGGTGAAAAATATTTCCCGCTTATCAAAGTCGACGAAATAAACGGTAGAAGTCCTGATTTTATAAGAGACAGGGTTCCGTTTGACTTCCTTACTCCGCTCTTTCCTGATGAGAAATTTACACTTTGTCAGCCTGGTGAGGGCTCACTTTCAGTGAGGGTTATTGATATGTTCACCCCGATCGGAAAAGGACAGCGCGGGCTTATTGTTGCTCAGCCTAAAACAGGAAAAACTATTTTGCTTCAGGAGATAGCCAATGCAATTGCAAAATACCATCCTGAGGTATACCTGATGATCCTTCTTATTGACGAAAGACCTGAAGAGGTTACAGACATGGCCCGGAACGTAAAAGCGGAAGTTATAGCATCAACTTTTGATGAACCGGCTGAACGTCATTGCCGTGTTGCAAACATTGTACTTGAAAAGGCCAAGCGCCTGGTTGAGTGCGGTCATGATGTTGTAATTCTTCTTGACTCAATAACAAGGCTTGCAAGAGCATTTAACACAACTGCTCCTGCTTCAGGAAAAGTATTATCAGGAGGTGTTGATTCAAATGCACTGCATAAACCAAAAAGATTTTTCGGAGCTGCCCGTAACATTGAAAACGGAGGGTCACTTACAATCCTGGCAACTGCACTTACCGATACAGGTTCAAAAATGGATGATGTAATTTTTGAGGAATTTAAAGGAACCGGTAATATGGAGCTCCAGCTCGACCGTAAACTTTCAAACAGGAGGATATTCCCGTCAATTGATATTCCGGCTTCCAGCACACGAAGGGAAGATCTTCTTCTGAATAAAAATATCCTTCAGAAAATATGGGTTTTGAGGAATTTCCTTACTGATATGAACTCTGTTGAAGCAATGGAATTCCTTCGCGACAGACTGGTTCAGGCAAAATCTAACGAAGAGTTTCTCATTTCTATGAATGGAGGATAACNAACAGGAATTTTTCGTAATTTTGCACTCGAATTCTAAAATTCACTTTTAATCAAATATATAAATCACAATGGGAACAAAAAAATTTATAACATGCGACGGCAATCAGGCTGCTGCGCATGTTGCATATATGTTTAGCGAGGTAGCTTGCATATATCCTATCACACCATCATCCACTATGGCAGAATTTGTTGATGAATGGGCTGCCAATGGTCTAAAAAACATCTTCGGAGAACAGGTAAAAGTAGTTGAAATGCAATCTGAAGCAGGTGCTGCCGGTGCTGTACACGGAGCACTTCAGTCAGGAGCTTTATGTACTACCTATACATGCTCGCAGGGATTACTTCTTATGATTCCTAATATGTACAAGATTGCAGGAGAGCTTCTTCCAGCAGTCTTCCATGTAAGCGCACGTACCGTAGCTGCACATGCTTTATCAATTTTTGGTGACCACAGCGATATTTATGCAACACGCCAGACAGGATTCGCAATGCTTGCCAGCGGAAGTGTCCAGGAAATAATGGACCTTGCAGGAGTTGCCCATCTTTCAGCAATTAAATCACGGATCCCATTCATGCATTTTTTCGACGGCTTCCGTTCGTCAGCTGAAGTACAGAAGATCGAGTATCTCGATATGGAAGATCTTAAAAAACTTATCGATCTGGATGCTCTAACAAGATTCCGCACAAATGCACTGAATCCTGAACATCCTGTTACAAGGGGAACAGCACAGAATCCCGATATTTTCTTCCAGGCAAAAGAATCAATTAATAAATTCTATGAGCCGATTCCCGACATAGTGAACTCTTATATGGCTGAAATAACAAAGCTTACCGGAAGAGAATACAAACCATTTACATTCTACGGAGCTCCTGATGCTGAACATATTATTGTTGCCATGGGTTCTGTTACCGAGACTACAAAAGAAGTTATCGATTACATGAGAGCAAAAGGAGAAAAAGTTGGATTAATAAGTGTCCATCTTTATCGCCCTTTCTCTTCAAAATATTTCTTTAATGTTTTTCCAAAGTCAGTTAAGAAGATCACTGTTCTGGACAGGACAAAAGAAGCCGGATCACCCGGAGAACCTCTTTACCTTGATATTAAAGACATGTTTTATGACAGGACAGAAAGACCGGTTATTATTGGTGGCCGTTTCGGACTGAGCTCCAAAGATACCACTCCAAGCCAGATCCTTTCTGTTTATGAGAATATGAAGCTTAAAGAACCTAAAAACCTTTTCACAGTAGGTATTGTTGATGATGTCACATTCAAATCATTGCCGGTTCTTCCTGAGATCAATGTTGCCCTTCCCGGAACATATTCAGCTAAATTTTATGGCCTTGGTTCAGACGGTACCGTAGGAGCAAATAAAAACTCAATAAAAATTATTGGCGATTCAACTGACAAATATTGCCAGGCCTATTTTGCCTATGATTCAAAAAAATCAGGTGGTATAACTACATCGCATCTCCGTTTTGGAGATAAGCCCATACGTTCCCCATACCTGGTAAATACACCTGACTTTGTTGCATGCCACGTACCCTCATATCTTGACAAATATGACATGCTGAAGGGACTTAAGAAAAACGGCACCTTCCTTCTTAACTCAATATGGGATAATGAAGAGACTAAAAAACGTCTCCCTGACCATATGAAGAAATATATGGCGGAAAATAATATTAACTTCTATGTGATCAATGCAACTGCAATTGCCGAAGAACTTGGTCTTGGCTCACGTACAAACACCATAATGCAGGCTGCTTTCTTTAAGGTTGCCAATGTGATTCCTTATGAAAAAGCCGAATCAGAAATGAAGAAAGCCATTTATAAGAGTTATGGTAAAAAAGGTGAAGATATTGTTAAGATGAACTATGCTGCCATCGATAAAGGCACTGAAGTTCATAAGGTTGATATTCCTGCTGAATGGGCTAAGATCGTTGTAACCAAGGACAAAGATAACCGGGACATTCCTGATTTCATTCGCGATATTATGGAACCTGTCAATGCCATGAAAGGTGATGATCTTCCGGTTAGTGCATTTGCAGGCAGAGAAGACGGGACTTTCCCATCTGGTACATCTGCATACGAAAAACGTGGTATTGCGGTCAACGTACCTGAATGGCAGCCAGGTGAGTGTATTCAGTGTAACCAGTGTTCATATGTTTGTCCTCATGCAGCAATACGTCCTTTTCTGTTGACAGAAGAGGAGCTTGCAAACGCACCGAAAGACACAAAAACTATACAGGGAATACCCGGTGCGCTTAAAGCCTACAAATTTAAAATACAGGTAAGTGTCTTTGACTGCACCGGTTGCAGTAACTGCGCCGACGTATGTCCTTCAAAGAATAAAGCACTTATAATGAAACCTCTCGAAACACAACTCGAGGAGGGACCACGCTGGACCTATATGCATGAAAAAGTCGGGTATAAAGATACCGTTGTTGACAAATTTGTGAATGTAAAAAACAGTCAGTTTGCACAGCCTTTGTTTGAATTCTCCGGCGCATGTGCAGGTTGCGGTGAAACTCCTTATATCAAGTCGATTACCCAGCTTTTTGGTGATCGTATGATAGTTTCCAATGCAACTGGTTGTTCATCAATTTATGGCGGATCGGCTCCTTCAACACCGTATACCCATAATAAAAAAGGTCAGGGACCTGCATGGGCAAATTCACTGTTTGAGGATAATGCAGAATATGGTCTTGGACTTACTGTCGGAGCAAATAAGCTCAGAGAAAGGATAACATTACGTATGACAGATGCTTTGGCCGGCGGTTCTGTAAATGCTGAGACAAAAGCTGCTTTCGAAGAATGGCTTAAGGAAAAGGATCATGCTGAACCTTCAAGGATTGCTTCAGCCAAAGTAGTCGAAGCTTGCAAAAAAGAGAAATCTGAAGTTGCTAAAGAGATACTGAGCCTTGAGCAATACCTGGTAAAAAAATCACACTGGGTATTCGGTGGCGATGGCTGGGCTTATGATATTGGCTACGGAGGACTGGATCATGTTATAGCTTCAGGTGAAGATATTAACATTCTTGTTCTCGATACAGAAGTTTATTCAAATACCGGAGGTCAGGCCTCAAAATCCACTCCTGCCGGTGCTGTTGCAAAATTCGCTGCGTCAGGAAAAAAGGTTCGCAAGAAAGACCTTGGTCTGATGGCCATGAGTTATGGCTATGTATATGTTGCGCAGGTTGCCATGGGTTCGAATAATGCCCAGTATCTTAAGGCAATCAAAGAAGCTGAAGCTTACCCGGGACCGTCGCTTATTATAGCTTATTCTCCATGTATTAACCATGGTTTAAGAGATGGTATGGGTAAAACTCAGGCACAGACCAAACTTGCTGTTGAAGCCGGTTACTGGCATTCTTACAGGTTTAATCCACTTCTTGAGGCGGAAGGGAAAAATCCTTTCATACTCGATTCAAAAGAGCCGGATTGGAGCAAATTCCAGGATTTCCTGAAAACAGAAGTACGCTATACCTCGCTTATTAAAGCCTTCCCTAAGGAAGCTGAAATACTTTTCAAAGCTGCCGAAGAGAATGCAAAATGGAGATACAAATCATACCAGCGTCTGGCTGCTATGGATTTCGCTCCGGAAGTTGCAAAAACAGAATAGCAGAATCCTGAAAATAGAAAGAGCCATCCGAAAGGGTGGCTTTTTTTTTGTCGTGCGGTCCTGCGGTCTTGAAGTCTTGCAGTTCTTTAGCCCCCATAGCTTCTACAGCCTTTAAAGCATTTATAGCCTCTACAACCTTTACAGCCTTTACAGCCATTCAGACTTTACTGACTTTCCGACTTTTTTAGTATTTTTGTGCCTTGTAAAAAATTATGGGCAGGATTATCGGAATAGATTACGGAACAAAAAGGATCGGACTTGCAGTAACAGATCCACTGCAAATCTTTGCCTCACCATTGAATACTGTGAGCATTAATGAATTTGACGACTTCATAGTGACTTATATGAAACATGAGGAGGTTGATGCATTTGTTATCGGTTATCCGGTTCAGATGAACAACATGCCAAGCGAATCTGTTAGATACATTAATCCGTTTATTAAAAAACTGAACAAAGATTTTCCAGGGATACAAATACATCAGATGGATGAGAGATTCACATCTCAAATGGCGCTAAGGACAATGATTGACGGGGGAGTTAAAAAGAAAGGGAGACAGGACAAATCGATGGTTGATAAAATAAGTGCATCGATAATACTTCAGTCTTTCCTCGACAACAGATCGAATTCAAAAGAAAAAAATAAACAGAAATGATATATCCGATTGTAGTTTACGGACATGCGGTTTTAAGGAAAGTGGCTGAGGAAATAGATGAAGACTATCCCGGTTTACAGCAGGTAATAGATGATCTTTTTGAAACGATGTACCATTCAGAAGGCCTTGGTCTTGCAGCACCCCAGATAGGAAAATCAATAAGGATATTTGTGATTGACGGAAAACCGGTAGCCGAGGATGAACCAGATCTTGCAGATTTTAAAAAGGCATTTATTAATGCTCATATCTTAGAAAGAAGCGGTGATTTGTTTCCAATGAATGAAGGATGCCTGAGCATTCCCAACCTCAGGGAAGAGGTAAACCGCGAATCGCATGTCCGCATCCAGTACTATGATGAAAACTGGAACTACTTTGATGAGGTATATGACGGNTATAAAGCCAGGATCATCCAGCATGAATATGATCACCTCGATGGAATTCTCTTTACAGATAAGCTAAATCCCCTGAGAAAAAGACTGATTAAAAGTAAGCTTACTGCCATCAGTAAAGGCAGGTTTGAGGCGGATTATAAGACTATTCTGCCGGGACAGAGGATAAGATAATATGCCCCCTTCCCCTCTCAATGTTGAGGTTGAGGTTGAGGTTGAGGTGGAAGAATGTATTATGTATTATAGGCAACAGGCGATGTCAGTTAAACTTAATCTTAATCTTAATCTTAATCTTAATATTAACCTTAACCTAAAAATATTCCTCACTCTAAACTTTTTTCCAACTTTCCTGTTTTGAGCGGGGTTTAATCCCATAAAAACAAAACTGTCTGACAAGTAGTAAATAAGAGATTTATTTATTAAAAATATGGGTTTCTCTCCATTATCGATAACTCGAAGCCGTCGGATTCGTTCGGAATTCCGAGTCCCCATACATTTTTGCATACCAATTTAATATGACAATTTAC
>JGI20214J51650_10002658_pt1 | contig 11260 bp, 11 predicted proteins | sample WetSurMetagenome_FD_51650 | JGI IMG/M metagenome (IMG submission 51650)
AGGAGGCCNGAGCAGTGGCAAGAATAGCAGGCGTTGACCTACCCAAGAACAAGCGCATGGAGATCGCCCTGACCTACATCTTCGGGATCGGCCGCTCCAAGGCGCGGGAGATCCTCCGCGAGGCGGGGATTGCCTACGAAACCAAGACGGACCAGATCACCGACGGGGAAGTGACGGCCATCCGCAACGCCATCGATAAGGACCACAAGGTGGAGGGGGATCTCCGCCGGGACGTTTCCATGTCGATCAAGCGCCTCATGGACGTCGGGACCTACCGGGGCCTGCGGCACCGCAAAGGACTTCCCGGCCGCGGCCAGCGCACGCACACAAATGCCCGGACCCGCAAGGGCCCCCGCAGGGCGATCGCCGGCAAGAAGAAGTAACACGCTCATTGATTACCTGGAGGACCCATGGCCAATCCGAGAAGAAAGACCGGAAAGAAGCGCGAGAAGAAAAATGTCCCCGAGGGGATTGCCCACATCCAGTCGACATTCAATAACACCATCGTCACCATCACCGACCTGGCCGGGAACGTCATTTCCTGGGCATCGTCCGGGATGTCGGGGTTCAAGGGCTCCCGGAAGGGAACCCCGTTTGCGGCCCAGATGGCCGCCGAGAGCGCTGTGCGCAAGGCGAAGGAACAGGGGCTCCGCACCGTCCGGGTCTATGTAAAGGGCCCCGGGTCCGGCCGCGAGTCGGCCCTGAGGGCGCTGCAGGCGACAGGAATCTCGATCAGCCTGATCCGCGACGTGACCCCGATCCCGCACAACGGATGCCGTCCGCCCAAGAGACGGCGCGTGTAAGGCGCAAGGATAAACCCACGAGAATTTACAGGGAGGCACAACTTGGCACGTTACAGAGGATCAGAATGCAGGCTTTGCCGTCGAGAAGGCCTGAAGCTTTTTTTCAAGGGTGACCGCTGCTACACCGAAAAATGCGCCTTCGAGCGCAGGGGCTATGCACCCGGCGAGCATGGGCAGGCGAGAAAGAAGCGCTCCGATTACGGCGTCCAGCTTCGCGAGAAACAGCGCCTGAAGAGGATGTACGGGCTGCTCGAGAAGCAGTTCAAGGGCTACTTCGAGCGGGCCGACCGCATGAAAGGCATCACGGGCTCCAACCTCCTGATGCTGCTGGAGCGGAGGCTCGACAACGTGGTGTACCGGCTGGGCTTTGCCCCGTCCCGCAACGAGGCCCGGCAGCTCGTGCGCCACAGCCATTTCCTCGTCAACGGGAAAAAAGTCAACATCCCCTCGTACATGGTTCGAAAGGACGACGTCGTCGAGTTGAAAGAGAAGAGCAGAAAGGTCCTTCCCATCCTCGACTCCCTGGGAACGGTGGCCCGCAGGGGCATCCCGGGGTGGCTGGAGCTGGACAAGGACAACTTCAAAGGTGTCCTGAAGGCGCTCCCGACACGCGAAGACATCACCATGCCCGTCCAGGAGCAGCTGGTGGTCGAGCTTTACTCCAAGTAACCCGTCAAGGAAGGTTCCGGACGAAACCCTTTTCCAGGCGGTTCGTGAGCCTGACAGCCCGAGGGAAAATTGATTATGCAGAGAAACTGGCGCAGCCTGATCCGGCCGAAACGGATCGAGATCGACGAGAAGACCCACAACAAATCTTACGCCGAATTCACCGTGCAGCCCCTTGAACGGGGATACGGCATCACCCTGGGGAACTCGCTGAGGCGCGTGCTGCTGTCCTCCATCCAGGGAGCGGCCATCGTGTCCGTGCGTTTTGACAATGTCCTGCACGAGTTCTCCACCGTCCCCGGCGTGAAAGAGGACGTGACGGACATCATCCTGAACCTCAAGGGCGTCCGCCTGAAGCTTCACGGCGATGTCCCCCGGACCATCAAGATCGACGCCTCCAAGGCGGGCCAGGTCAAAGCCGGGGACATCATCACGGATGCCAATGTAGAGATTCTCAACCCCGATCACTACATCGCCCAGCTGACCAGCGGAGGCAAGCTCAAGGCCGAGATGGTCGTGAAGATGGGCAAGGGCTACGTCATGGCCAAGCGCGAGCGCGACCCCGACCAGCCCGAGGGGACCATCAACATCGACGCCATCTTCTCGCCCATCAAGAAGGTGAGCTATACCGTGAGCCATGCCCGCGTGGGCCAGATCACAGACTTCGACAAGCTCACGCTGGAGGTATGGACCGACGGCAGCGTGCAGCCCGCGGATTCCGTTGCTTTTGCGGCGAAGATCCTGAAGGACCAGCTCGACATCTTCATCAACTTCGAGGAGATCGAGGAAGAGAAGGTGCAGGAGGAGGCCGGGCAGAGCGAGAAGCTCAGCGAAAACCTCCTGAAGAGCGTCGATGAGCTCGAGCTTTCCGTCCGGTCGGCCAATTGCCTCAAGAATGCCGGAATCCACATTATCGGCGAGCTGGTGCAGAAGACGGAAGCGGAGATGCTCAAAACCCGCAACTTCGGCCGCAAGTCCCTCAACGAGATCAAGGAAATCCTCTCCGAGATGGGTCTTTCCCTCGGCATGAAGATCGAATGGCCTCCCAAGAACCGGGAAGAGGCAGCAAGCGCCGAGTAACCCGAACAGGGTATTCGGGAATTCCTGATATTTTTCTGATCTGAAAGGAATTGTTTGACATGCGACATCAGGTAGGCGGACGAAAGCTTGGCAGATCGACCAGTCACAAAGATGCCATGCTTCGAAATATGGTTACGTCGTTTCTGAAATACGAGAAGATCGAGACCACCGATATCAAGGCGAAGGAGCTCAGGCGGGTGGCCGAGAAGATGATCACGCTGGCAAAGCGGGGGGGGCTCCATGCCCGCCGGCAGGCCGCGGCCGTGCTTCGGGAAAAGGAAGTCGTGCAGAAGCTCTTTGACGAGATCGGCGCCCGTTTTGCCGATCGGCAGGGCGGCTACACCAGGATCGTCAAGACGGGTTTCCGCGCCGGGGACAGCGCTCCCATGGCCGTCATCGAGCTGATGGACAAGCCCGACGAGAAGAAGGGAAAGAAAGAGACCAAGGCGAAGAAAGAGACCAAGGTCAAGGCGGCGCCGAAAGCGAAGAAGGAGNCTAAAGCCAAGAAGGAACCCAAGGCGAAGAAGGAGCCCAAAGCCGCGAAAGCCGAAAAGGCCCCGAAGGCCGGGAAAGAGGCCAAGCCGAAGAAAGCGGCGGCGAAAAAGCCGGCGGCCAAGAAGCAGACCGGCAAGGAGGAGTAAAAACCCTCTTTAACACTGGAATACCAGGCAGGGGCCATGGTCCCTGCCTTTTTTTGTGCCCGCCTCCGGCCGTTCCGGCAAAATACTTGATTTTCAGCGCGGGAAATTATAAGAAGCAACGATCGAAGGTAACTGGAAGAAAGGAGGATTTTACTTATGGCGGAAGAGAAAATAGGCGAAATCGTAAAATTCTTCGCGAAGCCCAGCGTCGCGGCGATCAAGATCACGGCTGGCGAGCTGAAGGTGGGTGACACGATCAAGATTGTGGGCCATACGACGAGCTTCGAAAGCGTCATCGAATCCATGGAAGTCAACAACGCAAAGGTCGAAAAGGCCGTTGCGGGCGACTTCATCGGTGTGAAGGTGGCAGACCGGACCAGGCCCGGCGATGAGGTCTTCAAGGTCATCCCGGACTAGTAAGGCTGGTGACCGGGGGCGCATCCCGTCAGGGTGCGCAATCATGTCTGGTTCTTTCCTTGCCGGGGCGCCCCGCGAAGCAGATTGAGGCGCCAAAAACGTCCGTCTGCGGCGTTACCGCATCCTTCGTCCCTGCGGCGTACAAGCGAAGTACGCCTCAGTCCTCGGGATTGCGGCTGCCTTGCATCCAGGCATTTTTGACCAGCCTGGAGATACCAGAGTCGACTAGTTCGAAGCCGGAGCTTGGTTTCTGTATCCCTTTAGCGGGGAGGTTTGCCTGATCTGTCAGACAGGGCCACAGGAGATTACTATCCTGCGGCCCTTTTTGTTTGCCCGGATTTCAGGCGACAAAGAGGTTGCCCGCAACGGCGGGGCTATGATAACGTCTTGCGCCAAAGACGCAAGGAAATGGTCCAGGGTAAGATCACAAGGCGCAANCCCTGTCGGCCAGATAAANCCTNGCTCCTTGAACCCCTGAACCCGTGAACCCATGAATCTTGAGCCCTTCGACTACTTGGACAGCCTCAAGAGTGCCGGCATCCGGCCGGGGCTCGGGCCGATCGGAAGGCTGCTCGGCAGGCTGGGGAACCCCCATCAGCGTTATCGCAGCCTCCTCGTGGGCGGGACGAACGGCAAGGGCTCCATCGCGGCAACCCTGGCAGCCGTTCTCCGGGCGGCAGGCTACCGGGTCGGGCTCTACACGTCGCCCCACCTTGTCGATTTTCGGGAGCGTATCCGGGTGAACGGGGCCATGATTCCCGAAGAGATCCTCTGCCGGCGCATCGGGCAGGTGCGAAGGGCGAACACTGAGGGGGTGACCTACTTCGAGTTCGCGACGGCCCTGGCCTTTGATCATTTTGCCCGCTGCCGGGTGGACGTGGCCGTCCTCGAGGTCGGCATGGGGGGCAGGCTCGATGCCACGAATGTCGTCCGGCCCGAACTCTCCGTCATCTCGAACATTGCCCTGGACCACGCCGAATTCCTGGGGCCGCGCCTAGAAGACATCGCCCTGGAGAAGGCGGGGATCATCAGGCGAGGCGGCGTGTGCGTCACGGCGGCCACGCAACCCCCCGTTTTAAACGTTTTGGAAGCCGTCTGTCGGCAGAGGAAGGCGCGACTGCTGCGGGTGGGCCGGGAGATTCGGATTCGGGCCAGGAGAGGCGATCGGTTCGACTTTCGGTCCCCGGGGATGGAAGGGAAAAACCTGGCCTCGGCCCTGAAGGGGCCACACCAGAGGGAAAACACCGCCTGTGCCCTAGGGGCCTTGGGGGTCTTGCGCGGCAGAGGGTTTAAGGTCGGCGACGAGGCCGTCCGCAAAGGTCTTGCGGCAGTGCGCTGGGAAGGGCGGCTGGAGATCGTGGCGGAGGGCCCCACGGTCATTCTGGATGGAGCCCACAACGCGGCCGGTGCCGCGGCGCTCAAGCGGGCCCTGGGCGAATTCGAGTACCGGAGGCTGATCCTCGTGCTGGGGATCCTGGCGGACAAGGATTGGCGGGGGATGATCCGGCGGCTTGCCCCGCTGGCCCATCGCGTGATTCTGACGCGGCCCCCGGAGGAGCGTGCGCTGGCACCGGAGGCGCTGGCGGCGGAGGCGATGCGATGGAGCGGCAGCGTGGATGCCGTCAAAGAGCCCCGCGAGGCCGTCCGGAGAGCCATGGAAATGGCCGGCAAGAACGATCTCGTCTGTGTGGCCGGGTCGCTTTATCTCGTGGGGGCGGTGCGTCCCCTGTTCATCTCATCGAAAGGTTCCGGGTTTGGCGGAAAATGACCGGCGATCGTAAAACGGGGGGCTTTACGAGTCTGTCCCGGGCATCGGGGATCATCCTCGTGCTCCTGCTGTTCCTGGCCGCGCCGGCCGGCGGGCAGCCGAGTCTCGACCTGAAAAAGGCCCAGAAAGGGCCCATCCGGATCGATGCGGACCGCCTCTCCTATGATCAGGATTCCGACACGTACCGCGCCGAGGGCAACGTGGTGATCACCTTCACGGGCGGTTTCCTGAAGGCCGACTCCGTCACCATGAACCGAACGACAAACGACGCCTGGGCCCATGGCCGTGCTTTCCTCTCGAGCGAAGGGGATACCCTGGAGGGGGACATCATCGAGCTCAATCTCGAGACGAAGAAGGGCGTGGCACGAGACGGGCGCATGTTCTTCGTCAAGAATCACCTCTATGTGACGGGCAGCGAAATTGAGAAAACCGGCGAGGCGACCTACCGCGTCAAGGATGCCACGGCAACGACCTGCGACGGGCCTCTGGCCGACTGGCGCTTTACGGGAAAGGAAGGAGACGTCACCGTCGACGGCTATGGGACCCTGAAGAACGGCTCCTTCCAGATTCGCGACACTCCCGTCGTCTGGCTTCCCTGGGCGGCGTTCCCCGCGAAGACGACGCGCCAGAGCGGTTTTCTTTTCCCCTACTTCGGTTACTCGGCGGACAAGCTGGGCTTCGATGCGGAAATTCCCTTCTACTGGGCCATCTCGGACAGCCAGGACGCCACGCTCTACACCCGTTACATGGACAAGCGGGGGCTCAAGGAGGGCGCCGAATTTCGATACCATCCGAGCTCGAGCACCTATGGTCTGTTCTACGGGGACTTCCTGAAAGATCAATGGACAGGCACGGATACCTTCGGCGGCATTCCCCGCACCTGGACGGAGAAGCAGGACCGCTGGTCCTGGTACTGGAGCCACGAGACGACCTTCGAGCCCGGGTTCACCTTCCGGTCTGATCTCAAGAAAGTCTCCGACATCTACTACTTCCGGGATTTCGGTTCCCACAACTACTACCTGGATCACTTTGCCGGCAACCTCAACCGCAAGTTCCAGAAGATCTCCTTCGTGGGAAACGAACAGCTCACGAGCTACGACTCCACGGCCCGCATCGTCAAACAATGGCGAAACTACAGCCTGACGGCCCTGGCACAGTATACGGACAACCTGACGAGCCCATCCAACGATGAGACCCTGCAACGCTACCCGGAAATCACCTTCACCGGTTTCAAGCAGCCCCTCTTCGGGACCCGCCTCACCTGGGAATTTACGAGCCTCTACGGCAATTATTACAGGACCCTCGGGGAGAAGGGCAATGTGTTCGATGTGTACCCGAAGCTCTCGCTGCCCTGGTCCTTCGGCGAGTACCTGCAGGTCACCCCGACGGCGGGCTTCCGCGAGACACTGTGGGACACGGAGAGCAACAGNTCCTCAACGACGGGCGATTCAGCGAGTCGCTCCGTTTACACACTGGCCCTNAACGCATCCACCGAGCTCTTCCGTGTCCTGGATGTCAACTGGGGTGAGGTGGAGAAGGTCCGTCACGCGATCAAACCCGAGATCACGTACAATTACATCCCTTCCGCCGGGCCGAGTCTGCGACCCGATTTCGTCCTGCCTGTCGGGAACACGACCGTAGGGGGGGTCGCCGCCTCCGTCGACGCNGAGAACAGTATTACGTACGCACTGACGAACACCCTGATATCGAGGCTCCGTGACGACAAGGGGAANATAAACTACCGGGAGATCTTCCGGCTGAAGCTGAGCCAGACGTACAACATCACGACACCGACGATCTACGTGACGCAGCCTGCTCTTGTGGTACCAGGAACGCCCACCCTGCTGCCGGCGGATCCTACAAAACCCTTCAGGCCTGTCGATCTGGAGGTTGACATCAATCCGTATAAGTATCTGGGGTTCATGACACGAGCCGCTTACGACGTCAACACGACGTCCTGGGCGCAGATCAATCAGGACATCGTNCTGAGCGACACCCGAGGCGACAGCCTGTCNCTCGTCTACCGCTACACGAAGNATTCCATCGAGTCGGTCGGCATGTTCGGGAGAGCCCGGGTCACGAACTCCCTGGATCTCTTCGCGGGGTTCCGCCAGGACGAGTTCAACAACGCGACCCTGGAGAAAACCGTCGGCTTTGAGTACCGCCGCCAGTGCTGGGGCGTGGAAGTGAGCTACTCCGACCTGGTCGATGACCGCAGCTTCAAGATTCTTTTTTCCCTTACCGGGTTTGGCCGCGTCGGGGGGTTATCGGCCTCCAGGCAGACGATGGGCTTCTGAAAAGTGCCTGAGTGTCTGAGTGCGGAAGTGTCTGAGTGAAGGAAAGAAAAAGACAGGGTACGGGGTGAAGAAAAGGCAGTGAAATGGTCGGGAATCATTGAAAAAAGAGATTAACCCATCATTCCATTGCTCCAGGTTTCCAACCTTCCACTCTTTCTGTTTTTTCTCTTGACAAAAATCNNAGATTCACCTATTCTCACTCTTTCGAATTTTACGAGAGTGGTGTGCCCATGACTACATTTATGGCCAAAAAGGATGCCGTCGACCGCGACTGGTTCCTCGTGGATGCGCAGGGAAAGGTTCTGGGCCGGCTTGCCCGGGAGATCGCTCACCGCCTTCGCGGGAAGCATAAAACCATCTTCACGCCCCACACCGACACGGGAGACTTCGTGGTGGTCATCAATGCCGAGAAGATCGGACTGACCGGCAGGAAAATCACCGACAAGATCTACTACCATCATTCGGGCTACCCGGGCGGAATCAAGGCATGGCCCGCACACAAGCTCCTGGTCAAGAAACCGGAAGAGCTGATCCGGCGTGCCGTGCAGGGCATGCTCCCCAAGAATCCGCTTGGCCGGCAGATGCTTCGCAAGCTCAAGATCTACGCCGGCGGCAAGCATCCCCACGACGCCCAGAAGCCCCATTTGCTTGAACTGTAAGATCGACCGGAGATGGAGTGGTTATGACCGACAAGAGTATTTATGCAACGGGAAAGAGAAAGACGGCGGTTGCCCGGGTCTGGATGAAGGACGGAACCGGCGTGTTCACGATCAACAACCGGAATTTCGACGATTACTTCACCCGGGAAGTCCTCAAGAAGATCATCCAGCAGCCCCTGGAGATCACCAACCAGATGGGCAAGTTCGATTTCTACGTCAATGTCGGCGGCGGCGGCGTTGCCGGTCAGGCTGACGCGCTCAAGCACGGCATCTCCAGGGCCCTGTGCGAGTTCGACGCGGAACTACGGCCCGCCCTGAAGAAGGCCGGCTTCCTCACGAGAGACTCCCGCATGAAGGAGCGCAAGAAATACGGCCAGCCCGGAGCCCGCAAACGGTTCCAGTTCTCGAAGCGCTAATCGAAACGACAAGGGGGTTCTCGGAACCCCCTTTTTTATGTGAAGGGATGTAACCCATGATTCGGGTCGGCATTTACGGAGGAAGCGGCTACACGGGATTGGAGCTGATGCGGATCCTGCTGAGGCACCCCGATGTCAAGGTGACGGCGCTCACCTCGCGCAAGTTCAAGGGGCAGCCCCTGTCCGGCACATACCCGTTGTTTGATGGCCTTACGGATATCCATTTCATCGACGCATCGCCCGGGGAACTGGCCGGGATGGCCGATGTGATCTTCATGGCCACTCCCCACGGGGAGGCCATGGCCGTCGCGCCGGCATTTGTCGATGCCGGGAAAAAGGTGATTGACCTCTCCGCCGACTTTCGGCTACGCAACCTCGACGTCTTCGAGAAGTGGTACCACAAGCACACGGCCCCGGGGCTTGCAAAGAAGGCCGTCTACGGCATCCCCGAGCTCTACCGGGAGAAGATCCGGAAGGCCCAGCTCGTGGCCAACCCCGGATGCTACCCCACCAGTGCCATCCTGGCGTTGGCGCCCGCGCTGAGGGAAAAGATCATCGACCCGGCCACGATCATCATCGATTCCAAGTCGGGGGTGAGCGGCGCCGGCCGGGATCCCGTCATCGGCTCGCTTTTCTGCGAGGTCGACGAAGGCTTCAAGGCCTACAAGGTCAATGAGCACCGGCACAGCCCCGAGATCGAGCAGGAACTGAGCGTGCTGGCGGGCTCAGAGGTGAAGGTCTCCTTCACGCCTCATCTGCTGCCGCTGACCCGGGGCATCCTCAGCACGATCTACGCAAGCCTCAAAAAAACGCTTTCCACGGCCGAGCTGATCGATTTATATAATGAATTCTACAAGGGCGAGGGCTTCGTCCGGGTCCTGCGCAAGGGCATGTACCCAAACGTCTCTTCCGTGAAAGGCACCAACTTCTGTCATCTGGGGCTGTCCGTGGATCCGAGGACGAACCGGGTCATCATCCTTTCCGCCATCGACAACCTCGTGAAAGGGGCTTCCGGCCAGGCCGTCCAGAACATGAACCTCATGTGCGGTCTCCGGGAGGACACGGCCCTTGACATGATCGCCCTTTTTCCGTAAATGCCCGACCGGATTCTTTGGATCGGGGTAACCCCGTATCGGCGTGTCGGAAGGTTTGAGGCATTCGGTTCCACGATATTTTTTGCCTCGAGCCTTTAGCCCTTAGCCATTTGTTTGAGAGGTATGCCATGGCGCTTCGTCTCTACAATACCCTGATGCGTCAGAAAGAAGACTTCGTCCCCGTCAAGGAGGGCGAGGTGGGGATCTACGCATGCGGGGTCACCGTCTACGACACCTGCCACGTGGGGCATGCACGCTCGGCCATCAATTTCGATGTCATCACCCGTTACCTGCGCTACCGGGGTTACAAGGTTACCTACGTCAAAAACTTCACCGATGTTGACGACAAGATCATCGTCAAGGCCAACAAGGAGGGAGTCGGCTTCCGCGAGATCTCCGAGCGCTACATCACCGAGCACAACGATGACATGGACCGGATTGGCATCGAGCGCCCCACCGTCACCCCCCGGGCGACGGAGCACATCGGGGGCATGATCGAGCTGATCGGCAAGCTCCTCAAGAACGACCTGGCCTACGTCGTAGACGGGGACGTCTACTTCGCCGTGAAGAAGTTCAAGGGCTACGGGAAACTCTCGGGCCGCGACATCGATGAGATGATGTCGGGGGCCCGCGTCGCCGTGGGCGAAAAGAAGCAGGATCCCCTCGATTTCGCCCTCTGGAAGGCGAGCAAGGAAGGCGAGCCCTGGTGGGAGAGCCCCTGGGGAAAGGGCAGGCCGGGCTGGCACATCGAGTGCTCCGTCATGAGCGCCTGCTTTCTCGGCGAAACCTTCGACATCCACGGGGGCGGCGAGGACCTGGTCTTTCCCCACCATGAAAACGAGATCGCCCAGTCCGAGGGAGCCTCGGGGAAGACCTTCGCCAGGTACTGGCTGCACAACGGGTTCATCAAGGTGGACCACGAGAAGATGTCCAAGTCCCTGGGTAACTTCGTTACCATCAAAAACATCCTCAGGCTCTACCATCCTGAGGTGCTGCGCTTTTTCGTCCTCCAGAGCCATTACCGAAGCCCCCTCGATTACTCCGACGAGGCCCTCGGCGACGCCCGGATCGCCATGAACCGCCTCTACGAAACCCTAAAGAGGATCCGGGACATCTTTGCCGCTCACCAGGCCCTGGCGCCTGTCTCGGTGAGGGAAGCGGGCGGCCGGGCTGGCACATCGAGTGCTCCGTTATGAGCGCCCGCTTTCTCGGCGAAACCTTCGACATCCACGGGGGCGGCGAGGACCTTGTCTTTCCCCACCATGAAAACGAGATTGCCCAGTCCGAGGGGGCCTCGGGCAAAACCTTCGCCAGGTACTGGCTGCACAACGGGTTCATCAAGGTGGACCACGAGAAGATGTCCAAGTCCCTGGGTAACTTCGTCACCATCAAGGACATTCTCGGGCTCTACCATCCTGA
>JGI20214J51650_10002659_pt1 | contig 11260 bp, 9 predicted proteins | sample WetSurMetagenome_FD_51650 | JGI IMG/M metagenome (IMG submission 51650)
TTACCACGTAAGCATTTTTATCTTCTGCTTCCCTGACAACATAAGTGATGTTTGGCCTTCTGAATGAAGTCTGAAGCACTGATGCATCCTTCATTTTAAGGCGTGCGACAATATCCTTTACCACTGTTGGTGTGGCAGTGGCAGTTAGTGCAAGAAATGGCACATCAGGGCTTATCATCTCCCTCATAGCGGCAATGCGAAGGTAAGACGGTCTGAAGTCATAGCCCCACTGAGAGATGCAATGAGCTTCATCTATTGCCACAAGGTTAAGGTTAAAACGAGACAGGCGGCTTTTAAAGAGAGGTGAATCGAGGCGTTCAGGACTGACATAAAGCAGCTTGTAATCGCCATACAGACAGTTGTCTATTGCAATCTCCACCTCTTCGCGGGTCATGCCGCTGTGGATAGCCATCGCCTTTATGTTAATCTCCTTCAGCCTGTTTATCTGATCTTTCATCAGCGCAATAAGTGGCGTGATGACAAGACAGAGGCCCTCGCGTGCCACTGCAGGTACCTGGTATGTGACAGACTTGCCACCACCGGTAGGCATAAGCGCCACAGTGTCCTTACCCGCTATCACAGAAGCAATGATCTCCTCCTGCAAAGGCCTGAAAGAGGTAAATCCCCAGCAGCGTGCAAGCGTTTCTCTGTATATATCAGGTAGCATCGGGGGCAGCATAGTATTATACAAAAATAATAACTCATTCGTTATATTTGAATAAACTAAGGCAGAGATATGTTGGAGGTCGGCAATTTTTTGTAATTTTCGGCCCAAATAAAAAACCCAGACCAATGTCATTTTTTGAAGATAAGTTGCAATTCGAAGGCCTCACTTTTGATGATGTGCTTCTTCTTCCGGCATATTCCGAAGTGCTCCCCAGAGAGGTTAATATCTCATCTCGTTTTACCCGTAATATCCGGATAAACACTCCTATCGTCTCGGCCGCAATGGATACTGTCACCGAGGCTGACCTGGCCATTGCCATTGCCCGTGAGGGAGGCATCGGGGTCATTCACAAGAATATGACAATTGAAGAACAGGCTGCCCAGGTAAAAAAGGTAAAGAGGGCTGAAAGTGTTATGATATTTGATCCTATAACCATAGGCATTGAAGGAACGGTGGCTAACGCGCTGGAGCTAATGGGAGAGTATCATATCGGTGGCATCCCTGTCATCAAAGATGATGGCAGCCTGGTAGGTATTGTGACTAACAGGGATCTGCGTTTTGAGAAGAACTATTCGCGGAAGATCAGCGAGATAATGACTACAAATCTTATCACAACAAATCATCATACTGATCTGAGTGCTGCAGCAGAGATACTTCGAAAACATAAGATTGAAAAGCTTCCGATTGTTGATGAGCATGGTAAACTTATTGGACTGATAACGTACAAAGACATCACAAAGGCAAAAGACAGACCTAATTCATGCAAGGATGAAAAGGGTCGTCTGCGTGCGGCAGCAGCTGTTGGGATAGCATCCAACACTCTTGAAAGGGTTGAAGCTCTGGTCTTTGCCGGTGTTGATGCCATTGCTATTGATACGGCGCACGGACATACACAGACGGTCATCTCTACCCTGAGGGAAGTGAAGAAGCGCTTTTCTGGCATAGATGTTGTTGTCGGGAATATCGGCACTGCCGAAGCTGCCCGTCGTCTGGTTGACGAAGGAGCTGACGCTGTGAAGGTAGGAATAGGGCCGGGTTCAATATGTACCACAAGGATTATAGCCGGAGTGGGTGTGCCTCAGCTCTCGGCCATTTACAATGTCGCAAAAGCTATTGAAGGATCAGGTGTCCCGGTGATAGCCGACGGTGGTATAAGATACTCCGGAGATATTGTCAAAGCCATTGCTGCCGGTGCTGATTCAATTATGGCCGGGTCGCTCTTCGCAGGTGTTGAGGAGTCTCCAGGTGAAACAATAATTTTTAACGGACGTAAGTTCAAGACATACAGGGGCATGGGCTCCATAGAAGCAATGCAACAGGGATCAAAGGACAGGTATTTCCAGGACATGGAAGACGACATTGCCAAACTGGTGCCGGAAGGGATAGCAGCAAGAGTAGCCTACAAAGGCACGCTCACTGAAGTTATTTACCAGTTCCTTGGTGGTCTTCGCTCAGGAATGGGATACTGTGGCGCACCTGATATTGAAACGCTTAAGAAAGAAGGTCGCTTTGTTCGTGTTACCAGTGCAGGTATCACCGAGAGTCACCCGCATGATGTTACAATAACACGTGAAGCACCAAACTACAGCCGTAAAATAAATGAATAACATGACCCGCTGCTTATCATTACTGGCAATTGTACTCATTCTTGCAGGCTGTTCACAAAAAAACGGGCGGACAGAAAGGCAGGAGGTGGCACGCGCAGGTGATCATATCCTTTACTTTGACCAGGTGCCTGATATGTTCCTCCCCGGGATGAACAAAACAGACAGCATCGCAGCATTGCAAAGCTACATACACGGATGGGCACGAAAAGAACTGCTGGCAATAAAAGCTGAGGAAAGCCTGACTGATGACTATAAGAAAGAGGTTGAGAGACAGCTTGATGAGATGCGGAATAACCTGCTTATCTATCAATACCAGCAGCAGATGATACTCCAGAAGATGGATACCACAGTCACTGATAACGAGATACAGGAATATTACCTAAGTAACAAAAGCACCTTCGTGCTTACCTCCAATATTGTGAAGGCAGTAATGATAAAGATACCCGTCACGGCACCGGATATTGAAAACGCCAGGCAGTGGTATAAATCTTCAAACCCTGCCGACTATAAGCTGCTGCGAAATTATTGTTACCAGTTTGCCTCCCAGTTTGAAGATTTCGGCGGCGAATGGGTCTCCTTTAACCGCCTCCTTATGATGGTGCCGCTGGAGAGCCTCAATCAGGAAGCCTGGCTTTCATCTCATACCTATGCCGAACTCAAAGACGATAATTATTATTATTTTATAAACATTAAAGACTTTGTCCTAAGGGGTAACATTGCGCCTTATGAGTACATTTACGACCAGGTAAAAACAATAATAATGAATAACCGCAGGAATGATTTTCTGCAGAAACTGGAAGACGGCATATATAATGAAGCTGTAAGAAAAAATACATTAAAAGTATATTAATCAAGAAGAAAATAATGAAGTTAAGATCAGTTATAACAGGAATGCTTCTCATGTTTGTCGGCCTGTACGCTGCCGGCCAGACTGTTGAATCAGTTGTTGCAGTGGTAGGAAACGAGGTGATCTATATGTCGGATGTCGAAGGACAGGTCATGCAGAGAAAAGCTGAGAAGGATCCCACACCTATAGAGACCTTGCGCTGCCAGATCTTTGAGGAGCAGCTCGTGCAAAAGCTATTCCTTGACCAGGCACGTATTGACTCTATCAAGGTCACACCTGAAAACGTTGAATCAGATCTGGAAGCTCGCCTCGCTGACTTCATCAGACGTGCAGGATCAGAACAGGCACTGGAGACATACTTTAACAAGAGTATGACGGAGATCAGACAAGACCTCAGGGAGATGCTTACAAACCAGCAGATCATCCAGGAGATGCAGGCAAAAATAGTTACTGGAATGATAATCACCCCTGAAGAGGTAAAAGAGTTCTACAGTCACATACCTAAAGATTCTCTGGCACTTGTTCCGCGTAAGGTTGAGATAAGTACGATACAGGTAGAACCGCCATCACTTGAGGAGAACAAAGCAGATATCAGGCAAAAGCTTCTTGACCTGAGAAGCAGGATCATAAAAGGTGAAAGCTTTTCAACGCTTGCAGTGCTTTATTCTGAGGACCAGGGAAGCGCACCATATGGAGGTGAACTGGGCTTCAAAATGCGCGGCGAACTTGTAAAACCTTATGCCGATGCTGCATGGAGCCTTAAGAAAGGTGTGGTATCCAAAATAGTTGAGTCTGAATTCGGATTTCATATAATACAGCTTATTGACCGTAAAGGCGATATGGTAAACACACGTCATATCCTGATGAAGGTTAAGCTTACTCCTAAACAGACAGAGTGGTGTATAAACAGACTAGACAGCATTTCAAAACTTATTAAGAATGACAGCCTCACCTTCCAGCAGGCAGCATGGATTTACTCTTCTGATAAAACCACAAGGATTAACGGTGGAAAGATGGTTGTTGAGAATCCTGTTGAAAGAGTGACATGGTTTACCCTTGATCAGCTCTCTAAAGAGATGAATATGGTTGTAAGAAATATGAAGGTAGGTGACGTGAGTGATCCTTTCCGTACAACGGACGCAAAAGGCAACACTATTTACTGCATAATAAAACTCGACAACGAGATCCCGGCACACAGAGCTAATCTGAAAGACGATTACCAGTTTGTTTCAGACCAGGCCCTGAACAAAAAGAAAAGCGACGCTTACCAGAAATGGATTGATGAGAAGATAAAAAGAACTTATATCAAGATCGGTGATGCGTACCGCGCTTGCAGTTTTTACAATAAAGGATGGCTCCAATAAAGAGTATAAAGGCTGAAGGGCATCATATTAATTTACTGTTACAGTGCGTTTTGCCTCTACTGCTTCTGGTCCCGTTAAATACAAAAGCACAGGAGCAATCTCCTGACGGTCGCCAAAAAGTAATGATACATCATACTGACCTGCTCATGTATGATAAAATTGATGGACGCGAGAGGAAGAAGCTTATAGGAAACGTCTTCATGCAGCATAAGGATATGCTTATGAACTGCGACAGCGCATGGTACTATGAAGATACCAACCAGGTCTTTGCCTTTAATAATATACATATCCACCAGGGCGACACAATACATATTTATGGCAAATACCTTAGCTATGACGGTAACACCGGCCAGGCTGTTATGACTGACAGTGTCGAGATGGTTGACAAGGAGACCAGGCTGTTTACAGACAAGATAAACTACGACACACGCACACAGGTTGCTGAATACAACACCGGCGGAAAGCTCCTCAACGGAGAAAACACACTTACAAGCAAGATTGGGACTTATTTTGCCAACCAGAAAATGGTTCACTTCCGCGATAGCGTAAAGATTGTCAACCCTAAATATATAATGAAGGCCGATACGCTACGCTACAACACGCTGACCGAAGTGGTGTATTTTGAAGGCCCGTCAGAAGCAAAAGGCGACAGCATCTACCTGTATTGTGAGAATGGCTGGAGCAACACAAAGACCAATGTGTCGCGGCTAATGAAGAATGCGGTGCTCGACAATATGAAACAACGCCTCAGTGGCGACACACTGTTTTATGATGAGACTAAAGGATATGGCGAAGGCTTTGGCAATGTCTTAATTACTGATGAAGCAGGTGACGTTACGGCATCAGGCAATTATGGCTGGTATTATAAAGAGCCTGAACGGTTCATGATGACTCGCGATGCTGCCTTCTCATTCATTTCAAAAGACGATACTCTCATACTTCGTGCCGATACCCTCAGGGCTGTGCCACAGACAGATACTGCAGGCGTAAATCACAGGATGCTCAAGGCTTACAATAACTGTACTATTTTCAGTACAGAGTTGCAGGGGGTATGCGACTCAATGTCGTTTTCTTTCATGGATTCAGTGGTAAGACTTTATGACGATCCAATCATTTGGACTGAAGAAAATCAGATGACAGCTGACTCCATGGCCCTGTTTACCGTTAACCGGACACCGGATAGAATGGAGCTTTATAACACACCCTTTATTGTCAGTTGTGTTGACTCGTCACGCTTTAACCAGGTAAAGGGTAAGAGCCTTGTTGGATATTTTAAGGATAATAAGCTGAGCCATGTTGTGATAGACGGTAACGGAGAACTTATTTTTTATGTTGTTGACGGCACAAAGCTTGTGGGAGTGAACAAGGCAAAATGTGCGACAATTGAGATTTTCCTCAAGGAGGGCAAAGTGCAATATATATCTCAGAATCTGGGGCCCGATGGAACGATGGATCCTCCGTTGCTGACAAATACAGCTGATCTACGTCTTGATAACTTTAAATGGTTTCCTGAAAAAAGACCTAAAAGAGCTGATAATCAGAAGTATCTGAAGTTCACAAATCAGAAAAAGTCCATAAAAACAGAATAAAATCTCATTTCTGTCTTTATGAACTTTTGTCTTTTACTTTAAACTTTAAACTTTTGCCTTTAAACTTTAGCCTTTAGCCTTGTCTAGTACTCGTCTTCGTTAAAGAAAAAGTCGTCTTTGCTTGGGTAATCCGGCCAGATATCCTCTATGCTTTCATAGATGTCACCCTCGTCTTCGATCTCCTGCAAATTTTCTATAACCTCCATAGGGGCACCTGATCTGATAGCGAAGTCTATTAGCTCGTCTTTCGTTGCCGGCCAGGGAGCATCTTCAAGTTTTGATGCTAATTCAAGTGTCCAGTACATATTCTTAAGTAAATTATTTCAGCGTCTTTAAAGTCCGCAAATATAAAATTATTTGCATTTAAAAATACTACTATTCAAAAAAAAATTAGCACACCTGTTATTTTCTTGTCGTCACCCATCTAATCTCCTCATTACCTGTCTCATACGAAACAGCACGGGCAAGAACGAAAAGATAGTCGGCAAGGCGATTAAGGTATCTAATAACGTCAGGTGGTGCTGACTCGTTTTCATCAAGACGTAAAACACTTCTCTCAGCCCTCCGGCATATGGTTCGTGCAATATGGCAAAATGACGACGGCTGGTTTCCTCCCGGCAATATAAAAGAGTTTAGTTCAGGCAGTTTCTCTTCCATCTGGTCAATAGAGTCCTCGAGTATCTTTATTGCCTCATCACTGATAATGGCATGAGTTTTAGCTGATGGGTCGGTGGCTACAATTGCACAGCACTGCATAAGTGTTGCCTGTATTTCTGTCAGCTCTTCCGCGCGTTCCCTGTTGGCATCAAGGCCCCTGAGCAGTCCCACCCATGCAATGAGCTCATCTATTGTGCCATAAGCCTCAATGCGCGGATGATACTTTGGAAGACGGCTGCCGCCGATGATAGAGGTCATCCCTTTGTCTCCGGTACGGGTGTAGATCTTCATACGTCGGGGGGGTTATTTACAGAAAAATTTACTGTACCAGCCTGGGCTCTACGCGGTTCTCATTTACATGGTCTGTCGAAACCTCGCCGTCCATCAGCTTTATAATACGGTACGCATGACGGGCAATATCCTCCTCATGAGTTACAAGTATAACGGTGTTGCCCTTATCATGTATCTTATCAAGCAGATCCATTATATCGTACGATGTCTTACTGTCGAGGTTTCCTGTTGGCTCGTCGGCAAGGATTATTGAAGGTGTTGTCACCAGTGCCCTTGCTATTGCCACCCTCTGTCGCTGTCCGCCGGAGAGTTCGTTTGGTCTGTGATCCATCCTGTCGGCCAGACCTACCTCCTCCATCGCCTTTATGCCCCGCTCCTCACGCTCTGCCCTCGGGATACCTCCGTAAATAAGAGGGAGCATCACATTCTCAAGTGCTGTATATCTTGGGAGAAGATTGAAGGTCTGAAACACAAAACCTATCTCCTTATTCCTGATCTCTGCAAGCATGTCGTCTTCCATCTTGCTCACATCAGTGCCGTTAAGAATATACTGTCCCTTTGTTGGTGTATCAAGGCATCCCAGAATATTCATAAGTGTTGATTTTCCGGAGCCCGACGGACCCATAATTGCAACATACTCATTCTTGCTTATGTCAAGACTTACAGAACGAAGAGCTCTTACCACCACGCTTCCTACCTGGTAGTTTTTAACAATGTCTCTGATCTCAATAACTTTATTCATGGCTTTAAATTGAATTTCCGAATTTAGTTTAAATATATTTATTATCCTTTTATACGGAAGTAATTTTTGTTAACACCTGATATTGAAGCATCCTGAAGGGGCTGATTGTTTTTAAAAAGCAGTCCAAAGTGAGACAGCTCAACCGATACAGCTATTCTTTTGTCGTGTTTTATCGACTGCCATCCCTTGTACATTGAACGGTTCAGGTGTATATCATCAGCTACTATGGTCATCTTCTCCCCTGACATATCCATCAGTGTATTAAAATACTCCCTGAGGGCATCTCCGGTATGATTTCCATCTATATATGCGAAGCCTGCCCTGACGCCTTCCTTTTTTAGTTTCTCCAGTGCATTTCTGAAATCGTCATTTATCTGTCTGATGTTTTCATAACCATATCTGCAAAAATTTTCTTTTGCCAGCTCTGAAAGGGCAGGGCAACCTTCTATTGTAATCAGCCTGTTTTGGGGTGCTGCCGCAGCAAGACAAAGAGTGCTTATTCCCAGTGATGTCCCCAGTTCAATGATTGCATTATCCTCAGCATTAGTGTCAGCCATGGCTGCCGCTGCAATGCGGGCCAGCATCGCTCCCTGCCGCGGTGGCACGGCAGCCCTTGAAGCAATGTCACACAGCCTTCGCTCCCTGCTGCCCCATCCACCGGTACCAAGATCAGTTACCCTGACCCACCGGTTGTCATTCAGCATCTCTCTTCTCAGTTCCTCTGATGCATGTACAAAATCATCAGGTGTGTTGCCCCTGACAACTGTAGCATAAAATTTAACAATAAAAGGATCGGGAGCTCTGAAGCCTGCGCTGTTCCACAACATAAGATAGTGTCTGATCATAGAAGCAGCGTGGTACAAACTCATGGTGACAGCTTTATAATTTTATGAAAACTACCCAAAATTAAGTATTTTCGGACAATAAAACCCCCTTCCATAATCCTTCCCCCGCGCCGGGGGAAGGATTAGGGCAGGGCACAGATCATATGTCAGACATTTTAGACAGCGATATAAAGTTTCTTCCCGGCGTTGGTCCCAAACGGGCCGAGATCCTCGGCAGGGAAGCAGAGATATTCACCTTCCGTGATCTTATCTCATACTATCCCTATAAGTATGTTGATAAAACACGTTTTTACTCAGTCTGTGATATAGACTCCTCCATGCAGCATATTCAGCTAAAGGGTAAGATACGTCGCTTTGCCACCGAGGGCGCCGGAGGAGGCAAACGTCTTACAGCCGACTTTTACGACGAAACCGGCATGGTGCGGCTAGTATGGTTCAAAGGGCTTAAATGGGTCACTTCTACATATAAGATCGATACTGAATACATAATCTTTGGCAGGCCTACATTGTTCAGCGGCACATTTAACATTGTCCACCCTGAGATTGAAGATGTGGCAAAAAAAGAAAAAAGGGTAAGCTCTTCGTTTGAAGCTCAGTATAATACAAGTGAGAAAATGAAGGACAGCTTCCTCAACTCAAGAGCCGTTGCAAAACTTATCTCAACCTGCTTTTCACAGCCCGGATTAAAAATAGCAGAGACTCTTCCCGAGAGCATCTTAAACCGCTTCAAGCTGATGAGTCTTCATGATGCCATGTTCAGGATTCATTTCCCCGACAGTAATGATGATATTGAGAAAGCGCGCTACAGGCTTAAGTTTGAAGAGCTATTTTATATACAGCTGAACCTGCTTCGTTACAAATGCCGTCGTACGGAAGTGACTCGTGGTTTCTTCTTTGGCACCGTTGGAGAAAGATTAAACAATTTTTATAAAACCAGGCTCCCCTTCCCTCTCACTGATGCACAAAAGAGGGTAATTAAGGAGATACGTGCCGATCTGGGCAGCGGTAAACAGATGAATCGTCTGTTACAGGGCGATGTTGGCAGCGGCAAAACACTGGTAGCACTGATGAATATGCTTATTGCTGCCGATAACGGTTTTCAGTCGTGCCTCATGGCTCCCACCGAAGTACTTGCAATTCAACATTATAACACCATCAGTCGTTTTATCGAAGGCATTGATGCTCAGACAGCGCTTCTGACAGGCTCAACAAAAAAGAGTGAGAGAGCTCGTATTGAACAGGGACTTCTTGACGGATCAATAAACATACTGATTGGCACTCATGCACTCATAGAAGATAATGTGCGTTATAAAAACCTCGGTTTTGTAGTCATTGATGAGCAGCACAGGTTTGGTGTGGCGCAGCGTGCAAAACTGTGGCAAAAGAACGACTGCCCGCCGCATGTGCTTGTGATGACAGCAACACCTATACCCCGCACCCTGGCAATGACCCTTTATGGTGACCTCGATGTCTCTGTTATAGACCAGATGCCTCCCGGGCGAAAACCAATAAAGACAATGGCCTTTACCGATGCCGAGCGGGAAAAGGTGTTTGGATTCCTCCGCCGCCAGATTGCCGAGGGACGGCAGGTATATGTCGTCTACCCTCTCATAAAGGAGTCAGAGACACTTGACTATAAAGATCTTGAAGACGGTCTTGAGAGCATGGCCCGCGCCTTCCAGCCTCCACAATATGCAATAAGTGTGGTACACGGGAAGATGACATCGCGCGACAAGCAGATTTCAATGAATATGTTCCGCCGGGGCCAGACACAAATAATGGTAGCCACAACAGTGATTGAGGTTGGTGTGGATGTGCCCAATGCAAGTGTGATGGTCATTGAAAGCGCCGAACGCTTTGGTCTGTCGCAACTGCATCAGCTACGTGGCCGGGTGGGCCGTGGCGCTGATCAGTCATACTGTATTCTGATGAGCTCTCATAAACTGTCGGCTGAGGCGTCGGAACGTATAAATACCATCGTTGGCTCCACCGACGGCTTTGAGATTGCTGAAGCAGATCTGCGCATGCGTGGGCCAGGTGACCTTGAAGGAACGCAACAGAGCGGCATGGCTTTCGACCTGCATATCGCCGATCTGGGTAAGGACGGACAACTGCTTTCACTTGCACGAATAGTGGCAGAAGAGATAATTGAAGCCGACAATGACCTTACAAAGCCTGAAAACTATATCCTTAAATTCAACCTCCACAGACTGTTTGGTAAAAAGTATTCCTGGAGTGAGATCTCGTAGAATCGTTGCATGCAACGATTCTACTACAAATTACAAGCAACGATTCTACAAGTTGCATGCAATGATTCTACCAAAATTTCACAAATTTTTAACCTGTTAACATAATGCTGACTTTTTTTATCACATTTTCTAACAAAAATGAGTAAACTTAAACTCTCATTTAAGACTTTATGAGTAACGCGGAAATCATCAGTCATGATGGTATCGTTGAAGTATCTGACGGCAACGGTTTGGTTGAGGTGATAATTAACTCCAGCTCAGCCTGTGTAGGGTGCAATGCCCGGTCGGCATGCGGTATGGGCAGCGAGACACAGAAGAGAGTGGTGGTAAGGAGTGACAGACATTTCAGTCGCGGTGACAGGGTGACAGTGACCATGGAACAAAGCCAGGGGACGCTGGCAG
>JGI20214J51650_10002661_pt1 | contig 11257 bp, 8 predicted proteins | sample WetSurMetagenome_FD_51650 | JGI IMG/M metagenome (IMG submission 51650)
CGCTCCATGTAGGCGGAGATGGCTTTCACGTGGCCCAGGTTCTCCGCCACCAGCATGACCACCACCGGGACGATCAGGGAGACGGCCTCGAAGTTGACGGTGGGCGCGACGAAGTTGGGGAGGCCGATCCAGTCGGCCTTGGCCACCGCGGAGAAATCCACCTGGCCCGTCAGCGCCGCGACGAGGTAGCCCGCCACCACTGCGATGAGGACGGGGATGAGCTTGGCGAATCCGCGGGCCGCCACGGCGACGCACACCGCGACGCCCAGGGTGAAGAGGGCCAGCGGCCACCCCTTGGAGGACATGTCCCAGCCGACCGGGGCCAGGCCGATGCCGATGACGGCTACCACCGCGGCGGTGACGGGTGGCGGCATGAGGGCCGCGATCGCCCGAGTGCCCGGCTTGGTCTTCACCAGCGCCCCCACGATGAAGTACACCACCGCCGCCGCGGCGATCCCACCCAAAGCGGCCGGCACGCCGCCGAGTTTCTTGGCGGCGATGACCGGTCCGATGAATGCAAATGAGCTTCCCAGATAGCTGGGCACCCGGCCGCGGACGACCGCCATGAAAATCAGGGTGCCGATGCCGGAGAAGAAGATCGCCAGGTTGGGATCGAAGCCCATCAGGAAGGGGGCCAAGACGGTCGCCCCGAACATCGCGATGACGTGCTGCAGGCCCAGGCCGACCATGCGGCCCGTCGGCAGGCTTTGCTCCGGGAGGACAATCGCGTTGGTGTCGTGAGTCGCCATGGGTTGCCCTCTCCTTTGTCGTGGGGGTGGGGGATCCGAAATCGGTCGTCGGCTACAGCGCTTCGGGAACGAACGGATCATCCGTGGGGTCATTGGCGCCGGTGGCGTTTTGTCGATCGCCGGCGTCACCCAGTCCCGGGACGATGTACCCGCGCTCGTTGAGCCGCTCATCGATCGCCGCGACGTGAATCTCGACGTCGGGGTGCTCGCGCGTCAGCAGGGCGATACCCTCGGGGGCGGCGATCAGGCCGACGAAGACCACCTTCTCCACCCCTTTCTCTTTCAGGCGGGACGCCGCGACCACCGCCGAGCCGCCCGTTGCCAGCATGGGGTCGAGAATCAGCGCGATGTCCACCGGGGGATACCCCTGGAGCTTATCGTAGTAGCGTACGGGNTGAAGCGTCTCCTCATCGCGATAGAGGCCGAGATACCAGATCGGCGCGCCGGGGACCAACTCGTGCGCCGCGGGGATCATGCCGGCGCCGGCCCGCAGGATGGGCGCGAATCCGACCCGTTTGGCGAGTACGCGCTGCGTGGTGGGTCCGACCGGGGTGACGACGGAAACCTCGCGCACCGGAAGGTCCGCCGTCGCATGAGACAGGAGCATCAGCGAGATCTCTTTGAGCAGTCGGCCGAACCGGGCCGGCTGCGTGCGCCGATCGCGCAAGAGGGCGAGCTTGTGTCCGAGGAGGGCGTGCTGCGAATACAGGTGCACCATGGTTGATGCCGGGTGAGCCATTGTGAGGCGCGGGACGGCCATGGGCGTATCCTCTGAGAGAGTCCTGAGGCAGAAACTGGAGACAAGCACGGACGCCGGAGGGCAAAACCGAATCCGGAAACCGCTGGGCCGCGCCTGGGGTCGCAAGACGGTACGCAAAGCCGTGCGGGTCCTGCCGGTCCCAAAAACCGGCGGGAGTCTATACCCCACCAAATCGGAAAGTCAAGGCGGAGAGCGCCGCGTCGGAGCCGGTTGCCTGCTTGTGCGGACCGCTTCTTCCCCCCGGCCCGGTATTCTCGCGGCAGCGAGCGCCGATCCGGGAACTCGGATTCTGTTGACGGCGCTTCGTGTCTTGGGGCATGCTAGACTCTCACGCGGCGCGTAGAATCCGTAGGATCTTTGCGATTCAAACCCAGACCAACCCACCGTGTCCCTCGAAGCCACCGAAGGAGGAGATCCATGAACTGCCGTCAGCGAGCCTTGGCCGCGCTCAACCACCAAGAGGCCGATCGGGTGCCGCTCGATTTTGGCGGGCGCCAGACGACGCTCCATTTCGCCGCGCACCAGGCGCTGATGACATATCTGGGGTTCAGCGGGCCCGAGCCGCCGATTCGCAGCTACCACACCTACCTGGTGGACCCCGACCCCCAACTGCTGCAGCGGTTCGAGCGCGTGAGCGCGGTGTTTTTCCCGAAGGCGCCCAGCGACTACGTGTTCACGATCGACCCGGCGGCCAACTCGTACGTGGACGAGTGGGGGACCACGTACCACATGCCGCCCGGCGGGTTCTACTATGACATGGTCGCCAACCCGCTGACCGAGGCCGAGTCGGAGGCCGACCTCGCGAAGTACCGCTGGCCGAACCCGACGGATCCTGCGCGGATCGCAGGTCTGCCCGAAAAGGTCAGGGCCGCCTACGCGGCCGGTGAGAAGGTGGTCATGATGTGCGGGGCGATGCCCGGCCTCTGGGAGCACGCCTGGTACATGTTCGGGATGGAACAGGCCTTCGTCAACCTGGGCGGCAACGAGCCGCTCATCGAGGCGTTCACCGATCGCGTTCTGGCGTGGCAGATCGCTTACTGGGACATGGCCCTCGGGCAGGTGGGCGACTGCGTCGATGTGGTCCAGCTGAACGAGGATCTGGGCAGCCAGCACGGGCCGATGATGGCCCCGGCCACCTTCCGGCGGGTCTACAAGCCGCGGCTGCGGCAACTGATCGCTGAAATCAAGCGGCGGACAAAGGCCCAGGTGTACCTCCATTCCTGCGGGTCGATCTATCAGCTGATTCCAGACCTCATCGAGGTCGGCGTGGATATCCTGAATCCGGTCCAGGTCAACGCGGCCGAGATGGACTCGGCGCGGCTGAAGAAGGAGTTCGGCAAGGACCTAACCTTCTGGGGCGGGGGCTGCGATCCGGTGATCATGGGGACGGGGACGGTCGCTCAAGTGGTGGAGGACGTGAAGCGGCGGATCCACGATCTGGCGCCCGGTGGCGGCTTCATCTTCGGCTCCGTCCACAATATCCAGGCCAACGTCCCGCCGGAGAACATCGTGGCCATGTTCGACACGGCTCGAGACCTCGGCGGGTATCCGATCCGGGTGTAGGTTCAGCTTCGGAGCCGGTGGATCTGGCGGGCTCGCGAGATTCTGCCCGATGCCCCATTGTCCATGAACGCCAAGAGGGCCCGATCGGGCCCTCTTGGCGTTTCACGAGCGATGGGCCCGTCCGCGGTGCGGATCAGGCCAGGATCGCGGCCAAATCCTGACTGGGGGTCGTGATCGGCTTGAGATCGAAGGTGTCCACCAGCACCTTGACGACGTTGGGGGTGAGGAAGGCGGGCAGAGTTGGTCCCAACCGCATTCCCTTGATGCCGAGGGAGAGGAGCGACAGCAAGATCACCACGGCCTTCTGCTCGTACCAGGAGAGGATGAGCGAGAGTGGCAGGTCGTTCACCGAGCAGTCGAACGCGCCGGCCAGCGCCTTGGCGATCACGATGGCCGAGTGGGCATCATTGCACTGACCGACGTCAAGCAGGCGCGGGATGCCGCCGATGGTCCCGAAGTCGAGGTGGTTGAACCGGAACTTACCGCAAGCCAGCGTCAGGATGACGCAGTCCTTGGGGATCTGTCGCGCGAGTTCGGTGTAGTAGTTCCGACCGGGCCTGGCGCCATCGCAGCCGCCCACCAGGAAGAAGTACCGGACCGCGCCGCTCTTCACCGCCGCGACAACCTGGTCCGCCACCCCCAGGACCGCGTTGTGGCCGAATCCCGTGAGAAGTGCCAGGTCCTCGGTCGGCTGGAATCCTGCCAACGAGAGGGCCTTCTCGATGACCGGCGTAAAATCGCGATTGGCGACATGCGCCACGCCGGGCCAGGCTACCAAGCCGGTGGTGAAGGTGCGGTCCCGGTAGCTGTCCTGCGGCTGCTGGATGCAGTTGGTCGTGAACAGAATGGCGGCGGGAAGATTGCCGAACTCCGACTGCTGGTTCTGCCACGCCGTTCCGAAATGCCCTGCCAGGTGCCCGTACTTCTTGAGGCCGGGGTATCCATGGGCGGGCAGCATCTCGCCGTGGGTGTACACGTTGATACCCTTGCCTTGGGTCTGCTGCAGCAAGGCTTCCAGATCCGGCAGGTCGTGGCCGGTGACGATGATGGCCGGGCCCTTCTTGAGCGAGGTCGAGACCGGGGTCGGCATGGGGTGGCCGAAGCGCGCGGTGTGACCTTCGTCGAGGATCTCCATGCAGCGCAGATTGACCTGGCCGCAGCGGAGCGACAGGGCGAGGAGTTGGTCGAGGGAGATGCCGGGATCGTTCAAGGCCGCGAGGGCTTCATGAATGAATGCGAAGATCGTCTCGTCTTGCTTGCCCAGAAGGTACGCATGCTCGGCGTAGGCGGCCAGCCCCTTGAGACCGTAGATCAGCAGTTGCTTGAGGCTGCGGATGTCCTCGTCGGCCTTGTCCGTGCGCAACCCGACGGCGGTGGCCTGAAGCAGCAGTTCGTCGCGAGATGCCGCGGGACGGAAGCGCGCCGATTCCGGCAAGAACTCTTCTTCGAAGGGGACCTCGGCGCGGCCGGCGGCATCGCGACAGATCGTCAGGAGCCGGTTTCGCATTTCGCTTCCCTTCCGGACCCACGCGACGAGACGCTCCGGATCGAAGTTGACGTTGGTGATGGTGGTGAAGAGCGCCTCCAGCGTGTACCGGTCGACCTCGGCGTCCACCTGTCCCATTCGGCGGGCCTGGTGCGCCAGGTAGCCGATCCCCTTCGCCTGATGCACGATCAGGTCTTGCAGGGCCGCGACCTCCGGCTCTTTCCCGCAGATGCCCAGGTAGTCGCATCCCTTTCCCCGGGCCGCTTGCTCGCACTGATAGCAGAACATGTCCATGACTCGCGAACCTCCTGTGAATGGTGAAGCCCTTTCCGCGACACCCGAGCGCGAGGGCGGACGCACTCTACCCTTTCGGAAGGGACAGGGCATTGATCTAGATCAAGCAGGCGGATCGGTAGAGGGAGTGCCGGCGGCGATCGGGATGCGGCCGTGTCAGAAGCGGGCGATGATACCCGCAAGGAGCGCGGTCAGGCGGCGTTCCGCACGAGCCGCGACGGCCANCACGACCTCGTGGCTGACGGATGTGGCCCGGCGAGCGGACGCCGGCCGGCCGGCCTCGACATTGGTGATGCAGGAAATCCCCAGGATATTCGCAAAGCCCGCGTGCCGGGCGACGAGAACCTCGGGGACGGTAGACATTCCCACGGCGTCCGCCCCCAGGGCCCGAAGCATCCGTATCTCGGCGGCCGTCTCGTAGGATGGGCCGCTCACGCCGGCGTACACCCCGGACCGCAGCCGTATCCCCTCGCACCGCGCCGCCGCCCGCGCTGCCCGCATCATCTCGGTCGAGAACAGATCGCGCATGCTTGGAAACCGCGGGCCGAGACGCTCGTCGTTGGGACCCCGCAAGGGGTTGTCGCCCATCAGGTTGATCACATCACGAATGAGCATGAGGTCGCCGACCCGGAATCGCCGGTTCAAGCCGCCGCCGGCGTTGGTCACGACCAGGGTAGTCATCCCGAGACCCCGCAGGACGCGGATGGGGAACGTCACCTCCTGCATCGTGTAGCCTTCGTAGTAATGAAAACGGCCCTGCATCAAGGCTACCGGTTTGCCCTGCAGCCGTCCGAAGACGAGCCGCGAGGCATGCCCCCGCACCGTCGAGGTGGGGAAATGCGGGATCGTGTCGTAGGGGACGCCGACCGCCGCCTCCACCTGGCTCGCCAGGGCCCCCAGGCCGCTCCCCAGAACGATTCCGATGGTAGCGGCGGAGTCGGTCCGCCGCCGCAGAAACCGAACCGCCTCCTGAATGGCCGTGTATGGAGTCCGCATCCTGTCTCGCCTCGCTGCCCTCGGGGGATGCCTTGGAGACCGCTCCGCCCGACCATTGCCGGTTTCATCTTGACACGTCCCGGCAGGTCGCGCCATGCTCCAGCGGTCGCGGGACCGGACCCCGGAGGGCGTGTCCCGTCCGACGGTCGCCATTCACCCTATCAGCGGCAGCCAAAGGTGGCAAGGGGTTCTCTGATGATCCAGACGAAGGCCTATGCGCGGGCGGGGCTCATCGGAAATCCGTCGGACGGGTACTTCGGCAAGACCATCTCGTTCATCATCAAGAACTTCAGCGCCAGAGTCACCCTCTACGAATCCCCGCGGCTCACCATCCTGCCGCAGAGATCCGATCGGCTCGAATTCGGCAGTTTCGGCGAATTGATCGAAGACGTGCAGCTGAACGGGTATTACGGGGGCATACGGCTCATCAAGGCCGCCATTAAGCGCTTCGGGGACTATTGTGCGAAAGTCGGGGCGCCGATTTCCCGCAACTTCTCCATCGAGTATCACACCGATATTCCGATTCGGGTCGGGCTGGCCGGCTCCAGCGCCATCGTGACGGCCACCATGCGCGCCCTCATGGAGTTCTTCGCGGTGACGATTCCGCAGCCCATGTTGCCGGGACTCATCCTGAGCGTGGAGCTGGATGAGCTCAAGATCGGCGCCGGACTCCAGGACCGCGTGATCCAGGTGTACGAGGGCGTGGTGTTCATGGATTTCGACCGGGAGCGGATGGAGCGGGACGGGTTCGGTCTGTACGAGTCGATGGACCCGGGAGCGCTGCCCCCGCTCTTCGTGGTGTATCATGACACCCTGGCCGAGGGAACGGAGGTGACGCACAATGACCTCCGCAGCCGGTACAACCGTGGCGATCCGCAGGTCTTGGCGGGCATCAAGCGCTGGGCGGAACTGGCGCAGCAAGCGCGGGACTTGATCGGCGCGGGTCGCGGGCGAGGCATCGGCCCGCTCATGGATGCCAACTTTGATCTGCGCGCGAGCCTGATCACCATCAGCCCGGGTAACCGGGCGCTGGTGGAAACCGGCCGGAAACTCGGGGCGGCCGTCAAGTTCGCCGGCTCGGGCGGCGCGGTGGTGGGATGCTACGACGGCGATCCCGAGCGTCTGCGGCGGTTGGCCGCAGCGTACCAGGAGCTGGGCGCGAAGCTGATCGTCCCGCAGATCACCTGACGCGCGACGCGGGACCAATTCCCCCCCTACGAGAGGAAACTTCCACATGGCATCGTCCGAACATCGCCCCTCGACCGCCAACCATCGATCCGGGGTTCGCAAGGCCGTCATTCCCGCCGCCGGCATGGGCACGCGATTTCTGCCGGCGACGAAGTCCATGCCCAAGGAGATGCTCCCGATCGTTGACACGCCCGTCCTGCAGTTCGTCATCGAGGAGGCGGTGGCCAGCGGGATCGACGACATCCTGATCGTCACCGGGCGGGGCAAGCGCGCCATCGAGAACCACTTCGACTTCAACCCGGAACTGGAGGCGTTCCTGGCCGAGGCAGGCAAGCGCGAGCTGATCGAGCAGGTGCGCGACATCGGCGACCGTGCGCGGATCCATTACATCCGCCAAAAGCGGCAACTCGGCCTCGGGGACGCGATTCGCCTCGGACGGGATCACGTGGGAGACCAGCCGTTCGCCGTCCTGCTCGGCGACACGATCATCGATCCGCCCGAGGGGCAAAAACCGGGCCTNCGTCAACTCCTGGATGTCTTCGACGCGAAGCAGGCCAGTGGGGTGGCGGTGCACCGCGTCCCCCGGGAATGGGTGGGGCGGTACGGGATCGTGGACGGCGAGCCCGAGGCGGGCAATCCCGACGTGCTGCGGCTCCGGCAACTGGTCGAGAAGCCCTCCGTCGACCAGGCGCCGAGCACCTTGGCCATTGCCGGCCGGTACGTCTTCACGCCGGAGATCTTCGACTGCATCGACGCCACCGGCCGGGGCGTGGGCGGCGAGATCCAGCTCACCGACGCGATGAACCTCCTGGCCCAGCGTCAGCCGATGTACGCGCTGGCCTGGCAGGCCAAACGTTACGACATCGGCAATCGTGTCGAATACGCCAAGTGCTTCGTTGATTTCGCCCTCCGCCGGCCGGAAACGGCCGCCGCCATGCGGGAGCATCTTCGCGCCGTGCTGAGAAACCTGTAGGGCGTCCCCGCGCCGATTCATCTTGCCAGTCCGAGCAACCGACGTTAGCATTTTTCTGCCCGGCGCGGCATGGCGGCGTTGTGCCGGGACGCACCCGGGGATGGGGCACCGATTGGTCGCATCTCGATCGATCGACAACAACGGGAATACACCGAATGGATCTTGAAACAACCGGCGCGCTCCGGGCGCTCGCGGCCAACATTGCGCAGGCCCTGGTGGGGAAGCCGGACGTCGTCCGGCTGGCCATCGTGGCGCTGCTGGCGCGTGGCCACCTCCTGATCGAAGACGTGCCCGGCGTGGGAAAGACGACGCTGGCACATGCGCTCGCCCGCTCGCTGGGCCTGGCGTTTCAGCGCATCCAGTTCACCAGCGACCTCCTCCCGTCCGACATCCTGGGGGTCTCGGTCTTCGACCCGCGCAAGGCGGAGTTCGAGTTCCGACCGGGTCCGATCTTCGCCAACATCATCCTCGCCGACGAGATCAACCGGACCACGCCCAAGACCCAATCCAGCCTGCTGGAGGCGATGAACGAAAGCCAGGTGTCGCTGGATCACCACACGTATCGACTGCCCCAGCCGTTCATGGTGCTGGCCACGCAGAATCCGCTGGAATACCAGGGGACCCACCCCTTGCCCGAATCCCAGATGGATCGCTTTCTTTTGCGGATCCGCGTGGGGTATCCCGACGAGGCGCATGAGCGACAGCTCCTTCGCGGGGCGGCCGCCGCGCCGGTGGAGCGGCTCCGGCCGGTCCTGGATGGGCAGGCCGTCCTGGGGCTGCAGGCCCAAGCGGATGCCGTCGCGATGGAGGAGAGCCTGCTGGGCTACGTGATGGCGATCGTTCACGCCACCCGCACACATGCGGCGCTGGCCCTGGGGGTGAGTCCGCGGGGGTCGCGGGCCCTGGTCCAGGCGGCCAAGGCGTTGGCCCTCACCGACGGCCGGACCTACTGCGTTCCGGACGACGTCAAAGAGCTCGCGGTGCCGGCCTTCGCGCATCGCGTGATTCTTCGCTCTCGGTGGGATGAGCCGGTCGGGGAGACGTCCGGTGCGGAGCAGGCGATCCGGCAAATCCTCCAGGAGGTTCCGGTTCCGCGGTAGCGACCGGCCGGGACAGCGGCAGCGAGGGGAAACCGTCGAGTACTCCCTCGGCGCGGCGCGCCATCGGAAGCCGCTGCGGATGCGGTCGGGAGGGACAGGTGCCGGCAGATGACCGCACAGCAAGCCTGGGATGACCTTCCTGGCAGTCCCCCAAACCCCAGCGCCCCGGTCGTGCCGCGTTCCCACCACTGGCTTCCCCGGACCATCCGACCGACGCGCACCGGGTGGTGGTTCATCGGCGCCACGCTGGTGATCGGGCTGGCGGCCACCAACACCGGCAACAATCTGCTGTACCTGATCCTGGCCATGTTGCTCTCGCTGATGGCCGTCTCCGGCCTCTTGTCGGAGCAGACCCTGCGACGTGTCCGGCTCCATCGGGAGCTTCCCGGGCGCCTGTTTGCTGGCGCACCAGGTACGTTCGGCGTCCGCGTGGTCAACGGCAAGCGGCGCCTCCCCTCCTATGCGCTCCATCTGACCGAGCCGGACCCGAGCGGTCGCCCGGCGGTGGCGCGCTTCTTCTTGAAGATCCCGCCTCAGGGGTGCGAGCGCTGGAGGCACGACCTGACGTTCCCGCGTCGTGGCCGTCACCGCCTGCCGGGACTGCGCCTGTCCACGCGCTTTCCTTTTGGCCTGTTCACCAAGATCAGCCGCCCACTGCTCGCCGATCCGGTCCTGGTCTATCCGGCCGTGCGCCCCCTCGCCCCGCACGAGCTCCCGGCGATCCTGGAAGCCGGCTGGCGGGAACGGTATCGGCGCGGGGGAGGGACCGGCCTCTACAATCTGCGCCCCTACCGCCCGGGGGACGATCCCCGGCTGGTCCACTGGAAGACGTCGGCGCGCATGGGGGATCTGATCCTCAAGGAATCGGAGGAGGAGGATCGGCCCCGCCTCCGCTTCACCGTGGAGGATCCGCCGCCCGGCGCCCCCGCGGACAGGATCGAGGCTGACCTGAGCTATGTGGCGTCCCTGGCAGCCCTGGCCGTCCGGCACGGCGCCGTGGTGGAGCTGGTGGCCGGGGAAGGCTCCACGGGCTCCGGAACAGGAGAAACCCATCTGGACCGGATGCTGGCATGTTTGGCGCTCTACACGATCCCCGCGCGGCCGCGCCCCCCACGAGCCAACGGCGACCTGGGGCACGAGGTGCGGGTGCGGCTCGGGGTGGAACGGCGCGGGGAGGCGGGGGGATGAGCCTCCCGGTGTTCTTCCAGGCCATCCTGCGGCTCCTGGTGCTGAACGCCCTGGGCGCGTTGTACCTCGCAGAGGTCGTCAGTCTGCCGGTGCTGGGGGGAATCGCGGCGCTGGCGGCGGGAAGCTGGTGGGTGGAAAACATCCGCGCCGCCGTGCCCGACTTCCGCCGGCTCTGGGAGGTCTGCACGATCGCGTTTCTGGGCTACGCGATACTTGACTTGCTGGTCCTGGCCGACTCGTTCATCACGGCTGTGATCCACCTGCTGCTCTTCCTGTTGGTCTACAAGCTGTACAACGCCCAGAGCCACCGCGACTACCTCCATCTCTTCGTCCTGACCTTTCTGGCGCTGGTGGCCGCCTCGACACTGACGGCGCACTTCGGGTTGCTGCTGGTCTTCTCCCTTGACCTGATCCTGCGGATCTGGAGCCTCATCCTGTTCCATCTCAAGCGGGAGACGGAGATCCACCGTCCCGAGCGAGCCCGCGACCTCCTGGGAGCGCCGGGGCTGATCGCGCCCAGCTTCCTGGTCAGCGGCCTCGGAATGGCATTCCTCGCCCTGGTCCTCACGCTGGGCGTCTTCTTCGTCATCCCGCGCGTCGGCCGGACGTTCCTCTCGCTGCGTGGACCGCTCGGCACCCAGGCGACCGGGTTCACCGATCGGGTGGATCTCGGGATGTACGGTGCGATCCAGACCGACCCGACCGTCGTCATGCGCGTGAGTTTCCCCGATGACCCGGGCGCGCTCACGCGATTTCCCGATCTGCGTTGGCGCGGCCTGGCCTTCGACCGTTTCGACGGGCGCACCTGGTCGCTGGCCGATCCGGGCCGGACGCCGGCCCGCCAGGTGCGCGAAGGGCAGTATGCGGTCTCGCCGTTTGCCGTCGGCTCGCCATTCGTTAGCGCCGAGATCTTTCTGGAGCCCATCGGGACCGACGTGCTCTTCGCCCCGCCCCGCCTGC
>JGI20214J51650_10002662_pt1 | contig 11257 bp, 13 predicted proteins | sample WetSurMetagenome_FD_51650 | JGI IMG/M metagenome (IMG submission 51650)
TAGACGTCGCCGACAACATGAAGAAATATGGCGGTTTTATTCCGGGTATCCGGCCAGGCAGACCCACGGCCGAGTATATTGATAAGGTGCTGAGCCGCATAACTTTCGGTGGGGCCATTTATGTCTCGGCAGTGTGTGTTCTCCCTACCGTCCTCATTCAGAAATTCAGTGTCCCCTTCTATTTTGGTGGTACCGCTCTCCTGATCGTCATCGGTGTTGCAATGGATACGTTGGGACAGATCGAGGCCCATATGCTTTCTCGCCACTACGATGGATTTCTAAAGAAAGGGCGCATCCGTGGTCGGCGCTAGGGACAAACCATGAGTTTGCCCGGGAGTGGCGAGAAGAAGAGCTGTCTTGACGACCACTGCACACAGAAAAGGAGGAAGGAAACATGAACATTGTGCTATTGGGGCCACCGGGAGCCGGCAAAGGAACTCAGGCTAAACGATTGATCGAAGCCTATGGGATTCCGCAAATCTCAACGGGTGACATGCTTCGCGCAGCACTCAAAGCGGGAACGCCTCTCGGGCTTGAGGCAAAGAAATATATGGATCAGGGGGCCTTGGTCCCCGATAGCGTCGTGATCGGGTTGGTGAAAGAACGGATCGGGGAAAAAGACTGCGCTAAGGGCTACATGCTCGATGGCTTTCCTCGTAATGCCAGCCAGGCTCAAGCACTCGATAAGATGCTCGGGGAACTGGGACAAAAGATTGACCACGTGGTTTGCGTTGAGGTGCCAAACGCCGAACTTGTCGGTCGTCTGACCGGGCGACGCACGTGCCGCAACTGCGGGGCCGGTTTCCATGTGATGTTCGACCCGCCAAAGAAGGCCAGCGTTTGCGACAAATGTGCAGGCGAACTCTATCAGCGCGACGATGATAACGAAGCTACCGTCACTTCGCGACTCAAGGTATACGAAGACTCTACCAAACCTCTTATCGACTATTACGAAAAGCAGGGCAAACTGCGCCGCATCGACGGCGTTGGAAACATGGACGCTATTCTTGTCCGCATTAAGGCCGTGCTTGGATAGAGAGGAACCGGTAGTTGATCGTATTGAGATCTCAGCGGGAAATTGAGAAGATCCGGAAGGCGTGTCTGATCGTGGCTGAGATTCTGAGGCGTCTGCAGGAACACATTCAGCCCGGAGTAACCACTTGGGATCTGGACGCGCTGAGTGAGGATTTCGCGGAAAGGCAAAAGGCCAAACCGGCGTTCAAGGGATATCACGGTTACCCTTTCGCGCTTTGCACCTCGGTCAATGAGGAAGTAGTCCATGGGATGCCCTCCAAACGTCGCCTGTTGAAAGAAGGCGACATCATCAGCATCGACTTCGGGGTTATCATCGATGGCTACTACGGAGATGCGGCGGTCACGGTGCCGGTCGGGACGGTGAGCGATGAGGCTAGAGAGTTGTGCCGGGTGACGGAGGATTCCCTCTACGAAGGAATCCGCCAGATTCTGCCGCGAAATAGGCTGTCGGACATTTCTCATGCGATACAGCAATACGTCGAAGCAAGGGGGTATTCAGTAGTGAGGGAGTTTGTGGGACATGGAATTGGCCAACAACTCCATGAGAGCCCACAGATTCCCAACTATGGTCCTGCCGGCAAGGGGATTGCATTGAAGCCCGGCATGGTTTTCGCCATCGAGCCTATGATCAACCAGGGTCGTGCTGAGGTTGAGATCCTCGATGATAAGTGGACGGCGGTTACGATTGACCGCAAACTCTCAGCCCATTTTGAGCATACGGTCGCGGTAACGGAAAGTGAGCCCGATATCCTCACGAAAATCTAAGCTCCTGTTTACAAGGAGCGATATAGAAGCTAGAATAGCAGTTTCGGTAATCGGGCAAATGATCATTCACAGGAGAAAGTCGGAGACATGGCCAAAGAAGACGTCATTGAAGTAGAGGGCACGGTTGTTGAGACTCTTCCCAATGCCATGTTTCGCGTTGAGTTGCCTAATGGCCATCGGATCCTGGCTCACATCTCCGGAAAAATGCGAATGCATTTTATCCGAATCCTTCCCGGTGATAAGGTGACGGTCGAGTTATCACCCTATGATCTGAGTCGAGGCCGTATCACCTACAGGTCAAAATCCTAAAGCACCCTTCTTTGGGTTGCAGAAAAGGAGATGATGGCATGAAAGTGCGAGCATCGGTCAAGCGAGTTTGTAGGAAGTGCAGAATCATACGCCGTCATGGGACGGTGCGCGTTATTTGCGAGAATCCACGGCACAAGCAGAGACAAGGCTAACAGGAGGAGTTCACATTGGCACGTATTGCCGGGATTGACTTACCCAAGAATAAACGAATCGAGATCGCCCTTACCTATATTTACGGCATCGGCCGGGCAACGGCACAGAAGATCCTCGATCAGGCCAGCATCAACCGGGACACCAAGAGCGATGATCTTACTGAAGGTGAGATCAATGCCATCAGGCAGATCATCGACACTCATTGCAAGGTTGAGGGAGATTTGCGCACGGAAGTCTCCATGAACATCAAGCGCCTGATGGACCTGGGCTGTTATCGCGGATTGAGGCATCGACGGGGGTTGCCGGTTCGCGGCCAGCGTACCCACACGAACGCGCGCACCCGCAAAGGACCTCGCCGTTCGGTTATGGGCAAGCGCAAGAAAGCCTAACACGGAGGAATCATGGCAAGAGAAAAAATGGCCTCACGCAAGAAGAAAGAGCGCAAGAACATTTTGAATGGCGTTGCTCACATTCGTTCAACTTTCAACAACACCATAGTGACCATAACGGATGCAAGCGGCAATGCCCTTGCGTGGGCCAGCGCCGGTAGCCAGGGCTTCAAGGGTTCCCGAAAAAGCACGCCTTTTGCCGCCCAAGTCGCCGCCGAAGTTGCCGGCAAGAAAGCGATGGAGCACGGGGTCCAAAACATTGAAGTCTACGTCAAAGGCCCGGGTTCCGGTCGCGAAGCGGCGCTGCGCGCCCTGCAGGCTGCAGGGTTCAATATCACCGTTATCAAAGATGTCACCCCGATTCCTCATAATGGGTGTCGGCCTCCCAAGCGCCGCCGAGTTTAATGAGAGGATACACAAAAGGGTTTTAAGGTTTTTTTACGATACAATTGACATGAGGAGATAGCCTTGGCTCGTTACACCGGTATGAATTGCAGGATTTGCCGAAGAGAAACCATGAAACTGTATTTGAAGGGTGATCGCTGCTATTCCGACAAATGCGCCGTTGAGCGACGAAACTTTCCTCCCGGGCAACATGGCCAGGGTCGTGGTAAATTTTCCGATTACGGGTTGCAGCTTCGCGAAAAGCAGAGGATCAAGCGAATGTACGGTTTGCTTGAAAAGCAGTTTAAGACCTACTTTAAGGAAGCGGACCGTCAGAAGGGTGTTACCGGCACCAACTTCCTGGTCCTTCTCGAGCGGCGTCTAGACAACGCCGTGTACCGGCTGGGTTTCGCCAATTCTCGCGACCAGGCCAGGCAAATCGTCCGCCACAAGCACGTCTTGGTTAATGGCAAGAAGGTGGATATTCCCTCTTTTTTGCTTCGACCCGGAGACACGGTGAGCATCGTCGAGGCAAGCAGGAACCTGGCTTGCATCAACGATTCCCTCGATGCCTTGCCGCGCAGGGGCATGGGCCCTTGGCTGGAACTCGACAAAGCAAAATATGAAGGCATCTTCAGAACCTATCCAACACGGGAAGAAATGAATCTGCCCGTGCAAGAACAGCTCGTCGTGGAGTTTTATTCCAAATAAAGGCTCATCGTTTCTCTCACCACGTCGAGTCTGAGAGGTCCCATGGGGTTCTCAAGACCTCAGCGGGGCTTTCTTCTTGCCTCAGCATGAAGGCAATTCTGTGGCCCTCTCTCTTAAAGAGGAAATGAGATGCAAAAGAATTGGCGCGAACTCATAAAACCCAAGCGCTTGGAAGTAGATTACAAGGACCGACCGGGCACCTACGGCAAATTCGAGTGTGAACCGCTGGAAAGGGGTTTCGGGATCACCCTTGGCAACGCCCTGCGGCGGGTGCTCCTTTCGTCCCTTCAGGGTGCAGCCATCACCAGTGTCAAAATCGATGGCGTTCTGCACGAGTTTTCTACCATTCCGGGGGTCCTCGAAGACGTAACCGACGTCATCCTGAACCTTAAAGAAATCCGTCTTAAGATGCAAGCTGAAGGGTCTCGACTGCTGGTCATCGAAAAAGAAGGCGAAGGGGAAATAGCGGCAAAAGACATCCAATCCCACGAGATGGTTGATGTTCTGAATCCCCAACAACACATCTGTACCCTTGCCAAAGACGCTAAGCTCCGGATGGAACTCTCCGTCAAGCAGGGCAAAGGGTATCAGCCTGCAGAGCGTAATGTCGAGGAGAGCCAACCGATCGGGACCATACCCATTGACGCCATTTTCACTCCGGTTCGGAAAGTGAGCTACAACGTGACTCAGGCACGTGTGGGACAGATTACCGACTTTGATAAGCTGACCATTGAAATTTGGACCGATGGCAGCGTTAAGCCCGATGATGCCCTTGCCTATGCTGCCAAGATCCTCAAGGATCAGCTCAATGTCTTTATCAACTTCGAAGAGGAGACGGAAACTCCTGAAGAAGAACTAAAGGTCGAACCAGCCTTTAATGAAAACCTCTTCCGCAGCGTCGACGAACTCGAACTATCCGTTCGCTCTGCCAACTGCTTGAAAAACGCCGATATCCGTTACATCGGCGAGCTCGTTCAGAAAACGGAGGCCGAAATGCTTAAAACCAAAAACTTCGGCCGTAAGTCTCTAAACGAAATCAAGGAAATTTTGGCGGAGATGGGGCTGTCGCTGGGACTAAAGCTTGAAAGTTTCCCGAACCGTGCAGAAATTGAACAGCGAAGAAAGGAGCAGGAATAACCATGCGCCATGGAGTTTCCGGGAGAAAGCTGAATCGGACTACGAGTCACCGGTCTGCCATGTTTCGAAACATGGTGACTTCTTTGCTAGAGCATGAACGGATATTCACGACCTTGCCAAAGGCTAAAGANCTTCGTCGCTGGGGCGATTGGATGATTACGCTGGGGAAGCGAGGGGACCTGCATGCACGCCGCCAAGCCTTGGCAACCATTCGCGAAAAGAGCACGGTGCATAAGCTTTTCGAAGAATTGGCCCCACGGTACCAAAACCGCCAGGGGGGCTACACGCGCATCGTCAAGGTCGGCTTCCGACGCGGTGATGCATCCCCCATGTGCATGATTGAACTGGTCACCGATGCTAAAGCCCCACCGCAGAAGGGCCGCCCAAAAAAATCGGCCCCGGCGGCCAAGCCCCAGACAGAAACCGCTCCGCCAGTCACCGCCAAGGGAACGGAAGAAAATTCCGCCTAACTACAACTAATTGATTTTAATATAAAAAAGACAACCCCCGTTAGCGGGTTGTCTTTTTTTGGATCGGTTCCCTGTTTTGCGGGCAGCAAGACTTAGGATGATTTATCTTCTTCTCGGTGAAAGTGACAAGGACATTCCTTGCAGGTGAAGCCACTCCACATTGCCTTTGCCGCCGTATTGAGGCAGGAATCATAGAATTGACAAGCGAAATTGCGGACCCCTCTCCCCTCTTTGCACATGATAGGGTTTGCCATGTTCCTGCCCTCTTTCCCTGAATGAATCATTTGTCCGCGGCAAGCCTTCTCTTTTGGCATTTTGACTGTCTCCTCAACAAAGCCGTTCGTTTCGAAGGAGGCTTCAGCTCTCATCTTTAAGCTGCTCTACTGTAAAAAAGAAGGATTCCCCGTCCTCATCACCAAAACACCCTCCGAGTCTCACCGGATGTTTGCCTAAGACCGGCATTTTCACGCTTCCGATTGGGCTGTGGAAAAAACCGTGTATGCATCATTTTCCCCTTTCCCGTTGCGACTGGGCTACCTACGGGAGCATCCTTTTTAAACAATTTAATATAAGTCTGCGATGATTGCCTGGCAACCCCATCTGCAAAAATCTTGGCGGTGATATTATAATTAATGAGTGAATCATTTATACTGCTCAATCTAAGACGCTGGCAGCCGTTTTGTGAACCTCTTCACCGAGACTCTGCAGGGCCATCCCTGCGGGAACTTCTGTCACAATCTCGTCGAGGGCTTTGGGGATGAAGAAGCAACCAGCTTTCAGGTTCTCGATTTCAACAACAACCCTTTGCCGAGCCATGATGGTTGGAGCACCATCCTTGTTCTTGGTCGCGACTCTTGCCATGATGCGGAAGAGAGAGCCTTTCTACACCTGGTTCTACTCCTTCGCATGGTGGAGCTATATCCTCTTCATCGAGTCGTTCCTTTTTTATCGCAAGCATAATTCTCTCTTGTTTACCAACCCCACTCGGTTTCTCCTTCTCTTACCGCTTTCTGTCTCGATCTGGCTCATCTTCGAGGCCTTCAACTTCCGCCTTCAAAACTGGCACTACCTATATCTTCCGTCATCAAGAGGGCTACGATGGCTTGGCTATACCATCGCTTATGCGACCGTCTTGCCGGCGCTCTTCTGCACCAGGAACCTGCTTGATTTTCTCGGATTCTTTCCCGATACCGGCAAACTCCCCAAAAGACCGGGGCGTCTCAAAGATCACTCGGTGGGTCTAGGCCTTGCGTTGCTTGCACTGGCTCTTCTTTTCCCAAAAATCTTCTTCCCTCTTGTCTGGCTGGGATTTATTTTTCTGCTCGAGCCATTCAACTACCGGAACGGAGCCGGTTCCATCCTGCGTGATCTGGAGGAGGGGTCAGCAAGACCGCTCCACCTGCTGCTCCTGAGTGGACTTCTTTGTGGCATCCTTTGGGAATTCTGGAATTTTTGGGCTGGCTCCAAGTGGGTTTATACCATCCCCTATCTGGGCTTTCTCACTATTTTCGAGATGCCAATCCTTGGTTTTTTGGGCTTTCCTCCATTTGCCGTGGAATGCTATGTGATGACAAACACTTGCTTCTTCTTAATGGACCGGATTCATCGAAAGCGAAATTCACGCACGAGACTAGTATCCTGGAGCATCATTGGCATCGTCCTGGCGTCATTTGATGTCCTGTGTTACCTCGGGATTGATTCTTTCACCGTGACCTCTTTCAGCGATGTCACCTGGTAACAGGACCACATGAGACTCTCAGCTACCATCATCAGTTTGGGTTGTGCGAAGAATCTGGTGGATAGCGAAGTCATGGCTTCGCACCTGGCGCAACTTGGTTATTCAATTGATTCCGACCCCTCGAAAGCATCCCTGATTCTGGTAAACACCTGCGGCTTTCTGACAAGTGCGGTAGAAGAAGCCATAGATACCATTCTCGATCTTGCCAGGCACAAAGAGAGTGGATCCTGCCGGTATCTTCTGGTGGCGGGCTGCATGGTTCAGCGTTACGGCAAGAAGCTGCTGGAACTGATGCCCGAAGTTGATTGCTTTCTCGGCACCGCTCATTGTTATGATCTGATGCGGGTCTTCAAGGATTTGGAGCAGGGGGGTTCGAGGCGCCTTTGGATTTCCCCGCCACGTTTCCTTTTTCATAGCGATTTAACCCGCACCCGATCGACTCCGTTCTTTTCGGCATACGTCAAGATCGCAGAGGGTTGCAGCAATCGCTGCAGCTATTGTTTGATTCCGATTTTGAGGGGGCCTTATCGGAGCCGCTCGGTCGAGGACATCCTCATTGAAGTTCGGCGCCTGGCTCATGAGGGGGTGAAGGAGATCAACCTGATCGCTCAGGACACCACCGCTTTCGGCTCTGATCGCGGCGATCCTGGCGCCCTCATCAGACTTCTGGAGTCCCTGGACGAGGTCGACGGGATAGCATGGATAAGGCTTCTTTATGCTTACCCTCACCGGGTCAGCGGGGCTCTCCTGCAGAGCATGGCTCAATCCAGAAAAATCCTGCCTTATCTTGATATTCCTTTGCAGCATTGTGTTCCCGGGATTTTGAAAGCTATGGGCAGGACAGCTCCCCATGAAGATCCCGCGGCATTGCTGGCTCGCATTCGCGGTCAGATCCCCGGCATTGCTCTGCGCACCTCACTGATAGTCGGTTTCCCCGGCGAAACCGAAGCCGATTTTCGTGCGCTCGTTGCCTTTGTTGAAAGGGCAGAATTCGACCATCTGGGGGTTTTCACGTTTTCACCCGAAGCCGGAACCCCTGCAGCCAAGCTTCCGGGACACCCTGCCCGGAAAATCAAGGAAGCGAGGCGTGAGGTGCTGCTCACGCTGCAGCGGTCGATTTCCAGGCGGCGACTCGCATCTCGAATCGGGCAGACCGCCCCCGTGTTGATCGAGGGGTTCCATCCGGAAACGGAGTTTCTCTTGAGCGGGCGCCTTGCAACTCAAGCCCCCGAAGTAGACGGTATGGTGATCCTCACGCAAGGGCAGGCAGAGATCGGAGATCTGGTTCTCGCCCGGATTACCGCAGCCCATGACTACGACCTCGAAGCTGAAATTTCTGTCCCGCTATAGCCTTGTCACCTGGGCCAGCCAATGACGCTTCAAGCTGACGTCCTTACAATGAAGCCCGGAAATGCGCGGCCTCAGCAAAAGACTTTGACATGCCGGAATAATTCCGTTATGAATCATCTGCTTCGGCTGACCACTTCGGGGGCCGGCAGAGAAGTGTTCCGGTTTATTTTAAATCACAAAGGTCATGAATCAAACGGGCATTGCAAGGGTGAATTCATCTAGTCCCTCCGGGCTTCTCATGCAGCATCAAGAGAACCTCAAAGAACGAATCTACACCCGTATCCGGCCGGATTTGGAGCGGATTGAAGCGGAAATAGACCGCAATCTATCCTCCAGCGTCCCTCTCATCTCCACTGTCGGCCGTCATATTATGGGAAGCGGGGGCAAACGCTTGCGGCCCTTGCTGATGATTCTCTCCGCGCGGCTTTGCGGTTATCAAGGCAACCATGATGCTCCCTTGGCAATTGTCTTTGAATTCCTGCATGCTTCTTCGCTCTTGCACGATGATGTGGTGGATAGCGCGGAATTCAGACGAAACCAGCCTGCCGCAAATACTCTTTGGGGAAATCAAGGGGTAGTGCTCGTTGGAGATTTTCTCTACTCCAAGTCGATCTTGATGACGGTCGCCTATAACGACATTCGCATCCTGCAGGCCCTTTCCGAAGCCACTACCAAGATGGCCGAAGGAGAAGTGCTGCAGCTCGTTCACGCCGACAATTTGGAAATCAGTGAGCAGGAATATCTCGAGGTTATTACTCGGAAGACGGCTGTGCTTATTACCGCAGCCTGTCAGATAGGTGCGATTTTTGGGGGTGGAGAGGCTGAACAGGAGAGAGCTCTGAGGACCTATGGACACAATCTCGGAATCGCCTTTCAGCTCATTGACGATACCCTCGATTACATTGGTGACGTGAATGAATTGGGCAAGCCCGTGGGGAATGACATTCAGCAAGGGAAAGCCACCTTGCCGCTCATCTTTGCACTCCGGAATGGCGCCCCTGCTGAGAAGAAAAGGATAAGGGAACTATTCAGCGCCGAACAGATTTCTGCCGGGCATTTCCACGAGATAAAAGAGTGGGTGATGCAATCAGGGGGTATAGCACACGCAGGGCGAATGGCATCGGAATATGTGGAAAGAGCCAAGGAAGCTATCCAGATTTTCCCCCTTGATCCCGCCAAGGAAGTTCTCCTCGACCTTGCCGACTATGTGATTTGCCGAAGAGCTTAAACATAGACGCAGTAAGACTCTCTCCTTCCCTTTTATGCTTCTTTCCAGGATGGCCGGGTTGCATGAATAGCCACTCCCCGTCCGATCTCGAGGACCATTCATACCATCCCCTTCCGATGACGGTGAGTTCCCGGTTGTCTTGTTTGAGTAATGAATTCATGGTAGATAGAAGTGGTCGAGATCATGAGCAATAGTGGCTACGAGGCCGGCTATCGGATCCCAACGTCGGGGCCGCAATGCGGGAAGAGTTCTCTCGCTGCGGATGATCATTTTGCGTCGTAAGCTTCAGGTGGAAAAAGAAGGGCCATGCCTACTCACTATTATCCGATGTTTGTCTCCCTGGAAAAACGGGTGTGCCTGGTTGTTGGGGGTGGACCTGTCGGCGAGCGCAAAATCAGGGGGCTCCTCCAGTGTGGAGCCGTTATCCGCCTCGTTGCCGAAAACCTCACTCCCTGGTTGCAGAGCCAATGCCACGAAGGAACCGTGCTGCTGGTTGGAAACAATTACACCAAGGGTTGTCTGGACGATGTGAGTCTCGTTTTTGCAGCAACCAATGATTTCGGTCTGAACCGTCTGATCGCCGAAGATGCCGAGAAATGCGGGCTATGGTGTAACATGGCTACAGAACCCGAAGCGGGCTCCTTCATGGTACCTTCGATTTTTAGGAGAGGCCCACTGACTATCGCGATCAGCACGACGGGCGCCAGTCCGGCCGTGGCGGTCCGTATAAAGCAGAAACTGGAGCATGACTTTGGCGCGGAATGGATTGTCCTGCTCAACCTGTTGGCACTCTTGAGAGCCGCCGTTCAGTCAAAAGGACTCGACACTGCTCAGAACCAGGAGATTTATCGTAATGTTGCGGGACTTCCCCTCCTGGAGTGGATTCAGAATGGAGAGGAAACCCAAATCCTGCAGGCCATTTCCGACAGCTGTCACCCATGGGTCGGTTTTCTGGAACTCAAACAAATTTGGAATGAAGCATGGAATCAGTCTTCCTAGTCGTCGCCACTCTGTGCTACTGCGCCGGCAGCATAGGATATCTAATCTATCTTCTGCGTGAGCGTGAGGCCATCCACCGGGTATCGTGGCTCATTCTGCTTATAGGAGCGATCTTCCACGGGGGCGCCATTCTTCTTCGTTCCCTGAGCATGGGTTATCTGGCCGTGACCTCCAGCCAGGAGGCCCTCTCCTTCTTCACCTGGGTTTTCGTGGTAACCTACCTGCTGGTTCAGTTACGTTTGCAATTGCGGATCCTTGGATCGTTCGTTTCTCCTCTGGCAGTACTGTTCATGTTACTGTCACGGCTGCTGCCGACAGATATGATTCCCAAGAGCGGTGTTCTTCAAAGCGGCTGGGTTGTCCTGCACGTCTCCACCCTATTCCTGGCAAACGCGGTGTTTGCCTTGGCTTTCGGGGCGGGAATCATGTATCTTCTGCAAGAAAGGCAAATCAAACGGAAGAACTTCGGATACTTCTACTCCCGCCTGCCTTCTCTCGAGCGTCTTGACCGGATCAATTACATTTGCTTGATTGTCGGGTTTCCACTCATGACCGCCGGTCTTTTGACAGGGTTTGCCTATGCAAGCTT
>JGI20214J51650_10002663_pt1 | contig 11255 bp, 9 predicted proteins | sample WetSurMetagenome_FD_51650 | JGI IMG/M metagenome (IMG submission 51650)
TCCAATCTCGATGATAGTTATGGCTTCGATATTTTAAAAGATACAAAAGGAAAAAAAGTTTTTTATTCGATGAACGCAGATTCGGATTATCGCGCAGTCAACGAAAAAATATCTATGGACGGTTTATCGTTTGATATCTTGTATAAAAACCAAAAATATAAAATTAGTTCTTCATTAACCGGAAGATTTAATATTTACAATATACTTGCCGCGGTTGCACTTGCACATTCTTTGAATATCGATTTTGATACTATTCAAAAGGCAATTGCAAGTTTCAACGCTGTAAACGGCAGGTTTAATAAAATCGAACTTCCTAATAAAGCTTACGCTGTGATAGATTATTCCCATACTTCCGATTCATTAAAGAATGCAGTCGAATCTGCAATCGAAATCAGGAATATGAGTGCGGGCAATGGAAAAGTAATCACTATCTTCGGATGCGGCGGAAATAAAGACAGGACAAAACGCCCTGTAATGGGTGAAACCGCTACTTCACTTTCGGATTATTCAATTATTACTTCCGATAATCCGAGATTCGAAGAACCGATGGATATTATTAAAGAAATTCTCGAAGGTGTAAAAACAAAAGATAATTATGAAATCAATCCGAACCGCGAAGAAGCTATTAAAAAGGGAATCGAAATTTCTAAAAAAGGCGATATAATTTTGATTTGCGGAAAAGGACACGAAACTTACCAGGATGTAAAAGGAGTGAAATCACATTTTGACGATAAAGAAATTGTAGAAAAATATTTTCATTTAGCTAAATAAAAAATGATTAATACTAAAAGCATATTACAACTTAATTGCAAAAAAATAAACTCTGATAAAATCAGAGTAAAAAATTTCTTTGGTGTCTCCATAGATTCAAGAGATATATTCGAAAATTACATTTTTTTCGCTATTAAAGGCGAAAATACGGACGGACATAATTATTTAGTAAATGCATTTCAAAAAGGTGCCTCCGTCGCTGTAGTTAATGAAAGCTGGTATTCGAAAAATAAAGATAAATTTAAAAAAGAAATATTTTTTGTTGTAAAAGATACGGTAAAAGCACTTGGTGAACTTGCTAAAATTCATTTAAAGAGATTTAACGTTCCGGTATTATTTGTCGGTGGTAGTAACGGAAAAACTACAACTAAAGATTTAATCGCCGCAGTTCTTTCAAAAGGATATAATGTACTTAAGAATGAGGGAAACCTGAATAACCATCTTGGATTGCCTTTAACGATTTTAAAACTTGAAAGTCCTCATAACTTTTGCGTTCTCGAAGCCGGCAGTAATCATTTTAATGAAATTAAATATCTATGCTCCATTGGTGAGCCGGGCTATGGTTTAGTCACAAATATTGGCAGAGAACATCTGGAATTCTTTAAAAACTTAAACGGTGTTGCTAAAGAAGAATTTTCTCTTTTCGATTATTTGAAAAGAAAAGACGGATTATGTTTTGTAAATCTTGACGATAAAATGATTAGAGAATATTACATAAAAAATAAAATTAAAAAGGGTTTTACTTATTCTTATAATTTTAAATCGGATGTTAAAGCAAAATTTATAAAATATACGAATAATTTCGAACCTGTAATAGAGCTGAATTACAAAAACAGTAATATTATAATTGAAGTCAATACATTCGGAAAACACTCAGTCTATAACGCTTTAGCCGCCGCCGCAGTCGGATTATATTTTGGGATTACACCTGAAAATATAAAACTGGCATTGGAAAATTATATTCCAATTAGTTCGAAGCGAATGGAAATAGAAAGAAAAAAAGATTTTATAATTATTAACGATGCATATAACAGCAATCCNGATTCGGTTAAACTTGGTCTTGAAACTTTGAATGAATTAAAAACAAATGGAAATATACATCTTGTAATTGCTGATATGCTCGAACTCGGCAAAAGCAGTAAAAAAGAGCATTTTGAAATCGGNAAGCTGATTAAAAAAATGAATTTTAAAAATCTATATACCTTTGGNAAAGAATCAAAAAATATTTTCAGTGGTGCTAAAGGTTTGAAAAATAATTTCCACTTTGAAGAAAAAAAAGATTTATCTGAATTTTTAATAAATACAATCGAAAAAGGTGATGTGATTTATTTTAAAGGTTCTCGCGGAATGAAACTTGAAGAAATTGTTGAAAGAATATCAAGATATATTCTAAAATTTAAAATTACTTATTATTAATTTTTAATTACTAATTTACATTGTTATACTACTTAGCTGAATATATAAATTCCTTGTGGCATCCGCCCGGGTTCGATGTTTTTAAATATTTAACATTTCGCTCGGCAGTCTCCGCTATTACTGCTTTATTGTTTAGTTTCTTTATTGGTCCGATTATAATAAAAATTTTAAAGAAAAAGCAAATTGGCGAAGCAAAAAAAGAAGATGGTCCTTCCTTCCACTGGTCTAAAGCCGGAACCCCGACTATGGGTGGCTTGATATTATTGTTCTCGATATTGATTCCGGTATTCCTCTGGGGTGATTTAAAAAATATTTACATTATTATCATTTTATTTGTCACCATAGCATTAGGAGCAGTGGGATTTCTCGATGATTATTTAAAAGTTGTTAAAAAGTACAAAAAAGGATTACTTGAAAAATATAAATTACTCGGACAGGTATCCGTTGGCATAGTAGTAGGTGCAATTATATATTTTCATCCCTATTTCGATGGTATTAATACCATTACAACTATCCCATTTTTGAAAAACTATGAATTTGATTTCTCATTGTTATATATCCCGATTATAATTTTTATTATTACCGCAACATCCAACGCAGTGAACTTTACAGATGGACTCGATGGACTTGCAACAGGAACGGTAGGAATAGTAGTTTTTACAATTGGTATCATAGCTTATCTGTCAGGAAATATCGAGACAGCAAAATATTTAAATATAATCTATCTAAAAGGAAACGGTGAATTGATAGTCTATTGTACGGCAGTAACCGGAGCGGCATTAGGATTTTTATGGTATAATTCCCATCCGGCGCAGGTGTTTATGGGTGATACCGGCTCTCTGGCTCTGGGCGGTGCTGTTGGTACGCTTTGTGTTCTTGTAAAAAAAGAATTTTTACTTCCGCTTCTTGGTGGAATATTTTTTGCGGAAATTGTTTCCGTGATAATACAAAGATATTATTTCAAATACACAAGAATTAAATATGGTGAGGGAAAACGCGTGTTTAAAATGGCTCCTTTACATCACCATTTTGAAATGAAAGGTATTCCCGAATCGAAAATTGTAGTAAGGTTTTACATAGTTGCCATTTTGCTTGCAATTATGACTTTAGCAACGTTTAAAATCAGGTAAAAAAATTGAAGAAATCAGATATAAATAAATATTCGTACGTAATACTTGGTGCCGGCAGAAGCGGTATAGGTGTTGCGAAACTGCTTAAGAAAAATGGTGCGAAAGTTTTTTTAAGCGATAATACTGCACCGGAAAAACTAATGTACTTTGATGAAAAAATCTTAAAAGAATTTGATATACCGTTTGAACTTGGTGGACATTCCGATAAAATTTTCGATTACGACATCTTTGTAAAAAGTCCCGGAATACCTATGAACAGCGAAATTATAGTAAAAGCCATCAGTCAAAACAAAAAGGTTGTCAGTGAAATCGAAGTTGCTTATTGGCTTTGCGAATGTCCTGTAATTGCTATAACCGGAACTAACGGGAAAACTACAACTACAGTATTAACCGGAGAAATTTTTAAAAATGCCGGAATCGATACCAAAGTTTGTGGTAATGTAGGTCTTGCTTTTTCCGAAGTTGTAGATGATGTGAAAAAAGATTCTATAGTTGTGCTTGAAGTCAGTAGCTTTCAACTCGAAAGTATCGATAGCTTTAAACCGGCGGTCTCAATGTTCTTGACTTTTACTCCTGACCATATCGACTGGCACGGCTCAATGGAAAATTATATGAAAGCAAAACTAAAAGTAAATATTAATCAATCCGGTAACGATGTGATAATTTATAATTATGATGATGTGAAAATTTACGAACAAAAAAATAATTTTAAAAGTGACCCTTGTGGATTCAGTATAAATAGAAATCTGGAAGCTGATGGATTAACCTCCGGATGTTATGTATCCGGAAAAGAAATTATTTACTTCGATAAAAATAAAAATGTACGTTCCGTAATTATGAACCCGGATGATATTTTTATAAGAGGGAAACATAATCTCTGCAATTCTCTTGCGGCAATTTCAGCGGCAAAAGTATTCGGAATAAAAAATGAAGTGATTGAAAATACTTTGAAAAATTTTAAAGGTGTAGAGCATAGAATAGAACCTGTCAGGGATATAAACGGAGTTAAGTTTTTCAATGATTCCAAAGCAACTAATTTCGATTCGCTTTATGTTGCACTCGAAAGTTTTCCGAAAGATATAGTTTTAATTATGGGTGGTAAAAAGGGCGATAATAAATTCGAACTTGTAGAAGAATTTATAAAAAACCGTGTCAAGAAAATTTTTGCAATAGGGCAAAGTGGTTCTGCTATCAGCGATTATTTTTCTAATATGGTAAATGTTGATATTACGAAAACACTTGATGAAGCCGTTATTAAAGCTTATGAATATTCAATTATGGGTAATGTTGTTCTGTTTTCACCCGGGTATAAAAGCTTTGATATGTTCGATAATTTCGAGCATCGCGGATTTGAATTTAAAAAATCAGTTAATAATCTTAAACCGAAGAAATGAAACTCGGCGGATATAAAATAGATATATGGATTTTAATACCGGTACTCTTACTGCTGATGTTCAGCATTGGCTTGGTATATAGTGCAAGCTCGGATTATTCGATTTCCAAATTCAAAGATGCGAACTATATGTTCAAACTCCATCTTATGAAAGTCTTAATGGCAATTATTTTGATTTTTATCTTTGCTAAAATCGATTATAAATATTATCAAAAGTATAGTAAATGGTTAATTTTATTGTCCGTTGTTTTTTTAGTACTTGTGTTTATTATCGGTGTTTCCATTAAAAATGTAAACCGCTGGATTAATTTCGGTCTTATGAGCTTTCAACCATCAGACCTTGCAAAATATACTTTGATTTTATTCGTTGCGAATTTATTGGTGAAACATAAAAATAATTTATCTGATTTATATAAAGGATATTTACCTGTAATAATATCGATTTTATCCGTATGCGTTCTTGTTGCGGCTCAACCTAATTTTTCGACATCACTTATTATATTCGGTTCTTCGATGTTATTACTACTTATTTCTCAGGTAAAATTTAAACACATTTTAATTACGGGAATTGCTTTATTACCCGCGGCAATATTTTTCGTTCTTACAAAATCTTATATAAGAAGTAGAATCGAAAATTATGCCGATTTTACTTCGAGCGGTACTGCCCAGCATCAGCTAAATCAGGCAATCATCGGTCTTGGTAATGGTGGTGTACTCGGTGTTGGTGGTGGAAATTCTTTACAGAAACAATTTTTCCTTCCCGAAGCACACGGAGACTTTATATTCTCTATAATCGGTGAAGAATATGGCTTTCTTGGGACTTTAGCGGTAATTTTCCTATTTGCTATACTTCTTATTAGAGGATATAAAGTAGCTAAAAAAATTCCGGATGAATACGGTAAGTATGTTGCATTTGGAATTACAACTGTTATAACTGCATATGCTGTAGTTAATATGTCTGTAGCTTGCGGTATTATTCCCACTACCGGTGTTCCGATTCCTTTTATCAGTTATGGCGGAACGGCATTAATTTTTAATTCCATTGCGGTTGGAATTTTATTGAATATTTCTTCATATAGAAATGAACCTCTTGACGCTTTCGAAAATGTGTCTGAAAGTCCGGGAGCTTTTAATGAATCAAATTTTAATAAAATATGAAGATAATATTTACAGGCGGAGGAACAGGTGGTCATATATTTCCGGCGATTGCAGTAGCCGATGAAATAAAAAAAAGTTTTGAAAATGTTGAGATTCTATTTGTAGGTGCAAAAGGTAGGATTGAAGAAAAAATTGTTCCGGCAAATAATTATGAACTAAAAACAGTAGAAATAACGGGATTTAGTAAAAAAAATATTATCTCTTTACCGGTAAAATTTTTAAAAGCTTTGAAAACCTGTAAAAAAATATTGAATGATTTTAAACCAGACGTAGTAGTCGGAACAGGTGGCTTTGCAAGTGCACCTATGGTTTACTCGGCAATTAAAATGAAAATCCCTACCGTAGTGCAGGAAGGAAATTCATTTCCCGGAAAAGTCACAAGATATTTTGCAGGTAAAGCAAATAAAGTAATTGTAAGTTTTGAAGATACTAAAGAATATTTTAAAAGGAAAGATAATGTTGTAAAAATATCTTATCCTGTCAGGAATTCTCTTTCTAAAGTAGATAAAATAGGTGCTTTAAATTATTTCGGATTAAATAATGGTAACAGAACTTTGTTCGTTTTCGGTGGAAGTCAAGGAGCAAAAGGAATTAACGATGTGATTAAAATTAAATTTAAAGCATTGGTTGACGAGAATATAAATTTAATCTGGCAAACTGGTAATTCGAGTTACAGTGAATTTATGGAATTATGCAAACCATATAATGATAAAATAAAAGTATTCGAATTCATAGATAATATGAAATATGCATATTCTGCTTCCGATTTGGTTATCTGCCGTTCGGGAATGAGTAGCATTATGGAACTGTCTTTTCTTAAAATGCCGGCAATACTTGTCCCATTCCCGCTTTCAGCGGATAATCACCAGGAAAAAAATGCACTCACTTTGGAAAACAATAAAGCCTGTATCTTGATAAAACAAAATGAGCTTGATTATAAATTATTGAATACGGTAACAAATACTATATATAATAACGAAACACTGAGTATACTCGGAGAAAATGTCTTTAAATTTTCTGACCCTGATTCGGCAAAGAAAATTGCAGATTTAATTTATCAATTAACTTTAAATTAAAAAATTATGGACGGAAGAATTTATAAATACAAACTCGACTTCTACTACAAATCCGTTATAGTGTACATGCTGTTTCTTATACTTTATGTAACGATTAACGGAGAGTTTTTAGCGAAACAATTCTCCGATTTATATAAAGACCCGATAATATATATCAGTTTGATATTCATTCTGTATACATTTTTTGTTCTGTTAAAAAATGCAATCAGGGCAAAAGAAATAATTTTTGAAGATGATAAATTTATTATTAAAAACAGGTTCGGTCAGAGGGAAGTTCTATTTTCCGATATTATGATAATAAAATTTTCGAGAGAAAAAAAATATGGAAATAACAGGAAAGGGAACATAAGAAGAGTGAGGATGAAACTGAAAGAAAGAAAAAGATTTTTAAGAATTCGTCTGAGTGAATTCTGGGAAGACAAAAAGTTAATGCAAGAATTTAAAAATTTAGCAAAACAAATTTCTACACGTATTAATGATTAACGAAAATATTAAAATATTAAAAGGTGTAAAAAAAATTCATTTCATCGGAATTGGTGGCATAGGTATGAGTGGAATTGCAGAGTACTTAGTTAAAAATGGATTTAAAGTTTCGGGCAGTGATTTATCGTTGAGCGAATTGACAGAAAAACTTTCAGGACTGGGTATTGAAATTTTCGAAGGGCAAAGTGAAAATAATTTATCTGATGATACCGATTTAATCGTTTACTCTGCCGCAATTAAAAATGATAATCCCGAATTAGTTAAAGCAAGCAGTCTTAATATTAAAGCAGTAAAGCGTGCTAAGATGCTGGGCGAAATAGTTAATGACAGTTTTCTTATTGCTGTTAGCGGTACACACGGTAAAACGAGTACCACTGCTATGATTGCCAAATTACTTATTGATTGTGGTCTTGACCCCACAGTGTTTGTTGGTGGTACAATTGATTTTCTCGAAGGTGGAAATTCGAGAATCGGAAATGGAAAATATGCCGTTATCGAAGCAGATGAGTACGATAAAAGTTTTCTTACTTTAAAACCAGACATTGCAATTATAACGAATGTGGATTTAGACCATACGGATATTTATAAAGATATCGATGATTTAAAAAATACATTCGGCGAGTTTTTAAAAGGTGGTAAAGAAGATTTAAAAGTAATTGGTTTTGGTGATGATAGAAATGTAATCGATGTTATGAATTCTATTCAAATTAAAAATTGTATAACGTACGGTTTTAATAAACATAATAACTATATAATTGAAGAATCTTATTTAAAAGAATCGAAAATCAGGTTTGAAATAAATGGCAATTTCATAGATTTGAGCATTCCCGGCAGGCATAATGTTTTGAATTCCTCTGCCGCATTTATAACTGCGTTATTACTCGATATAGATAAGGAATGCGTAATTAGGTGCTTGAAAAGTTTTTACGGAGTAAACAGACGACTTGAATTAAAATATAATGAGGAAATAAAAGTATATGATGATTATGCTCATCATCCGACTGAAATAGAATATTCTTTCTATGCAATTAAAGAGATTGCAAAATCGAGAGTGATAACGGTTTTTCAACCCCATACTTATACAAGAACTCGTGATTTTTATGAAGAATTTGCTAAGGCACTAAAAAATAATGATATAACAATTTTAACGGATTTATATCCGGCGCGTGAAAAAGAAATAAATGGTGTAAGTTCTAAATTAATTTACGACAAATTAATGTTCATCAGCGAAAATGAAGCTTATTACGAACCAAAGTTTGATGATGTTATTAAACGTCTCGATAAAGTTGTAAAAGAAAACGATACAATAATTTTTCAGGGTGCAGGCGATATTACAAATTTATGTAATAGTTATGTCGAAAAAATAAAAACACGGAATAATTGAGTAAAACTAAAATCATATTGATTCTTTTTGTCCTTGTGGTGATTATTGCCGTTGTGGTTATTTATGCCAACAGGTGGAGAACGAATGTTAACTATGACAAAATAACCGTTAATGGAAACTTTACCCTTAGCAAAGAAGAAATTCTTCAAGCGGCAAATATTAAAACCGATAGCATAATAAATATAGAAGAGTTGAACCTCGTATTTATTCAGGATAGAATATTAAAACATCCCGAAATTAAAAAAGCGTTTGTAAGTAAAAATCCGCCGAATGAACTTGTAATCGATGTAATAGAAAAAAGACCACTTGCAATTGTAAATGTAGGTAACCAACTGAATCTTGTAGATGAAGAATGCGAATTGTTCCCGTTTAAAAATTTTGAAAAACTGTATGACTTGCCGGTTATTACAGGTATCAGGCAGGTTTCGACTCAGCAAATCGATGATAAATCATACTTGAATGATTTAAAGTTGGCTGTCTTTATTACGATGAATGCATATAAAAAAAGCAAATTTTTATATAACCAGATTTCTGAAATAAATGTAGCTGATACAGGTAAAATAATTTTATTCACAAACGATAAATCTGTTCCTGTTTATTTTCAGCGTCTTGAAGGGAAAAATATTTCGGACTTGAATTATCAGAAAGAAATTTTAACGAAACTTGTTGTTCTGAAGAATTTTTTTGAAAAATCATTTGCATCCTTGAAAGATAAAAGATTCGATTATGTTGATTTAAGATTCGATAACCAGGTGGTTGTAAAAACAAATTAATAAAAAAAATTAAAGTTTATACTATGTCAAAATCAAAAAAAATAAAAAGCACGGAAGGTGATGTAATCGTTGGGCTTGATGTCGGTACGACTAAAATTTGCGTTATTGTTGCCCGTCCGAAGGATAATAATAATGTCGATATTATCGGAATTGGAAAAGCCCCATCCGATGGACTTCACAGAGGAATAGTAGTTAATCCGAGTAAAACTATCGAATCTATAAAAGCCGCTATCGCTGATGCCGAACTTAATTCGGGTGTAAAAATTAAATCCGCATCTGTAGGTATCGCAGGGCATCACATCAGGTGCATACAATCCTCCAGCATAATCGGAATAAATAACCCCGACAGGGTAATTACTGAAGAAGACCTTCGGAGATTACTCGACCAGGCAAAACAAATCAGGATTCCAAGCGATACTAGAATTATTGATGTTGTTCCACAGGAATATATTATCGATGGGAAAGACGGAATTTATGAGAATCCCGTCGGTATGTTCGGAATTAGACTTGAAGCAAAAGTGAATATTATTTCGGGATTGGTATCTTCGATAGATGATTTGACAAAATGTGTTTTAAGTTGCGATGTCGAACTCGATGACATAGTACTCGAGCCGATTGCTTCATCTTATTCTGTCCTTGATGAAACCGAAAAGAAAGTCGGAGTTGCTATGCTCGATATTGGTGGAGGTACTACCGATATTGCGGTTTTTAAAAAAGGTGTCTTGAAATATACTGCCGGTATTGGTATTGCCGGAAGCCTTGTCACGAATGATATCGTAGAAGCACTCGGCATTTCCGATATAGAAGCTGAAAGAATTAAAAGGGAATTCGGTTATGCGTCGGTTTCCGAAATTTTAAACGACGATGAAATTATTGTCGAATCCATAAAAGGAAAAATTCCGAAGAAAACAAGAAAAAGTATACTTGCTAGAATCATACAGGCAAGGATGCAGGATATATTCGAATTATCCGCAATAGAAATTAAAAATTCGCAAATACATAACGAGCTTCACGCCGGGGTGGTAATCACCGGTGGTGGCTCTTTAATTAAAGGTACAAAAGAACTTGCGGAAGAAATTCTCGGCACTGAAGTAAATCTCGGAATACCAACCGGTTTATCCGGTGGCTTAATTAAAGAAGTTGAAAGCCCGATATTCGCAACCGGTGTCGGACTTATTTTGCACAGGATTAAATCTATGGATGAAATAAATCATATGTCTGATTTTGATAAAAGCAGGGCGAGAAAAAAACTTACACCAAAAGATTTTATTCTTAAAATAAAAAGATGGTTCGACGAACTTTAAATATAAATTTAAAAAGAAATTTAAAGAAATTATTTAAATAAATAACAATAAACAAAAAAAGAAAGGGTCAAACAATGCCAATTCAATTAATTCCTGATAATCTCGACGGTGCAAAAATCAGAGTAGTAGGAGTCGGGGGTGGCGGTGGCAATATCGTAAACTCGATGGTAAATAAAGGTATCGATGGAGTTGAGTTCATCGCCGTAAATACTGATGCCCAGGCATTAGATATTAGCAAGGCAAATGTAAAAATCCAGATTGGTAAAAACATTACCAAAGGACTTGGTACCGGGATGAAAGATGAAATCGGTATGAAAGCAGTGGAAGAAACCCGCGATGCATTGGAAAAATCTCTTGCCGGTAGTGA
>JGI20214J51650_10002664_pt1 | contig 11255 bp, 19 predicted proteins | sample WetSurMetagenome_FD_51650 | JGI IMG/M metagenome (IMG submission 51650)
CGGATGCTCACGACATTGTTGGCATAAGTCTAGATGCTGATGAAAAGAAAACGAAGGTATCGTTACTTCTTCCTTATTCGATGGTACCGGGTTCGCCACTCAGCTTCGAATGGTTCGCTGGTCCAAAGAGTTCATCTGCTTTCTTAGTAGCTTCATCTTCACCCTCAAACCCCCATAACCCTACCCATAGAGGCATAATAGAAGAGACATTATTCTGAATTCCTACTTCGATAGTTTTTCCAACTTCTACCCTCACACGCATGGGTAGAACCCTCCGCTCGACAATATCCGTCCGACCGCGACTAATCGAAAAAGATTCTGTGTGATACAGCACACAACCTGGTATTTTTACAGTTCGAACCCGTAATGACCAGTCGCCAAATGACCTTAGGATTACACACGTGGGAGTGAAAGGTTGAGCGGTGATTACCGTGAATCGAACCGTTTGAGAACCGACGTTACCACTACACGATTGATGTAACAATTTTTCAATTTTCATGGGTATTTCTATGTGTAGTATTCAATCGTACGTCAATTCCCTACTGTTTAGGTCGGCAAGGAAGTGTGCGCCCGACTTGAACCACATTCTGGTGAATGGGGAGTATATCCCCGTCACCCTTCCGTGACGGTTAATGAGTCGGATAACCTTCTGTTCTCTTGTCGCGACTTTCATCGCCTCTTGTTTGCTTTCGCGAAAATCTTGCATCAACAGAAACACATTAGGAGCGTTCGTTTTATTCGAGTCCGGCCACCCCCACACAACAGCGCGCCACCAATTTCGGTCACTCATGTTAGGTTAGACGGTTACTCGACCAGAATATTCAGTCCGAGGAAGCATGAGCGATGACGTTCTTGTCGACTGTGCGTCGCCACTACGTCACACAAGGAATGGCATTCATCTGCCAGCTCATTCAGGCCTTGGAATCCAGCAGCGTGAACAAGGGGGTCAATCTCATGTGGGACACAGAGAGTCAGTTCGCCATTCGGATGGCTCGCCCGAGTAGAATACCCGATTCTCCCGAGGTTCGTAGTCGGGAGATACACGAATCGTGCCAGTTCCAAATCTAGGAATGAGAGCGGCATAACAGACTCCTTTATTCATCTGCATCCTACCAGTCTCGAGAGTAGATTGTTAGGGTATGAATTTACTTACATCGTAACACATATTCGCACACAGAAACACAGAAACCTCAATTTCTTGAGGTTTCTGCACACTTCAGTAGGAACGATTATGTTACGGGAGGAGAGGGATACGCTGACGTGTTATTCGACACAGTAACTGTGACTACACTCGAGTCAGCGTTGTTCCCCACAGTATTACTTACCCACGCATTGACGTACATGTCTACGTCATATCCTACACCATCATTTCCTGTCCCGCCACGTAGGGTAAGGTCATACATGATAGTAGGGTCTGCCCCTTCGTCAAAATTTTTCAATGTGCGCGTAACAGCAAAACCACTCAGATACGAGAGCACCGGAGCGTGCAGATGACTTGACCCGTTGACTAACCCAACTTGGAAATTGACCGTATATGGCATAAACCATACGCCGTCGGTAGTACCAACCGTGAACGTAGCAGCGATGTGGAACGAATTCCACACAGTGCCGTTGAAGGTGGCTCCCTCATCAACGACACATTCTTGCATGCCAGTAACCAGCGAGCCCGTGTACCAGCTAGGTCGTGTAAGTGGAGCAATTCCGCGGTCGACCGCTCCCACTACGAAAGGCCCACGCAGAGTAACAGCTTGCAGAGACGAATCGACTAGCCCTGCAAGAATTACCACATCTCCTTCCACGTTCGTAATGCCATCATTGTCAGTAGAAACCGAGAATGATGACAAGTCGGTCACAGCTTGTGTACTGACATTGCGAGCCGAATATCTGGTAGTAGACCCGCCAGAACTAGGCTCTGCTGCCAATGCCGAAACCGCAAGTGTGAATGCTGCTACAACTTTCGTAACTACAGCCGTAGGAATCGAAGTTGCATATGCATTAGTCATAGCATCTTGTGCCAAATGAGTAATCAATTCCTGTTGACCAGCGCTAGCACCGCCCACAATTGGGGAAATAGCGTTATCGACTGCGGTGGCGAAAGCTACACAACTGGCAACCGTAGCAGAGCTTGTGGTTTCCACTCGGTTAAGACTCATGCCAGAAAGTGCGCCAACCAAAGCTCCGTTATAGATTCGAGCGTTATTCATTTGCTTACTTCCCAATCTGCCGTAGAGTTTCTTCCATAACAATCGCAGAAACAATACCCAAAACATAAAAGAACGAAGGAGACGTATACCAATGAGTCTCACGCAATTTGGAATTATCCAATTGCAATCGTGCATTTTCTTTCTTTAATAAGTCGGTTACCTTTTGCTGACTTTCGCGGATATCTACTTCAATGCTGTTCTTTGAACTTTCAAGTTTTAGAATTTCTTCTGTAATCTGTAGTTCTTTCTCCAACGTAGGAAGTAGCTGAAATGAATAGCGAAGCCTGTCCGCCATTTCCAATTTGAACCACACACCACGTTTCAACTCACGATTCAACTTAAAAGGAACCACTACGCACGAGCTGGTATCCGTAGCAGATTCTTGCGTATCACATGCGAATACGATATTTGAAATCAAGATTGACAACAGAAAAGATACACACATAAACGCTTTTTTCATGAAGCCTCACAGTCCACTAGCCGTAAACCGTTCGGCTATTTCATTATCCCCCATAGCGTTTAGTATAGCACTAGAAGCTGGCGCTGTCACTTGAATTTCTTTCAGTTGTATTATTCTTGACGCTTTTCTTCGATTTTTACGCTCACTTCCTTCAATTCATTTTGAAGGATTAACTCTTTTCCTTCTTCTTTCGCTACTTCAAGAACGGGTTCAGTCACTTTCACAATTGGAGTTTTTCGAGCGCACCAATACAGAACGCTTACTAAGACGATTGCCGCTACTAACGCAGCGGCAATCATCAGAAACCTTCTCTGAATAGTATTCATGCGGCCGGCTTGCGCTTACCGTGACGAAACGAATACAGCGCAAGGAAAGGAGTTGCAAAACCAGCGCATTGTAAACCATCTTGAGGATGNGGAACTCCCCACAAGCTAGCAATAAAGACGCCAGCGGCAATTACGCTAGCACCAATCGCTAGAGTGAAAGAAGCGGACTTATCATTTTCAGGAGGTTTTAACCACATGAGTAGAGTCTTTCTTAATACGACTTTGCTTCCAATTGTGCGATACTTCGTTCGTGACGATAAACCTTATCGTCAAGATTGGTGATTCTGCCATTCATATCTGCAAGGGCTTCTTTCATAGCAGACTTGATAGAATCTGCTATTTGAGCCCTGGCAGTATCCTGCATCGCAGAATGTATCTTCACATTGAGCGCTGTCACAGAACTAGTGACGGCGATGATTACAGATCCGATTTTCCACGTGCGGGAAAACCATTGTTGTAGAGGACGAAAAACAGACTTTCTCATGTTATATCCTTTGAGCGGCTTTTTTCAAAGCGCTAGCGGTTCTCGTATACCCCCTTCGTTCTAGCAATGTAGCATAGGAGTTAATCTCTTGAGAGTTTCCTCTCAATCGCATTGATACGATGTTAGAAGTTGTCTGAGTTATTGGCAGTCGTTTCTCTGTAGGCACATGTTGCTCATCATCTGATAGCAACAGAGAAACGGCTGGAATCAACGTTTGACGTTTTTCCTCTTTAGTCTCCAAATTCCACACTTTGACTAGTGCGGCTATCGCGGCAGACGTAAGAGTAACGCCAATGATTATCATTCAAATTCTCCTAATCGAAATGATTCTGTTTCACCATGAAAACCAAAGAATTCCTTGAAGCGTTGCCAGATACCTTGTTTCTTAGCAATCACTTCTTGAACTGCCACAGTTGCCCCTTGTCGCATTTCGGGAGTAGCGATAACAGTCTTCACTTGCTCTACACGAGTAGGGGAACCCTTTACACCTTGAGTCGCATAGTACGCAAATTGCTGAGCTGGTTTCTTAACGGTTTTTGGTGCCACCTTAGTAGTAGCCCCTATTCTCACCGATAGAGCCAAGTCAAAACCTTTGCGTTCATCAGCGTTCGTAAGATTCTTGCGGAACGATTCGAGATAGATTCGATTCTGACCAGATTGACTCATCACCCCAAGGCCATAGTAGTATCCGCTGACAGCCGGGATTGAATGCAGAGTCGTTAGACCTTGNTGGTATCCAGGAGCTTTCTTGATATATTCCTTGCCAGCGTTCACATACTTTAGAAACAGACTGTTGTCTTTTGACGGCGTAGCAGTCTTGATTTTCTGATTCGTCTGTTTCTGAACCTTCTGTGCCTGCCCGACGGCGATGCCAATTGTGAAAGCTTTCCGAACTTCGGGAGGAACAGCATTCATAGCTGAGTTCACAACACTGTCCGCTAGTTTGATTCCACTAGCAGCTTGTTGCAAAATCTTGAGATTGGGTAAGGCGTTCGGGAATCCTTGAAGAACTGTGCCAGGGATTGCGCCAACAGCTGCTTGAAGAACGTTTTGCCCTTGGACGCCAGCGCTAGCAATAGAGAAAGCAGCTTGACCCAATGCACCGCCCGGTACTGCACTCTTCACCGCATTCAAGAGAGCCTGGTCTATTGGTTGACCGCTAATAAGAGCTCCCGCAGCTCCGATTCCAGCGGCTACGCCCGTGCCAACCCCCGGAACAAGAGAGACGATACTCGAGGCGAGAGGGGCAACCTCTCGAATCGTTTTCACCTGTCGGTCGATTTCTCCCAAAACCGCTTTATCGATTCGTTGCCCGTTTAGAACGCCGCTAATAGCGTTCAAACCGGGAACTTGCAACACTTTTGAAATAGGAGAGCCGACTACAGGGATTTTCTTCACCACATCGCTAGCGGTATTCACTACCGTCTTAGTAATCGACACAACCGCTTTAGCGGGAGCGGTTACTACACTTACGATTGAATCGAAGAAACCTCCGAATCGTGTATTGGAGATATCTANCCCGAATTCTGTATCGCCATGCATCGTCCACGAGCGCCCCGCAATAAGGGCAGCGTTGTCAAGCCATTTTCGAGTGCCGTCCTCTTGTGGGTAGGAGGGGACGGTTATGTGATTATCATGAATTGTGTTCATAGCCGTCCCTACCTTTTACTTTCGTCCCTTGTATTTCGCGCGACGAGCGAAAGACAACATGCTCATGTACTGTTTTTGAGTCACTACTTTCGGGGTTATAGTCTTGACTTTCGGGGTAGACTTCTTAGAAGTCTTCCGAGGCCTCTTGGCAACACGTGAACGCGCAAGCGCTGCCGCTTCGGAGGGAGTGAGGTAACCGCGCTTTACACTCGCACGTCTCCTACGAACCGGAGAGCGTCGACGAGTCACCTTGGTTTTTCGGGTCTTGCGCGCCTTGCGCCCGCTACGCCGTTTCGCACCCTTCTTCAACAGTCGACCTAGTCTGTCACGAGGGCCGTGCTTTGCGTAAGAACCAGCTTTTCGACTGCTCTTTCGCTTTGCTTTCCGGCCGGCCGCAAGCGCGGCAAGCTTCTTGAGGTCTCTTTCTACCTTCTTCTCCAACTTGCGGAGAGAATGCATTTTCTTGAAAACGGTCTTCTTTACCTTACGACGTCGTGCCATAGTATCCTCACAAGTGGATGCCGTGCGCGTCTTCATATCCGCCCACGGTTAGCCCGATTGACAATATCTTGCGCGAATATCCTCGGCCAAACATGCGTCGAGCTTTGACAGTAGCTTCGGTCAAGTCTCGCGCGTGTAGCTTTAGCTCTTCAACGCCAGAATTTCCAAAGTACATAACAGCATAGAGGGAAGTGCCCGTTTCCTTATCCGTTTGGATTAGACTCATTGTCATTCTCCTTTTGGCCTTGGACCGGTGGGGAGTCTTGTTCGAGCAATGGCGCAACCATTGCCAATTGTTCTGGAGTGAGAATTTGGGCCAGTCCTGCAACCTGGTCCGGTGTGATAGTCTGTTTCAATTGCTGAAACGCTATCTCTGCAAGCCCACCCTCTGGAAGAATCTTCTTGCCCACTACCGTGTTTACGAACCCCGGCAATAGCGCGAAAAGCTTTTGACGTTCGCTCGTAGCTCGCTGGAATTGCAACAATTCTCGATTTCGAGAGAATTCCTCATCTAACTGCTGAACGCGCAATTCTTTCATTGCGCGGAACATGTTAGCGTTCTCGCTCATAAGGTCTCTCATTCCTTCCCCGAGCGAGGACACAAGGTCTTTGAGAGAAGAGATTACCGATTCGGAGTGTACCGTGTTGATGCGGACGAGAGCTTCATTATGTCGCATCATTTGCGACATGTGACCTTGTTGGGTCGGCCCTTCTGTGCCCAAACCCTGGTCGAAACTCTCGCCCGCCTTTTGGAACGGGAATGATTCGCTGGTTAGTGTAGAATCTTCATAGATAGCGCGGAGAGCGAACTGCTGTCGTCCGCTCATTCCTTCTGCCGTAGTGCATGCTATCTCGTCGAATCGCTTNGCCAGTACTTTCGAGTCATATTGTTGGGAACCAAGCTTCAAAGTGTGGATTTCATCACCCACTTGACTCGAAGTCTTGATGTGGAACAGAGTGAATTGAATCACTCTCATCGTCTCATCAGCGCCTTCCTCGTAATGACGAGTGAGTTGCCGATGAATCCACGCAGCCATAGAGATACCGCCAGCCATTGGAATAAATCCTATCGTCGAGACAGAGTGTTTTTCTGCACTTGGGTGTATACAGCGCCGCCCACCAAGAGAACTCCAAGAATCAGTGGAAGAGGACCGTCCAACATGCCAGCCAGCATGGGCTTCTGAACCGGTACAGTTTGAACTATTACTGGAGTTGGGGTTACGGTTGTGGTCGTAACTGCAACGGGGATTGGCGGCTTCGGAGAGACGCCAACAGGAGCGGCGTTTGCAGTTGTTCGACTGAGCGTGGCCGGATAGTCAAAATCGGTCGGCCCCAATAGAGCGCCCCAAGTCAACGGTCCAACGATACCGTCAGGTTCTACCCCGTTTGCAGATTGCCACTTCTTGGTAGCTGCTTCGGTAGCAGGTCCGAACACACCATCCGCGCTTACCCCTATCTCTTTCTGCCAACCCTTGATTGCTTGCTGAACGCCAGCACCACGGAAAGATTCTACATCAACTCCAAAACTCATTGGAACACTCCCGTTATTATGAGTAGTATACCATTCTCACAACTATAGTCAACAGATATTATTTTCTAGACGTTAAAGTCATTGCACATAAAGCTGCAACCCCAACCCCCAACATTATCGGCAATGTATAATCTACAGCGCGAGCTACCACAGTTCCAGCTTCTGCATAGCCCGTCATGATATCTCCCATTAAACGAAAGGCGCCGTTTCCAGCGCCTTTCGCTCTTTAACAACTATGTTGTGTTACGCCGCTGGAATACTTGTGACCGCTGTAGCGTAGGCAGCGGCGACTGCAGCAACGAGCGAAGTGAGGTTAGAAGCGCTGGCCGGCACACGACCTCCCAATACACTTTGAACAATTCCGTTCAAGAGAAGTTGCTGCGAAGTAGTAGTGATGGCACCGGCTCCAATTGCCGTCTCGACAGCAGTCGCGAATGTAGCAGAAACGGATTGTACGGTCGAGATGTTGGAAAGACTCGTCCTTCCTTGCGTGAACGCCGCTACAGCGGCCGTATATGCAGCGTTGAAAACTAAAGATGAAGCGGCCATTTTTCTATTTCTTTCCCTTGGGGTTGTAGTTCGCAAGCGAATAGGAGAAAATAGTTACCCCACAGATTATTGCTGCTAGCGGCAATAATCCGAATTTTACGCTAAAGGGATGGTTACTTCCCCTCTAGCCTTTCCTCGATTGTAAACCGCTCGAATCGTAGAAGTGACGTCCCCAACTGTGATGTATCCTTTGGGAGGATTGTCGAAAAGACGATTTTGCTCGTATACCTTTTCACCAGCTTTAGAAATCACTGTTTCGAGCGGCCGTCCAATCATGCTCGGATAGAAGACTTTGAGATACGTATCTTCAAGAGACCCCAATCCAGCCTTTTCCCCAAAATATCGAATGACATAAGGCAATTGCTCCTGAAAAGACATGCGACGCAACGCTTCTGCAGTGGTACCGAGAGCGAGAGCGCTTCCTTTCGGCATGAATTGAATAAGCCCACTAGCGCCGCTTTGAGGATTCACCGCAGCTGGATTCCAACCGCTTTCCAATTGAAACACCGCCCCCAACCAATTGGGATGTACGTCGATGATTGACGCCGCACGTTCGAACGCTTGCAAATCAGCAGGCGTTCTTTTCGCGATACCTTCGTAATTGAAGACGGTTCCCATGGTTACACCGAATAGTTGCGCTCAGGTTTCTTTTCTTCCTTGCGTTCGTCGCGTTCCTCTCGACGATAGTCTCGCTGGTACGAATCGTATCGTGGACGAGACGATTTACGAGTCGCCAGGTAAACTCCGCCGAAGGCTAGCAGACCGATTCCTGCAAACAGCAGATACTGTCGGTGCTTAGGGTCCTGCAACCAAGGTTTTTCCACTTGTGCAGGGCCCATAGCCACAGAAATGTTACCTCCGCCTGCAGGAATAGTAATCGAACCTGTTGGCACTGAGGATGATTGTGGAACAGACGATTGCACAACAGCAGGACGTGCTGTTTGAGCGGGAGAGACCTGTGTGATGGCTGAAGGGGCCTGCGGAGTGTACACAGGAGTTGAGTACACTGGCGGAGTCGGAATTGAAACAGGCCTCGGTTGCACGACAGGTTGAGCGGGAATCGCTTGCGAAGCAGCTTGTGCAGCTGCTTGAATGGCGGGAATCGCTACCTGCTGTGCATATTGTGGAATCGAGATGAACGGTGGAGAGGGAGACGGTATATTTGCTGGAACCGGCGATACTTCTGCACTCTTATCCCAGGTCTTCAGACCAACGATGCCGTCAGCTACCAAACCGCGGGCCTTCTGCCAATTCTTGGTTGCAGTTGCAGTGCCGGTTCCGAAAATGCCATCAACGGGCGAAACGCCAATGATGCGTTGCCACCTTTTCACATCCTCGCCACGAGAACCTTGTTTTAATGTCGGATTCGCCATGTTTCAAACTCCCATTTCGTATCGGATGAGCGGAAAACGTTCGAAATTGCCCGAGCCTAATTGACGTAGCGAATCTAAATATCTTTCCACTTCGCTTGACAATCCCTCAATGACTAGTCTGTCATCATTTTGGTAGATTGCGAGGGCAATTGCTAGTGGGGAACAATTTAAGAGAACTGGAGTAAGAATCAATTCGCGACATTCTTCGCCTATGACAGCAATGCCTGCTGTAGATTTTGGATACTGGCGCACAAGCGAAAGCGCGGTTTCATGAGAAAACCGCGCCAATTCACTCGAATCCTTAGACCTGTATAGCCCCGATAGAAGCGCTAGAGCGTTCTGGTCACCCATTCTCCCCCTTTCAATAAGAGCGGGGAGAGCAGCGCGAACTCTATCCTTTACTTCTCGGTCCAACATGGGAAAGGATTGCCTTGTAGGGGTCCTGTTGAATGTCTTCTTCGCTCCAGTAACGATTAGGGGAAGTAGCGCGTAGTCTCTCTTCCCACTCACGAGCCAATTCTTTCGTTGGAACGTTTGGGGCCTTTACGGTTGGAATCAACGACGGATTGTTTTTCTGTCGATCGTCCAAGTATACAAGACCTCCAAAAATTCCAAGCAGTAGTAATTGAAACATGATTACTTCGTAGTGAGGGATGGGAGACTTCGAAGAGCGGAAGCGATTTGGCGAAGAGTGGTTGCAGACCCTGTACANCCTTCCTGCTCACATACGCCAGCAAAAAGCTCAAGCTTCTGGGGGTCCTGACACTTCAAAGCTTGACGAAGAACCGCTCGACGCTTCGCTTTTACTTCCTTGGGAAGAGAGGACAATTGACTCTTCTTCAGGAGCACATTCCCCCTAGCAGTGTCACCGGCGGCCAGAAACGCATGCCCTAGAGCTTGAAGCTCGTGAGAGTCTCGGACGTTATTGACCGCATGTTGGTAAACCACATCATGTTCAGCGCCGAATTCATCACCAAACTTGAAAACGCCCTTCTTTTTGGCATACACTCCAAGAGAGAGCAAACCCAAACCTGCCAATACGACCGGAACCATGACGTTTCTCCTTTATGAAGGCGGAAAGTATTTCTTGATAGCCGACACGAGATTGACTCTCTGTGAGGCAGTAGAACTAGCGTATTTCGCTAACATCGCCTTTGCGACATTAACGTACGCACGATGATTCTTCTTCACGTATAGAAGAATCTCCTCTACCTGATAGTCTTGAAGGTTCGCGTGCGAATTGAGCGCTTGAAGGATACTAGGAATGGTCACCGGTGTTACCTCTGTATGAGTGCATGCCGAGTTTTGCAGACGGGTCTTCGAATCCTTGTGCGGTACTCACAAGGATATGAAAATCTTTGCCGCCATCGGGGCGGTTCATGAAACGGAACACAGGTTTCGCAGGTTTGCCTTGAGAAATGTATTCCGCAATAAGAGCACAAGAAAGGGACTTGCAATCACCAAACCCTTTCTTGTAAAGAGCGGGAATGGGGTCCCAAATGACAGTACGGCCGTATACCACCCCGCTCTCATAAAGAGGAGCGGGGTGGTATCGGCAAATGTAGACCAGATTGATGCGGGTGAGCGCATCAAGCATTGTCTTCAACACGTATGCGTTATCAACCTCCGCCGCATACGGATTGAAAACGTGGTCAAGGTTGAAACCGATATTCATGTGGACTCTCGGAAGGTGGCGAGCCTATTGACGGTGTCTCAATCCTATCGGTTCCAATCAATTCGGTTGGGAGGTCTGAAGTTTTACTTGCCGGCCATCTTGGCAGGCCCGATGACGCCGATGCACAGCGGGTACTGCACCGTCGGGATGTAGCTGGGAGCCACGTAAGCTCCCCAGTTGCCCACCACCGCCAAACGCATAGACGGTTCGATGGTGGGGAAGTCCAGGCGGGTGCCGACGGATTTGGGCCCGAACCACGAAGCGTCCTCGCTACCAGAGCCGATGTTCGTCTCGAGGTTGGTGACCGTGACGTTTGTGATAACTAACAAGCCTGGAGTCTCGACGTTCGTCAGAAGACGTTGTGGGCGGATTTCAACCTTGGGATTGTCGCTGAACGTGACCTGGCTCGCAGTACCCCACACGGGAAGCGCCGTGGTGGCCTGCAGAGCGAACAGGTAGTGCTCGATTTTCGACGTCGAGTGCATGTTCGGATTCAGGATTC
>JGI20214J51650_10002669_pt1 | contig 11247 bp, 8 predicted proteins | sample WetSurMetagenome_FD_51650 | JGI IMG/M metagenome (IMG submission 51650)
GTTTTTCGCGTTTTTATTGATGGAAAGATGATGGCTGAAAGTCCTGTAATGCGAATTTCACAAGAGCCATGGTGTTTTGATGTCAAAATTCCAAAAGGAAGCAGGTATATTAATCTGGTTTGCATGGATGCGGGCAGTCGCAATATACTGGACCTCGGAAACTGGGTTGATGCAGGATTCTGCTTAAAATAATTTTGATTACTGGGTTGATTATAACTACACCTGCATTTCCCGGTTTGTGGTTGCTCAGCTTCACTTTCCAAACATTTCATTAAGAAGCTTAGAATCAATGGGTTCATAAGAATATTTCCTTATTGTTCTGCGATTGAGAAGGAGATCAGAATAGTTTGTCATGATAATATGTACTTGAATACAACTTATTTTAATTAATATCCTCTGTCGTTAAAAATGTGGAAATCAATTAACCATACAAAGTAAGCAAATCACTCAATCATGCGAATCTGAAATGAAGATGATTTTCGTATCTTGGCATGTGCCATAAAAGACTACCCATAAAAACATAAGATTATGAAAAAGATAATAATGGGAATGATAGGTGGTGGAACCGGGGCCTTCATCGGGGATGCACACCGGCGTGCATCGAGGATATGCAATGACTTCGAACTTGCAGGAGGAGTTTTTAGCGCCGACTATCAAAAGAGTAAACAATTTGCTAAACATGAAGGGATCAGCCCTGAAAGGTGCTATAAAAGTGTTGAAGAACTAATTAAGGCAGAGTCAGATCTTCCTTACGAAAAAAGGATGCAGGTAGTATCTATTGTTACACCAAATGCATTGCATTTTCCGGAAGCTAAAAGCCTGCTAAATGCAGGTTTTAATCTTGTTTGTGAAAAACCGATGACATTGACGGTAAGCGAAGCTGAAGAACTGGAAAAACTGGTTAAGGATAAAAAACTAACGTTTGCCCTGGCTCATACCTATACCGGTTATCCAATGATCCGCCAGATGAAGGATATCATTGCAAAAGGCCTTCTTGGCACAATCCAGCGAATTGATGCTCAGTATTATCAGGGTTGGATAAACTCTATAATTCATGGCACCGGCAGCAGGATTACAGGAGTGTGGAGACTCGATCCCGTACATGCAGGTGTAAGCAGCTGTATGGGTGATATTGGGGTACATGCATTTAACCTTATTGAATACACAACCGGACTTGAAGTGAAAGAAGTCCTTTCTGATCTTAATTCTGTTAAAGAGAATATCCAGCTTGACCTTGATGGTACAGTTCTGTTACGTTTCAGTAAAAGGCTGAAAGGTGTTATCAGGGCAAGTCAGGTTTGTGGAGGTGAAGAGAATAATCTTACTTTAGCGGTTTACGGATCGAAAGCCAGCCTGAAATGGGCCCAGGAAAATCCGAATTATCTTTACATGCTCAGTGATTCAGAACCTGCCAGAATATTCAAACCAGCTCATGGATACAATGGGCAACTTGCCGAGAACAGCCATACAATGCCAGCGGGCCATCCTGAGGGAATATATGAGGCTCTGGCCAATATCTATAAAGGTGTCGCGAAATCAATCAGAGGAGAGAAATTTACCCCGGGAGAGTTTCCGACTGTTCACGACGGAGTAAGAGGAATGAAGTTCATTCACTCAGTTGTCGAATCGAATCAGGAAGGTAATATCTGGATTAAGATTTAAACGTTATTTCTTGTTTTCCAGCCGGTTATATGTTAATACAATAAGTTTATATGATATAAATATTACCAGAGGTAGGCTGGTAAGCCAAAGGATTTGAGTGATCATAGTTTCAGAATAAAAGGTTAATAAACATGCTCTCCATTCATATCGCTGATTTCAACTTTCTTTTTATTAATTATTCTCCATACATATACAATATATATAAGTACAAATGGAATAATCAGTGAGACATAGCTCATGGCTGTGAGTGTATAATGGCTCGAGCTGCTGTTTGCAATAGTCAGGGAACTTTGTAAATCAGCAACTGAAGGATAGTATGATGTATTATTAAACCCGGCTAACAGGAAGAGCGAAAATACTGTTATCACCGTTCCTAATCCTGAAAACCAGATGCCTTTTTCGCTGTTCCTGACAAATGATAAAACCGGTAAAATTATACCAGTCAGAACGAGAACCACCCCGGCCAGAAACAAAAATGCAACCAAAGGCATATCGATAAGATTATGAAAGTATTTATACGGCTGCATGAATATCTCATTTGTTGAAGGATTTACAGCAAAACCATCTTTTAACAGTAACAATCCTGTAAAAAGAAGAAAGAATACCACAAACGGTATCGCATTATAAAGCAGTTGTTTCCTGGAACTTGCAACTATTTCCTCATTATTAATGGTTTTCAAAAAGTAAAGGCACGCAAGAACACGCGACAGGAAAAATACTGCAAGGCCGAGTGACAGGTTCTGAACATTTAAAGCAGCCTCAAGACCACGCGATGCCAGGGTCCATGTTGAATGNCGACTACTGTCGATTATAAAGTTTGAACCTGTGAAAAAAGTACTTACTGCTGCACCAAGGAGAACAGTACCTAAAAATCCGTTCAGAAACAGAAAACCATCGAACACTTTCTTTCCTAAGAAATTGTCGGGTTTGGAACGAAATTCATAGGCCACAGCCTGGATGACAAAGGCAAATAATATAATGATCCAGACCCANTATGCACCACCAAAACTTGTACTGTAAAACAAGGGGAAGGAGGCAAAGAATGCACCTCCGAATGTAACCAGGGTCGTAAATGTAAATTCCCATTTACTGCCTATTGTATTAATCAGAATATTTCTGTTTGCATCTGATTTGCCCAATTGATAAATAAGAGTTTGTCCGCCCTGTACGAATAATAAAAATACAAGGATAGAACCCAGCAATGATACCAGTATCCACCAGTATTGCTGTAATGCGGTATGTGATAAAGTTTCAAACATTTTTAGTTTCCTCCTTCTTTTGGTCCGATTTTAATCTGTTTCAGCATTATTTTTATTTCAGCAATCAATAAAATTGTAAACATGATCGCAAAAAGAACAAATGTCACTTTAACCGAACCCACATTAATATTTGATACCGCAGTAATGGCTGGCATCAAATCCTGGATTATCCACGGTTGCCTACCCACCTCAGTAACTACCCATCCAAACTGCGATGCCAGATATGCCAGAGGGATACTGAAAATCGCAGCACGAATAAACCACTGCTTGTTTTCTATACGATTACGTAATAAGAAGACCAGGGCAAGGATAAAGAGAATTATAAACCAGAAACCAAGTACAACCATTAAACGGAATGAATAAAAAGTTAGTTTAACGGGAGGTATAGTCTGTTTTGCTTCTGAAAGAAAACCATAACCGAAATAATTATAATTAGTTTGCAATACAGAAAGTGCGGATTTTGCTCCAGTAGTATCTTTAGCCTTCTTCGCAGTATTATAATCTTTTAATGCCTGGATTGCAGTTTTGCCTTTCTGGATTTTTTCTGTTGCAGATATTATGCCATGTTCGCTGTTACCCTCGGCTATATCTTTAATNCCGGGTACNTATGCATTGGCATCAAGAAATGCCATTGATGAAAGAAAGTTAGGTATTTCGAGTTTTAAGGCAAAATCATTTCTTTCCAGGTCATTTGTATTATCCTTATTAAGAACACCGAACACTACCAACGGAGCCTTGCGTTGCCCTTCAAAAATATTTTCCATTGCAGCAAATTTCATTGGTTGGTGNCTTGCCATTAACCGTGCTGACTGATCACCGGTAACAATTATAAATAACGATACAACTATACCGAATACAGCTGCAACAACGATGCTAAGTTTTGCAAAACGTATTTCACGTTTCTTTAACAGAAACCAGGCAGATATTCCTAAAACGAATACTGAGGCAACAACATATCCCGACAATACGGTATGTAGGAATTTATTTATGGCTACCGGCGAAAAAAGTACATCCCAGAAATTTGTCATTTCATTACGGGCGGTATCAGCGTTGAAATGCATACCCACCGGATATTGCATCCATGAGTTTGCTACAAGAATCCAAAGGGCTGAAAGATTTGCGCCAATGGCAGTCAGCCAGGTTGAAAGTAAATGAAACTTTTTACTTACTTTATTCCAGCCGAAAAACATTACGGCTACAAATGTACTTTCGATAAAAAATGCCATTAAACCTTCAACGGCGAGCGGAGCACCAAAAATATCTCCTACAAACCATGAATAATTTGACCAGTTGGTTCCAAACTCGAATTCGAGTATTATTCCGGTGGCCACTCCAATAGCAAAATTTATTCCGAAAAGGGTCATCCAAAACTTCGTTATCCGTTTCCATTCCTCTCTTCCAGTTTTAACGTATAGCGTTTCCATGAAAGCAACAATGAATGAAAGTCCGAGAGTTAAGGGTACAAAACACCAGTGATAAATGGCCGTAAGAGCAAACTGTGCTCTTGACCAGTCAACCAAAGAAGCATCAAAAAGTTGTGTCATAGGTTAACCTTGTTAATTAGTTAGTTTTAAAATGTCAGAAGTACTGTTGAAAAAATACCATCGATCAGAAAGTCGAAATTAGACAATAGGTTTGTAATAGGCCAGATTATGCCTATTACAAACCTATTACAATGAAATTTAGAAATTTAATAAGTATGATCGCAGATCAACAGAATCGGTCAGATTCATTTTTTTCNTGAGGCGTACGCGGCTGATTTGAACGGAGGAGGCTTTAATATTGAAAAATCGAGCTATCTCTTTTGTATCGAAGTTCATTTTTATACAGGCACAATGTTTTATATCGTTAGATGACAATANCGGGTGTGCATTTTTAAGCCTGCTGAAGAATCCGGGATGGACCTCTTCAAAATTTGCAATAAACATTTTCCAGTCTTTATCCAACTGTTTGAAACTATTAATTATGTCAAATATCTTTTTGAACTCACCGGTAGATTTTGATAGTTTGTCATTATTAAGAGTTTTTTTCAGGACAGATTCTATTTCAGATAATATGGTGTTTTTCTGGTTCAGATATAAAGCATCAGCCGCTACCTGTTTTTGTTTCTTATCTTTCAGNACATCCGCAGTAATATCAATAATTACCGTTTGCACATANNGCTGATAATTGATGATACTGTTTTTAAGTTCGAATCTGATGTAATGAATATTGTTATCCTTATCTAATATTCTTAATTTCTCAACCAGAGGAGAAGGGATATNATTATTCTTAAGTTTTTGGAAAAGAGCATGTGCAACCCTTCGATCATTCGGATGAAAAAACTCTATTAAATCAACTTTCCCGAAATCAGAAAGTGACTCAAGTCCAAGCCAATCCATTAGAGTTTTATTTAAGTAAACCGGCTTATTGTTTTGAGTCAGGATCAGTCCGAAAGGAGCATTTTCTGCCAGCATTTTATATTTTTCCCTTTCGTCAATTACCTGTTTTTCAAGATTTGATTTTTGAGTTATATCCTCCCTGAACTCAATAAAACCAGTAAGAACTCCTTCTTTGTCGAAAAGTGGTGTGTGTCTGACCATCCATATCTTGTTATCATCGAGCGAAACCAATCGCTCGGAGGTTTCAATTTTACGACTTACAACAGGACAGTGCTGGCATGGCTTATCGGAATTAAACCATACCTTAAAACACAACTTGCCAACATATGATTCATCTGTTATCCCCAGCTGAGACTTTCCTGCATCATTTAGCCATAAGATATTGTGATTAGGGCTATATAAGGCAACAACTTCCCTGAAAGCATTGAGAATATCGGTACCCAGTTTTTCTTCCTTCAGTAACTCCAATTGGGGCATGGTTATCCGTTATTAATCACTTTTTCTTTTTAAGCAGGAATAATCCTGCTGCTCCTGCGACCACGACAGCACCGGTTATTAGTGCTATCAAAGCAGCCGGACTTTTTCCTTTTTTTTCATCCTCAACAGCATAATAAAAAACTGGTTTGGCATAGGTATCGATATTAACAGTATCTTTTTTCGGTTTTGCCTGATCCTGTGCGAATACCAAAGCCGAACCACCCAACAATAGGAGCAATGTCATTAAAAATGTTAAAACCGTATTTTTCATCATATTTACATTTTAAAATTAATTAACTGTATTTGCCAGATCATCATATTTTTTTGCAATGTCAGGATTTGAGATCCTGTAGGTATCGGCAAGAGCTACAATTGCAGGCTTATATCGCGGGCTCATAACCAGACATGTCTTGAGCAATTCACGCGCCTTGATAATATCCTTTTTGCCGAGTAATTCAGATAATGAGACATAAGCTTCAAAATACTTCCTGTTCGCTCCGATAACTCTTTTATAATATCCGATCGCCTCATCTGCTTTGTTCTGCGACCTGGCAATGTTTCCAAGATACATTAATATTGGCTCAAAATCAGGATTTAATTGTAAACCTGCTTTTAAAAGTGAATCAGCTTTCTGATACTGTCCATTATTATATAAAGCAGCTGCAAAATTATAAAAAATCATTCCATCACGATCATCAGTTTTCAAAGCTTTTTGAAAATGGGTTATCGCTTCATTGTTCTTCCCTTCAGTAAGAGCAATATAGCCAGCATAATCATCTTTTGATTTCCTTTTAACAATCGCACAGACAGGTACCTTATCAGCAAATATCAGGTGAATTGAGTTTTGAGGAGGCCAGATATTATTTTTTAACTGGAAGGGTGGAATATATCTGTTTGCAACGATAGCGTAATCCCAATCAGACTGGCTTCGCTCTTCGTACCTGAAATAGGACGTTTCGATTTCGGGATGATTACGAAAGAGCCATTCGACGGAATAGGTAGCCTTAACCTTTATCTTCCTGCCTTGTTCATTGTATTTGAGATAGTCAATAAGCCACTTTGATGCCGCTGTCTGACTAACGTAGTAATAATCTGTTTCATAATTTGAGTAGGCTCCCCGGAGTCCTCCAACGAACTGATTGTAATACAAATAATAAAACTGAGGATTTGAAAGCATAAAGTTCAGTGGATGAATTGCCAGAGCTGTAAGCAAAATCGTAAATCCCCATCTCGAGTATCTGTTTTTCAGATATTCATAAAAGTAATAGATCCCTGCTGAAGCCNGTAATACAATTCCCGGATAAATAAATACAAATTGCCTCCAGGATGAATATGTATTTGACCTTTCTAAAACAACAAAAACCAGAGGAAATAAAACTGTAAAACCGATATATCCGAATAATTGTTTTTTCCCGGAGTTTATCCTGGTGAGTGAAATAAAGATGAATATCAGAAGACCTGTTATTATTACTACCGGAATTGTTATCAATATTGATTTTGGAAGGTAGTACCAGGGCATGAAATCGGACCATTCGGATATACCCTCAAAAATCTGCCGGAATGTTGAGGGATAATGAGCCATAATCCTGTACGATTCGATAACATGATTAACAGGTCCATGAAGTGCATAGGGCCACAACAAAATACTTAGCAGCCACGATACAAGGGTGATGCAAAGAATACAAATAAGCTTATTTCTGATTTCGCGTAGATCAATTCTTCTTTCTTTGATGTATTTAAGAATATAAAACATGAAAAAGAATAAGAACATGTAACAGGTCAATAAAAGCCCTCCCGCTCTTATGCTTATTGCAAGCGCTATACAAGCTGTAAGTAAAATCATATCACGAAAGGAATTTTTCCTGCCTGCAATCTGAAATCTGAGCAGGAAAAAAGTACCGGCAATATATGCAAGAGCAAAGGGAATATCTTTCAGGTTATTTTGCGCGTGACCCATGAATGTGGGTGAAACTGCAAATAGTATTAGCACTATGATGCCTGCCTTATAATCCAAAAGCCATATGGCGAAAAGAGCTGTAATGAAAATCGTCAGCCATCCTGCAAAAGAACTCATGATATGCCTGAAACCATATACATTTTCTATTTTAAACCAATTAATAAGAATTGTTACAAGGTTATCATAAGACTGCCCGTAATATTTCAGATTGGTGACCGGAGTATTCAGAGCCGATTGATCGTGGCCGTGCGATGCAAAATAGTTATACACTGAAAGAGAGTGATTATAATGCAGAACTTCATCGCAGGTTATACCGGCATTTTTACTCAGGANCAGCATCAAAACAAGAAGAAGCACAGAGGAAAAATAAAAAAAATATTTCAATCTTATCTCTTTCATCATTTCCCTTTGCCGTCGTCGTAAAACTTTCTGACAAAATAGAGCGGACGATTTTGCGATTCCTTATAATTCCGGTAAACATATTCTCCAAGGATGCCCAGAAACACCAGCTGAATTGAACCAAGAAAATATATACTTAGCAAAACGGAAGACCATCCTAACAAGGCAAACCCGCAAGCTTTGGCAATTAACACATAAATACCGGCACCCATAAAAACCAGAACTCCGATTGAGCCCAGAATCAGGCAAAATCGTATTGGAAATCTTGAAAAAGAAAAAACTGCGTCTGATGCAAGCAGAAGTAGTTTATTAATACTCATCTTAGGCTTACCTTTAAAACGGTTGTCTCTTACAAATTCGACATACCCCTGTTTGAAACCTATAAAAGTGCGGAGTCCGGGAAGATATCTGACTTTTTCCTTCATGGAGAGCAGCGCGTCAACAGCTTCCCTGTTCATCATGGAAAAATTACCTGAATTCTCCATTGTTTTCATTTCACCAATATTTCTGAAGAAACGATGAAAAAAACGTGTGTAAAAATCCCGGCCATTCTTTTCTTTCCTGGCTACGCGTTTCCCGCTCACCACATCATAACCTTCTTTTGTAATCAACATGTACATCTCACCCAAAAGTTCAGGAGGATCCTGGAGATCTCCATCCATCATTGCCACAAGGTCTCCCTTTGAGTATTCCAGTCCTGCAGTATATGCCGACTGATGGCCGAAGTTCCTGGATAATGAAAGTAATTTAATTTTAGGGTTTAGTTGCCGCCTGGAGAGAATATTGGAAGGACTCTGATCTTCGCTTCCATCGTCCACAAAGATAACCTCATAATCCAGCGTAAAAGTTTCAATTGAAGAAATAGTCCTTTTAACCAGTTCATCAATCAGCTTCTCTTCATTAAATATTGGAATTACGAGTGAAAGCATAGAAACTTTTTTTTAAAAGCATCCTTAACTACAAAGATCACAAAGGTTTGTNTTAAGTTCACAAAGAATCGAATAAATTTTTTCCTNTGAGAACGTTGTATTCTTCCTGCAAAACGGNATAATCTGAATATTAAATAGTTACAGGAGTACCGGGAACAGGCGTTTCAAAAATCATATCAACAGGTCCCAATTCAATTTTTTCAGGACCAAGTTTCATATCCGATTTGAAGATGTCGTCCCATGTAATCAGGCGACCTGTATAGGCAGCAGTCCTGCCCATAATTGCCGTAAGCGTTGAAATAGCTGTCTGTTCAGCTTCATTCACATAATTTCCGGTGCGAATGGCATATACCAGATGCATGTGTTCCTGAACATACGGAGGAATTTTTACTGAATTCATATGATTTCCATTTTCATCTTTCGGATATTCAAACTGCCATTTTATCTTTCCATTGAGATCCCATATTGTATTGTTGCAATTTGTATAACCTTCAGTTCCTACAACAACTTCACCGGTAGCATTTGCACAGCTGTCAATCTGACGACACATACTGTGTGAACTAACTCCATTTCCAAAATCAAAATCTATACTGAAAAAGTCGTACTGATCACCTGTAACCCTTCTGTGACGTCCACCGTACCCAATAGCNTTNTCNGGGTGTTTNCCAAGAAACCAGTTGATAACATCAATATTATGAACATGNGTATCGAGGATATGATCGCCACAAAGCCAGCAGAAATTGTTCCAGTTACGGATCATATATTCCATATCGTTCCAGCCTTTTTCTCTTTCTCTGAACCAAACATGATCCTGATTCCAGAAAGCCCTGGCTGATGTTATCCTTCCAATCGCACCATTCCTTACCTGCTTATATGTTTCAATATAATCTTCCTGGTGGCGACGCTGTGTTCCAGTGACAACGCACAGTCCAATGGCTGCTGCTTTTTTTGCAGTGGTAATAATCGACCTGATGCCAACAGGGTCAACAGCTACAGGTTTTTCCAGGAAAGCGTGTTTGTTATTCTGAACAGCTTCGAGAAAATGTTGGGGACGAAACCCGGGAGGCGTGGCTAGTATAACCACATCAACCTCTGGAAGAGCCATGAGTTGTTTATACCCTTCAAATCCCGAAAAACAGTTTTCTGCAGGAATTGGCAGTTTAAATGATGCGAATCTTTCGCGACATGCATCTATCTTATCCTGAAAAACATCAGCAAGAGCGATAATCTCAAGATCAGGACCAGCGCTTATAAAATTTATAGCAGCCCCTGTACCTCTTGCTCCACAGCCAACAAGTCCGGCTCGTAATTTTTTGCCTTTAGGAGCACCTTTCAGAATTGGAGGAAGACCTAAAGCTTCAGCATCAGGTTTCCTTTTACACGATGTGATCAAAGATCCCGCACTTGCCAGACCAATTCCCGCAAGAGCTGTTTTCCCAATGAACTTCCGCCTGTCAATTTTCTGCATATACTTTCAGTTAAAATACTCTTCGTTATTTTCCTGTTGTGCTGTCAGATTCACATACCACCCTTAATCCGACATCGATACAATCGGAATACCACCAAACGCTTTTAGGCATCTGAGGATCGGTAACCAGCCAGGCAATTGTTCGTGTGAAATCGCGTGAGGCGCTTCGAACATCACCAGCATCGCTTTTGAATGAACCTCCCCTTATAACATGTTCCTGTCCGGTAGACGGACCTCTTGGATTTATAGCTTCGGCTGTATAGGTTTTATATGAATCGGGAGAATAGAAATCGAGACAAAACTCAGCTACGTTGCCTGACATGTTCTTCAATCCGAATGGGTTGGCTTTTACTGAAACAGGTTCTTTGGTTCTTGAAAAACTGTTTACTTTATAAACTATTCTTGAGGCAATTACTGTAGTATCGGGCCCAAAAATTTTCTTTATCATGCCAGATGATGAAAAGGTCTTTGGATTACCAGCAAAGAAATAGGGTGTTTCTGTTCCTGCCCTGCAGGCATATTCCCATTCAGCCTCGGTAGGAAGTCTGTATTTTTTACCAGTAACTTTAGAGAGCCATTGGCAATAAACATCTGCAGCATGCCACGACATGGTAATAGCTGGCCGTGAACCCTTTCCCCATCCCTGATCAGGGGCGCCCCATGGAGGAGTTGCTCCGCTTATTGCATCGACATTTTTCGGCAAAGCAACCTTGTC
>JGI20214J51650_10002671_pt1 | contig 11245 bp, 7 predicted proteins | sample WetSurMetagenome_FD_51650 | JGI IMG/M metagenome (IMG submission 51650)
GTTTGAGGAAGACCCGCACTGGCCGATGTCCATGTCGTTCCGTTGTTTGTCGAAGCATACACACCCATTGTGGAAAGAAACATGTAGCCTGACCCTGCGAAGAGAAAAGATCTTACCGCCATATCCTGAAGTCCCCCTTGCAGCGACGACCAGGTTTGTCCGTTATCCGTCGACCGCAAAGCCTTCCCGCCAGGTCCACTACTAAAAGTAGAAGTAGTGCCGGCGAATAGTGTTCCATCGGGCCCTGCTGCAAGCGCATAGATAATTGTGTCGCCCCCACACTGGTATACCGTGTCCCATTTGGCGCCGGCATCTAGTGAACGTACGATCGTCGCGTCAAAAGTGATGTGTGACGTCATAGACACAAACAGTGTTCCCTGGGGTGTCACCGCAATGGCCTCCACAGTGAATGGCGCCCAGAACGGTGAACAGTGAACCCACGACGCGCCGTTGTTCGTTGAGCGGGACACGCCAGCCCTCCAGGTATTCGGGGGAAGTGCCGGTGCCGTACCCGCATACACAGTGCCGTCTGGCCCGACATACAGCGCAGAGATGCTTGTGTCCACGAGACCAAAGCTTCCCCATGTTGTTCCAGAGTTCGTGCTGCGAGCGACTCCACGCCATGTGCCTGCAAACAGGATGTTGGAGCGACCGATGCAAAATTTCCCACCGGCCCATTGTGGTGTACTGAACGGCATGGTGGCCCATGTCGCGCCGTCGTCTGTAGACCTGAACCATTGACTGTCGCTCGCGGCGTACACATGACCCAACGTATCTGCGGCAAGGCATCCGAGACCCGCGCCGGACGGGCCATTGACTTTGATCCACTGAGCGTTGAGTGTGGCTGCCACTATGAGGAGCAGGCACAGTGTGAACAGGGTTCTCATGTTCCACTCTTTTCTCCGCCACGCAAGGCGGTCGGTTGATGAACGGAACCATTGGGCAAAATTCCTACGCTGCCGTTCACAGACTACAGGCATAATCTCGGCAGATCATATTGGGAAGTCAAGGCAGCGCCGTTGCAGTGTCTATCAGGTCGTGTCGGTCACGATTATGTTTCCCCACAGTTCCCCCCTTTTGAGTCAACCCTGATTTGCTGCCCCTTACACTCCCCCCATTCTGCCTGATTATGCACCCAACCGGGCGTTGCCACTTATGCAAGATTGCCTCCGGAGTTTGCAGCGCGCGAGTTTGATGAGGTCAAAATACCCCCAGAATCGCTGTGGTCGGCATCGCTCTTTGCACAGAGTGTGGAGAAACTGAGGAAATCGAAGGCGAAAATGGAGGTGCTCTTTGAGCACACAAATGAGGCAATAGCGGAAGTCACCTGCCAGTAATGGGTTACATTCTGGGGCAATCGGTGTCTACTTTTTCACCCGTAACATCAATTATTTCGAATTAAGCCCGTATTTGAAGAATGCTCTCCCAAAGGCTGATTCTTCTGGCTGACATTGTGGCAAGATTTTGAGATAAGCTGAAGCATGTTCACGTGCTTTAGGTGGTCTCATCAAGGTGTCTCCGCGTGAAGTGAAGAGATAACCACACGGAGGGTAGCAGAGAGATCCAAGAGTCCAATTACCCCACCGTCACCGCATCAACAGGAGAACACGTGCCCAACAGATTGACCTGCTGGGCACGCTAATGTTCAACGATGAAGGACTACTTGGTCAGCAACAGCTTTGTGACCTTGCCGAAAAGGACACTGCCAATTTCGTTGGTCACCAAGAGCCGTGCATAGTATACTCCACTAGCCACAGAAGAACCGTCCCATTTCACTGAGTGCCTTCCGGCCACATACGGATCGCTCGCGAGGGTGGCGACCTGTCGACCAAGAACATCGTACACAATCAGTGATACGTTGCCGGTCTCCGGCAGCGCAAAGATGATCTGTGTCGACGGGTTGAAAGGGTTTGGATATGGCTCTTCTACGGAATACTCCGTCGGCGCGGTTTCAGCCACCGACGGCTTGGATGGTTGATCTATGGCCGGAGACTCACCCAACGTAGCCATGGCAGAGATCGCCAGGGGATCCTTGGGATACTTTGCGATCAGCCTCCGATAGTACGTCTCAGCCTCGGCGGCTTTGTTCACTCTGTACCACAAAAGTGACCCTGCATCGTACAGTGCCTCGCGCTCGAATTTCCCCGCCGCGTCCGCAATCGGCTTACAGAGTTCAAGCGCTTCCTCTGCATTCCCATCTCTGATCAGACGATGCGCGAGGAGCAAACTGGCCAGTTCTCCCAATGCTGCTCCCTTGTAAGTTCTAGCGTAGGATTTCAGTATTTCCTTGGGGTCGATCGACTGCTTGTCCAGGCTCGTTTCAAGGCGTACAAGCGCTATCTCACTGCTGAGTTTGCCCGCATATCGAGCGACTATGCTCTTGAATGCAGACTGAGCATCGAGGCTTTGTGAGCGACCTTCGAGCATTCTTGCCGCATCAAGTTCTCCGATACCGGCTGTATCAATCGGAGTAGGCTCTTTTGCAGGTCCAGAGACCGCCGTACTCTTTGTGGCCAGGTTCGCTGGCAGCTTCATGCTTGGTTCCCACGAGAGTTCGTTTGAGTAGTCCACAGTTCCATCGGTCACATAGATCATGGGGTTCGCGGGATAGCTGCCCCAATAATTGACCTGAGCACTCACAGTGCCGGAATAATCAGACCACACATCCCAGTCGTTTCCCCAAATGCTGCAATACACCGGCACGTTGGTCGTCCCAAGTTGTGGCGGCGAACTTAGGTCGATCTGGATGCCCCGAGTGTTGTATTTGATCCAGTTGTTGATCTGGAAGTCGACTTGACTATAATCAGCGCAGTTCACGCCAATCGTGTTTCCTGCGATGTAGTTGTGCCCAATCACGTGATATGCGTACCTACAGTAAATTCCGGTTGCGTTGTTCGTGATAGTACACCCATTGATCTGAAATCCGTAGGTCGCATATAAGAACAACCCACATTGCGCATTCTCAATAGTGCAACCCGAGATCTCGCTACCGCTAGCATTGCCGTCGAATTCGATTCCGAGCCATTGGCCACCGGAGCGGGTGAAGGTAACATTGGTTGCCTTGATATTTCCCTCAACACGCAGTTTGTAGTTCCCCGTGAAATTGAGTGTTGCACCACTGTGGACTATGAGTCGTACACCGTATGGTATAGTTATGTCGCAGGCGACGGAATGAGTGCCTGGCTCCACGACAATGATGTTTCCACTGGATGCAACGGCCAGAGCTGCAGAAATCGTCGAGTAATCCCTAGGGACACATATGATGTTAGCGTCGAGATAGAGCGTGCCCGTACAATTGTTTGCATAAGCGGGGTGTTGTGGTGGTTCCTGAAAGTGCGATACCCTGTACTCTGCATACCCCTGAAGGCTCAATGCAGTCATCAACCCGTCTTGATCATGGGCGACGTTATTTGCAAGCCCAGCCATTAGCTCGTAAGTGTAGTTGTCATGGTAGGGGGAGGAAGTCGCCTCGTAACTTCTCTCGTCACTCCTACAAGACGAACAAATCACTCCGTGCGTCATATAGGCAGGGAAGATCCCCGAATAGCACGCTGCAATATAGACTGCATACTGATTGTAGCCCGTCCCAAAAGCATTCTCCAACTCTGCTGGAGAGAGTCTGGCCTCATCGTATGGTATAATCCCGTCCCCGTCGCCATGTCCCGAAAAATAGAAGAGTGTGGTGTTCCCCGATTTTGGCAACTGTCCGACTGAAGCGAGAATCTGGCTCTTGGTTGCGTTGGCTCCAAGCAGAAGGGTAATCGAATTCGCCTGCCAATGTTGGTAATTGATCAATCTGTCTCTCATGCATTGAGCATCAAGCTCAGCCGCCCTAATGGAATCAATTGTCGGATAGTGGTTGATTCCAACGCATAGGCCGTAATAGCGCGATGATTGAGAAGCGGCTGGTGAAATGATGATCCAAATAGATACGAATATGGCGATGCATATTTTGCATTTCATTATGTCCTCCGAATGGTGAGAGCATGAATGAAGGAGCTTCCTGTCGTAGTATCGGACCCAGAGCCATAGTGTGAGAAGCCTCCCTGTCCACCGGCCCCCTCGATGTGGTGACTTCCCGTCTCAAGAAGGCTCCATGAATTGTGTCGCTACTATTATCCAACTAGCAGAAGGATTGTGTTGTCACAAGTTGAACGTTGATCGGTGAAGCACAGCGAGCCTATCTACGCAGGTGTTCCCTTTGCGGCGCCCACCGAAAGTCATTGCACCAAAGGCGCCAAGACAACTCATGGTCACTGCCAAACAATATCAATTCCGCCTGATTCTAGGTCCGGAACGTCAATTCTGATGCTAGCTTCTTTAAGTGGATTTCCAGTGAGAATAATCCTTGCGCCCTTCGGGAATTTCGAACTGTGGGCAAGAATATGGATGTCTTCAATTAGATTGTTCTGAAGATTGAGTTGCGACAGTTTCTCGTGACTAGCCAAAGGCACCAATTCCCTGATCTGATTGTAACCTAGATCAAGCCATTCAATCGATCGCAAAGACGATAGCGGTCGCATATCTCGAATGCAGTTGTATGCCAAGCATGCCCAGCGCAGTCTCTTCAGATGCGATAGTGGAGTGATGTCTGAAACCTGGCAAGTCGATAGCCAAAGCCCTTTCAATCGTACTAACGAGGATAAGACAGCAATACTATGAAGTGGGAGATGTCCAATCCACAATTCCTCGAGCTGCACTAGCCGACCTATTGTCCCAATGCTACGCAAAGGGTTTTCCATGATATTCAGAACTCTCAGATTCTTCAGGTGGACTAGACACTCGATATTCTCAACACAATTCATTTGGAGGTTGAGTGTCTGCAATTTCCTCATTCGCGCGAGAGAGCCAATATCAGTGATTCGTTCGTTTTGACGCAGCCCAAGGTACTCCAAATTGTGTAGATCCCGAATTGGACTGAGATCACTCACGTTTTGGTTGTTTAAGTCAAGCAGTCGGAGGTTGTGACATCTTTCGAGGCCTTTCAAGGAGCGAACCCGATTTGCTGGACTATATGCACGCAGCGAGTCTAACGTTAGTAGCAAGGAGTCAGAAATCGGACCCGAAGGGACGCGCAACGCGAATCGGACGGATATTTCGAGATTAGGATCCTGAAATCCAGAACCTGAGCATGGGTACACTTTGACCGCCACATATCTTCTGGCAATCGTATCGGCTCCATCTATCACCACGGCAGAGAATGTGTAATTCCCCTCTGATGGGAAGCCGATCTCTGGTCGTGCGATTCCGGGATCAAAAGTCACTCGTTTAGGATTACTGGGATCTTCACTCCAATGAAAGCGTGGTTTTCGAACGCTACTTGAATCAAGAGAAAGACCCTCAAGGGTCACGTAGTGACCGACATGTGTCGTATCGGTGGCAAAGCTCAATGTTACCGGGGAAGGTGGGTTGATGGCTTGAGCGGTGTAATGATGCCAAGCTCCTCGAAGCGTGAAGACAGTCACTAGCGCCGACATCCAAAGTATCATGTGTGATGGAATTCCTGAAGCCATGGATAGTTTACCAAGATTTCGATTGTGACAGCTCTGTGGATTGAAACGATCGAATTGGGGGATGTGATTCCTTTTCAGTCTTCACCATGATATCCCTCATGGGATTTGATGAAGTGCTGTCACGTTGCGTTTACGTTTTCTGCGGTTGCCCGTCGACCGACTTGTGACATATGCCTGTGCATGATCCTACATACTCCACATGTATCCTAAATACATTGTGATGTTCACTGGCTCGAATCTTTCTCTGCCAGCGATATTCCTTCTGAATTTGGAGATCGGGTTATACTCTGCTGCTAATCCCACTTTGAGTCGATTGCCGATCAAATAGTCAAGTCCCAGTCCCAAGCACCCTCCGAATGCGGTGATCGAGTATGGATCTTCTATGGAGGGATGCTGTCTGGCTTGAAAAGCGAATACNGGCCCACATCCTGCAGATAGATACGGTCGAATTGGCGCATCGGGGACTATGTTTGGGAAATAAAGTCTTACGCCTAGAATGACCCCGACCAAAAGGTTTTCTTGATCACCTAACCCTCCCCACCAGGAAGTCGATGTCACTATACGATAGAGTGTAGTGCCCAGTGTCAATGATATAAGGTGGTTGAACCCGTGCGCCAGTGAGAAGCGGGCAGTCCAACCTGAAGGACCTCCATCTGTCATGCCCGTTCCGAGGCCAATCGGCTCAGAAATCGATGGCGCGAGCCAGGCCCCGATATGCACCTCGAGAGTTTCCCACTTCACTTCAAGGGTATCCTGGGCCACTGCAGTTGTTTGTTGTAGTATCAGAAGAAGGAGCGTAATGGCTAAAGCCTTTCCCGTGCTCATACGCATTCTCGAGCCTCCGTGAAATGTTGAACGATCTGTCCGAANGGGACTGACCACCGTGTTGGTGCCAATGATCAGTTAGGTTCACGCTTGATTATCGACAAGCCATCCTCCAGGTCCGAGTGCACAATTGAAAGAAGAACCCTGTCCCGTACGAGACATTTCGCGCTGTGTCAGATGCTACTAGGAAGACAAGGAGTTCATCGATCGCAGATTGTCAAGATTGCTTGCTTCCCTGTGGGAAACCTGCTTCACAAGGACGGCTATTGATCCTTGCCTTGCGTGTACCGTCGGGATGAACACGACGACGCAACCGTCAAGAACCGAATGCAGTTCCTCCCTTGCCAAATCACAAGAAACGCCTTATGAAGTTACACTTGATACTGCGTCTTGTCAATACTCGATTGCCTGATTTCTTTGTAGGAATTTGTGAGGATTCTGTGTAGGAAAATTCCTACAGAGCAAGGCGTGTGCCAGTAGTTTGCTCGAGAACAGCTTCGTTTCAAGACGGATCACTGCTCACATGAAGAGTGCGGGTAACCTTGAGAGGAGAATGCGTACTAAAGAACAGGCGTTCTGTCTTCGCACTCTATCTTGTAGGGTGCCCTTGGAATAGGCTGTCACTTCTCTTTGTGCAAGGATCATTTGTCTCTGATATGTTTCTGTCGCGCTCATTCCTGCAAGCGGAGTACTCGAGTGGGTATAGCGTTTCTGAGTTGATCTGAGGTAGCTCTAAGCAACTGAGCCAACTTTGGTAATTTCTCTCGTATGGTGTTCATAGACGTTCAGTTTTGCGAATACATCTTCACGCAGGCACTCCAAGTGATTTTATGTGGAGGAGGAGAATGTGCCCCGGGGGTTTTCGGCCAATGCATTCGTGTCTAAGTCACCATAGGGAATGCGGACCTCAGAACGCTCGAACTAGCATACTCGCAGGCAGACGGAAGAAAAACCATCGGCTCAATTTGGAATCGAAAGGAGAAGAACCGCGCCGAGGTCAGCCAGCTCCAGGTGCTGTTTACGAGTCTTCGCTGCAGAATGTGCTACACATCTCCATCACTGGAGAAGCGCAATGTCACCTTGGTCCACGTGCTTTAGGTGGTCTCATCAAGGGGTCTCCGCGTGAAGTAAAGAGATAACCACACGGAGGGAAAATGAAAGATCCAAGAGTCCAATTGCTCCGCTGTCACCGTATCAACAAGTGAGCGTGCCCAACAGATTGCCTACTGGGCACGTTAATGTTCAACGATGAAGGACTACTTCCGGATCCACAAGCAGGACTTGGATCTCCGCCCCGTCTTTCATCAACGCGAGGACCGCGTGCAGGCCCACATCCTGGTCTGCTTCCTGGCCTATGTGCTCTGGAAGTGCTTCGGCCAGACCTGTAAGCGTGCCGGCCTCGGCGATGAGCCGCGCCGGGTGATCGAGGAGATCAAGAACTTGATGCTCATCGACGTCGTCCTCCACACGCGCGCCAACATCGACATCCGCCTCCGGTGCGTCACGAGGCCCGAGCCCCTGCTGGCCGTGCTCCTGCAGAAGCTCGAACTCTGGCCCCCTGAGCGCCTGGAAATGAAACTGAAAAATGTAGTGCCGACTTCTTGAACTTTTTGCTTCATGCTACTTGGAATCGCCGTTCTACATCACATTGTGTCGAACTTGGGCTAATACGGGATCGCGACACGAAGTTCGGTGAAGCGATCCCGCGACTGTTTCCGCTCTTGGTATGAAACCACTCCTGAGGGCATACAGGTCGCCGTGGCAAAATGGATACGCGGAAAGAGTAACCGGAAGCATAAGGCGGGAATGCCTGGCCCACTTGATCATTCTGAATGAAAAGCATCTACGGGGGATTCTGCAGAGTTACTTCCACACTCCAAAACCCAACGAGCAGTTTCCCCCACCCCTCCCCCCTTTTCAGTCAACCCTGATTTGCTACTCCTGCCTCCTTCCATTCCGCCTGATAATGCAACCAACCTGGCGTTGCCACTTGTGCAAGATTGCGCCCGGCGTTTGCGGCGCGCGCGTTTGTCAGCATCAAAATACCCCCAGAATCGCGCGCAAAAGGCACACTGACTTGACTTTGACACCTAATTCCATATCTTAATCGCATATTGTGGGTAAAAGTGGGTGACTGGTGGGTATGCACCACTAGAGGTGTCGCGTGTCTTCTTTCAAAGGTTCATACGGTTATTCTGTTGACAGCAAGGGGCGGATCAACATCCCTGCGAGGTTGCGGAAGTACGTTTCGACCGAAGCGAATGACACGTTCGTCGTTACACGCGGATACGATCAGTGTCTGTTTGTGTATCCTCTCGACGAATGGACCCGGCTCGAAGTGGAAATCCGTCAACTCTCTTCGACCAATCCGAAGCACCGGTTCTTCAAACGCAGACTGCTCGAGTGGGCCACCGAGTCACAGCTTGACGGTCAGTTCCGCATTATGATTCCGAGAGACCTCCTGCAGTTTGCCGGGATCGAGAACGACGTGTTGATCATTGGGGTGCTCGAACACATCGAAGTCTGGAATCCCCGGATCTACGAAGCGTACCTCAAGACACAGGATGAATCGTACGAGACTGTAGCGCAAACCGTTCTGCAGAAATAACGGCGTGGCTCCCGATGCGTTTCACATCCCGGTGTTGTGCCGGGAAGCAGTGGAAGCAGTGTTGACCGATCCGGAGGGATGCTACGTCGACGGCACGGTAGGTGGCGGAGGTCATGCAGAACAGTTGTGCCTCCGTCTCCGCGGAAGAGGACGCGTTGTCTGTCTGGATGCCGATGAGGAAGCCCTGGCGTCCGCCCGTGCGCGCCTCGCGCCGTTTGCAGAACGGACGGAATTTGTCCACGCGAACTTTGCAGAGCTTACCAGTGCATTGCAGCGTGCGCATGTCACGCTGATGCACGGGTTCTTGCTGGACCTCGGTGTGTCGTCGCATCAGTTCGATATCCCCGAGCGGGGATTCAGTTTCCGCGGCGACGAGCGGCTGGATATGAGGCTGGACCGGCGTCAGCAGCTGACGGCCTGGGATCTTGTGAACACCGCCGATGAAAAAGACCTTGCGGCGGTGCTCTGGGAATACGGCGAGGAACGCGAGTCACGACGGATCGCGCGGCGCGTGATTGCGGCACGCCCCGTGAATACCACGGGCGACCTCCGGACAATCGTGGAACAGACTGTCGGCGGACGGTTTCTGACGAAATCGCTGGCGCGCGTGTTTCAAGCGCTCCGTATTGCCGTGAATCAGGAACTCGACAACCTGCGCAGCGTTCTCGCACAGGCTGTACGACGTACTGTTCCGGGCGGTCGCCTGGTGGTGATCTCGTACCATTCGCTGGAAGACCGGATTGTTAAAGAAGTGTTCCGCGGCGAATCAGCATCGCCGGTGGAACAGGAGAACCCTTTTGCCCGTGGGCCGAGAGCGGAAGGGCGGCTGCGATTGGTGACACGCAAGCCGGTGACTCCTTCAGAAGAAGAAATTGCACGCAATCCCCGCGCACGAAGCGCGAAGATGCGGGTCGCGGAACGAACAGATGTGGGAACGGAGCGGACATAAGAGCGGCGCTGTACGTGTTCCCGAGGTACACAGGGAACAACGGTACATCTTTAATGGGGAACCGTCTGCAACGGTCTCGGGCTATGCCGTGCGCCAGAACCGGCGGACCATCCGGCGGCGCATGTCCACGTTCAATATCATTCTTGCACTGTTTGTGCTTGGCATCGGCATCGTCTTCTACATCGACAATATTATAGTGGTCAATCAGCTTGTCGTGGATGTGAATGCATTGCAGGGAAAATACCAACGGCAGTTGGAAACCAACGCCGCACTGCAGGCGGAAGTCAGTCGTAAAGCGTCGCTGGAACGGATCGGCAAACTCGCTTCGGAATCGCTGGGCATGCAATACGCGCAGGAGCAGCCGGAATGGTTCACCGTGGATTCTGATCTGCAGGAACGAGCGGAGAAGACCCGCAAGGAGCTGGAGAAATGACGCGTTCGAATGACTCGAAGGCGCCGGATGTTCCTCCGCACCGCCGGGCGATCCGGCGCGTGCGTGTACTCAAGATTGCGCTGCTGTTGTGCTTCCTGCTTCTTGCCGCCCGGCTGGTCCACATCCAGATTATCCGGGCCGGCGCCTATCGCGAACAGGCGCGTAAGCAGTATGAATCGAACATGGATCTGCCTGCGGCACGCGGGACGATCAGCGACCGAAACGGCAAGATCCTCGTGTCGAATACGGTGTACGTGTCGTTTGCGGCCGACCCGTTGGTCGCCGGAAGCGATCGTGACGACATCGCCGCGCAGTTCGCCCGGGTGTTCAACAAGCGCCGGCAGGACTACATGGGCGAGATGCGCGATGCCACGCGGCGTTTTGTCTGGCTCGAACGGGGCGTGAACCCCTCGCTCTCGTCACGCATTTCGGCACGCGATCTCCGGGGACTCATTGTTCGTGAAGAGCCGAAACGACTGTATCATTACGACCGTGCGGCGGGACAGCTCATCGGGTTGATAGGGATGGAGAACCGCGGTCTGAGCGGTCTGGAACAGCAGTACGACCGATGGCTGCGGGGCCGGGACGGAGCGGTGATTCTGCAGCGCGACGCACTGCGGCGGACACGTCCTACGGTGGACTATCCCCGCGTCGATCCGGTCGACGGGCAGAACCTCACGCTGACCATCGATGCCGATATCCAATCGGTGGTGGAAGAAGAGCTGGAGCGCGGGGTGAATACTGCCCAGGCGGAAGGCGGGCAGGCGGTGATTGTGGATCCGGCGACGGGTGAGATCCTCGCAATGGCGACCTCTCCGTCGATCAATCCGAACAAAACGTCGGACCTGGATCTTGCCGCCATGCGCAACCGGGTGATCACCGATGCGTACGAGCCCGGCTCGATCTTCAAACTCGTG
>JGI20214J51650_10002672_pt1 | contig 11242 bp, 16 predicted proteins | sample WetSurMetagenome_FD_51650 | JGI IMG/M metagenome (IMG submission 51650)
GCCACGCCCTGTCGGCGGGTCACGACGCCGTCCGGGACCGCGTCGGTCGTCGCGCTGAAACCCACCCTGACGCCCATGGCGGCGCATTGAACTCCCCCACCGCAACTCGGATTCGTGGGCATACTTGAACCGATGCCATCGGCCGCCGCGCGTGCTGGCGGTCAGGCAACCTGACGAAGCTTTCACCGATGCCCACCGTCAAGGCCTTTATCGTCGAAGACAGTCCGGTGATACTGGACAACCTTGTGGCCGCGCTCGAAGAGCTGGCGCCGGTGAAGGTCATTGGTAGTGCAGCAGACGAAGCGGGCGCACTGAAATGGCTGAGCGAGTCGCCTTGTGACCTGCTGATCGTCGACATCTTCCTCAGGGCCGGCTCGGGCCTCGGTGTCTTGCGCTCGGCGTCGCAGGCTGGCGGCAAACGCGTCGTCCTCACCAATTACGCGACGCCCCAACTTCGCGAGCACTGCCGCGAGCTTGGCGCCGACCGCGTCTTCGACAAGTCGAGCGAGCTCGAGGACTTGATTGCGTATTGCAGTCGCCTCGCCTCGGGTGGGGACAGCGTGCCCGGCGCGTTGGCCTGATGTCGCCAGCACCGGCACCCGACAAAGACGCGGGCTCAGCAAAGGCCGGCCGCCCCGAGGCGATTTGGCCAGGTGCGCAACAGAGCCGCCGCCCGGCAGTCGTGAAGGCACTGGCCGTGCTGGCGGCGGCCACACTTTTCCTCGTCACCGAGGCTTCATACCAGCGCTCGCACGAAGCGCTTGCCAGCCTGGCGGCACGCGACGAGGCGAGCACCGCCATCCAGACCGTCATGGGCCGTCTTGTCGACGCCGAGACCGGGCTGCGCGGCTACATGCTCACCGGGCGCAGGGACTATCTGGCGCCCTACGCCGATAGCGCGAACGACATCGGCGCGGCGCTGTTCAAGCTTCAGGCATACAACGCCCATGACCGGCCGATGCTGCAGGCTGTGCACGAACTGGCGACGCGCGTCAGCGAGAAGCAGTCTGAGCTGGCCGAGACGCTGCGCCTGTACGACGGTGGCGACGTGCAAGGCGCGGGGAGCCTGCTGCTCACTGACATCGGCCGTGAAAGGATGGACAGCGTCCGGCGCGCCGCCGAGGCCTTGCTTGCGGCCGAGAACGAGCGCGTTGCCGAAGGTCGAGACAAGGTCTTTACGACCTTGTGGGAAGGCCGTCTGGCTGTGCATGCGCTGACCGTGCTGAGTTTGCTCGCGCTGGTGCTCTTCCTGCGCCAGACGCTGGCCTTGGACCGCGCACAGCGCCGCCACGCCGCCGAGCTGAAGGCCGAACGCGATGCGCTCGATGCACAGGTGAAGTTTCGCACCGTTGAGCTCACCGAACTGACCCGACATCTCCAGTTGGCGCGCGAGGACGAGCGCGGGCGGCTTGCCCGCGAGCTGCACGACGAGCTGGGTGCCCTGCTCACCGCCGCCAAACTCGATGTTGCGCGAGTGAAGCATGCGCTGGCGCCGCTGAGCCCCGAAGTCGAACTTCGCGTCACGCACCTCACGACAACGATAGACCAGGGCATCGCGCTCAAACGAAGGATCATCGAGGACCTGCGGCCGTCGTCGTTGAGCAACCTGGGGCTGCAGGCTGCGCTGCAAATCCAGGCCCGAGAATTCGCGCAAAATAGCGGCCTGAAGGTCGACGCCGCAATTGAGGCGCTGCAATTACCCGAAGCGGCTGAGATCACCGTGTATCGGGTGTTCCAGGAGTCCTTGACCAATGTAGCCAAGTACGCGTCGGCAACTCGGGTCGGCGTCGTACTGCGTGCCGACGGTGATCGTGCCTGTTTCGCGGTCACCGACGACGGTTGCGGTTTCGATCCCGGTCGGTCGAGCCTGCGATCGCATGGGCTGACCGGCATGCGTTACCGCGTCGAGAGTTGCGGCGGCGCCATGCGCGTGGTTTCGGCCCCAGGCCGCGGGACCCGTGTCGAGGCCTGGGTACCACTNGTGCCGACGCCCAGCGGCGCGGCATCCGAGTCGGATTGAACAAGGGCCGCCGCCGGTGCGGGATCGCCGTGGCGCGCGGCCGACATTGCCCTCCGCATCAACGTTTGATCCGGCTGATCTTCGTCCCTTCGATGCTGAGGCTCACCATCAGTCCCTGCTGGTCTGTGATGAAGGCGTAGGCATCGCTCTTCAGCGTGGTACTCGAGAGGTTCCTTGCGATGCCCTCGTCGACGACGACGACCGTTGGACCGATTCCGATCTCCCAGCCGCGGGTCTTCTGGAGGTAGCGCAGCGCCCGGTCGTTCATAAGGAAGACGACGTACGCGTACGACTGCGCGCCGGCTTGCCAACCCCAAGAGGCGGAAACCGAGTTGTAGTAATCGACAATCTGGCCACGCTCGAACAGGGCGCCCTCGCCGTAGCTACCGCCGAAGACCAAGCCGGCCTTGACGATCTTCGGGAATACGAGGATCGCCTTTGCGTCCTTGGAGATCGCGGCTGCCGCCGGATTGGTCCGGTAGAGCATCTGCAATGCCTGCTCCGATTCGCGGTCCACGTCCTGCGCGGACGTTGCGAGCGCGCCGCTCCCGTACGAAACGAGTGCGCAGCCGACTGCAGTCGCGAGTAGCGCCTTGTGAACCTTTCGTCTGCTTAGGGTCATGATGAAGTCCTCGATGTGGGTTGTTGAAAGCCGGATCACGCGATGCGTTCGCGTGCACCGGCCGGTCGATTCGACCCGCGTCGCGCGAGGCGGCGCGGTATCGGTGCCTAGGGCGACGCCGGGAACCTGACGCCTCGTCACCTGTATTCGTGACGCGGCAAGTACGGGGCTGCGTGGTCGGGGCGAGCCTCGGCGAGCTGCATCGACGCGACCCGGTGTTCAAGCCCCATCGACTCCGGCGTCTGGTAGGCGCCGCGCAGAAGGACCACGCAGCGTCCTCCGAAGCGAGAGCTCTCGCAGGCCTTCCAAGGCTCGCCCTCGACGATCAAAGACGCGGCGCGGTCGCTCGGATTCAATTCGACAATTCCAGAGCGGCCGGCAGAATTTTCGATTGCGACCGAGGGTCCCTGGAAGTCGGAGTACGGGTACAGGAGGACCCGGGCGGACACGGGCGCGGTGAATGCCGCAAGGACAAGAGCGTAGATCGATAGGCGATTCATACGTTGCTCCAAGTAATTGCACAAATGCCGCCGCGGCGTCGAGCCGGTGAAGCGGCGCGTGGCATAAGTTTCGAAGGTGGGTCGCGTGCGCGAAATCGGACAAAGCCAGTGGATGCGGTAGTCGCTCTCCTACAGCGTTCGGCACGTGACGCTGCACGCGATGGGCGCTCCGGCGCATCGAGCGGCGGGCTGGTCGGCGACCTGTCGCCGCCCTTGCCCTGCGGCGCAGCGCGCGGTCCGAGCAATGCGACTGATGTGCGCAGACCCAAGGTTGGCGGCTCGCTGACAGGAGCGCCGCAGCTTCTCCTACAAGGCGATCGGGGCGCCACTGACAGGTACTGCTCTCCGCGTCGGCCACACTAANACGATACGAACGACCGGGGAAGAGTCGNGGGGCTGACGAAACATGTATCGACCGAAGAGGTAGCCCGACTCTTTGACTCTCGGTGATCTGAACATCGGATGACCACCGTAGTGAACGAAANCCTCGTCGCCTGCAAGAGCTGCGGGCTGATCCAGTCCAGGCAGCCGTTGGCTCCGCGCACCGCTGCGACCTGTGCGCGNTGCGGCGCGACCGTTGGCGAACACAGGGTCATCAACCTAGACCGGATGCTGGCGNTTTCCCTGGCCGCGCTGATTCTCTATGTCCCGGCCAACATCTTTCCGATTCTTCGGATGAACCTGTACGGCGCGANTTCGGAGAGCACCATTTGGGACGGAATCGTCAGACTGGTCCGAAACGGCGAGTGGCTGGTTGGCACGATCGTTCTCTGCACGAGTATCGTCGTTCCGCTCCTCAAGCTGTGCGGCCTGATCTTTCTGGCCGTCACCGCCCGATTGCGCTCCTGTCGCTGGCAGCGAACGCGGACCTGGATTTGCCGCACGATAGAAGTGATAGGACCCTGGGCCATGCTCGATGTATTTCTGCTTTCGATTCTCGTAGCACTCGTAAACTTGAAACAACTAGCGACGATCCTGCCTGGCCCCGGCCTTCTCGCCTTCACCGCGATGGTGGTGTTGACGATTCTGGCCTCCACCGGTTTCGATCCCAGGCTAATCTGGGAGACATTGGATGCGGCGCCGTGAATGACCTCGGAACGTACTTGAAGGGCCCAGACCAATTGCCGAAGGCAAGGGTCAGGGCTGCGCGCTGGTACTCTTCGGTGGTATGGNTCGCGCCGTTGATCGCGGCGGTGCTGACGAGCTACCTGATTTTCGATCGTGTCCGCGAATTCGGGCCCTCGATCACCATTCGTTTCAAAGACGGCAGGGGACTTACGAGCGGGATCAGCGTCATCAAATACCGCGGGGTCCAAGTCGGTGAGGTGAAGGCGATCGAATTGAGCCGGGACGGGCAGTACGTGCTGGTCCATGCGAGCCTGCTGCGCTCGGCCGCCTTGATTGCGCGCGAAGGTGCGCAGTTTTGGATCGTCCGCCCTCAGGTGGCGCTGGGCAACATCACGGGACTCTCGACCGTCATCACTGGCCCCGAAATCGACGCACTGCCGGGACGCGGGTCGCGCAAGTCCGAATTCACCGGCCTCGACNCCGCACCTGCCGGTTTGGAGTACCAGGGACTCAAACTCGTCTTGCTGGCCAGTCACGTCGCCTCGCTCAGAGCGCACTCGCATTTGTACTATCGCGGCGTCGAGGTGGGCGTGGTACAGGATGTTCAACTCAGTGCGAACGGCTCTGCGGTCGAGATTCATGTCCTTGTCAAGCAGCGCTTCGCGGAGTTGGTGCGCAGCGATACCGTCTTCTGGAACGTGAGTGGCGCGCAGTTCAGCGCCGGCCTATTCAATGGCATCCATCTAAAGGTGGATTCTCTGCAGGCGCTGGCGGCCGGTGGGATCGCGATGGCCACTCCCAGCGCGGCGGGCCGGCCGGTAAAGGAAGGGGCGACATTTCAGCTCCGCGCGTCGGCTCCGCAGGATTGGCTCCAATGGGAGCCTAAGATCGCCAGCGTCGCTCGAAAGTAACCGAATGCCGAGCGAGCGCGTCGCTTTGCGTATTCCGATCACCGCGCCTGGATGGTCACCTCGGGAGTTCAAGCCTTGAATCCCCATCGGCATCGAACCCCGGTCCGACACGGAAAGCGCCAGCCGATTCAATGATCCCGCTGTGCGTGACCATCGCCTGATCTGCCTCTGGCCNATTTGGCTTGNTCACGTCTTCGCAGACTGCAGCCGGTGGCCATCGGCCTCGTGCTCGGGGTGCTGATGCCGCCCGCGGCCTTCGCTCTGTGCGAACGGCGCGGCTGGCCTTTCCTGCGCGCGCCGCTGCAACATGGCCTGGTCGAGCGAGTCGATCGCGACTTGACGATCTGCGACACGAAGGTGGACGCGGTGGTCGCCAAGACCCTGGAGAGCGCGCCCGACGGGGCGACTCACTGGAGCACCCGCACCATGGCGCGCGAATACGNCCTGTAGCAGACCGCCGTCTCGCGCATCTGGCGCGCGTTCGGCTTGCAGCCACTTCGGCAGGAGACCTTCAAGCTCTCCNGCAATCCGCTGTTCGTCTAGAAGGTCCGCGTCGTTGTCGGGCTCTACATGGACCCGCCGCTCTGATGGCGATGGTCTTGTGCGTGGACGAGAAGGGCCAGATCCAGGCGCCGGATCGCACGGACCCGCGGCTCCCGCTCGCCCCTGGCATCCCCGAGCGGCGCACGCACGACCACGAGCGTCACGGAACGGCCGCGCTGTTCGCCGCGCTGGACATCGCCACCGGTGCGGTCATCGGCGACCCGCACCGACGGCACCGCAGCAGTGAGTTCCTGCAGTCCCTGCGCGCCATTGAAGCCAACGTGCCGGCCAAGCTCGACATCCGCCTGGTGATGGATGTCCACGGCACGCACAAGACGCCGAGCATCAGGAACTGGCTCGCTCGGCATCCCTGGTTTCAAGTCCACTTCACGCCGACCACGGCGTCGTGGCTGAATCAGGTCGAGCGCTGGTTCGCCACGCTGACGCACAAGTACATCCGCCGCGGCGCCCACCGCTCCACGCGCCAACTCGAGCAGGCCATCGGGCACTACATCAAGGTCAACAACGACGAGCCGAAGCCGTTCGTGTAGTCCAGGGCCGCATATGACATCCTCGCCAGCGTCGAGCGGCTTTGTCTGCGAACGTCCAACTCACAACACTAGACCTTGGTCTGCTCGCCGATCCGAAGGACCTCTCGCCTGTGGCGCTGCGCGCGGCACTGCGAGTGCAAGGCGGCTTCGCAAAGCGGAAGGTCGCGTTCGAGAATAGTCCGATCGCGCTAAGGGCAGTGACCGCCCTGCGCAGGTCAAGGACGACCCACTGGCCGTTCTGGTCNCTTTGATCGACCCGGGCCAGAAGTCGCCGATCGACTGCATGGAGGCGCTGAAACCGCTGCGCGGGGAGGCCGCCCGCGCGGATGAAGCGAGCACTGCGCGCAGGCCCAGTCTGCGGGCCGGTGTGGGCGTTCTGCTGAGCGGAGCACCGAGTGACGGACGCAACTTGCAGACAGGTTCGAGGGCGATCGCCGCGCCTCCTGCGCTTATCGTCCAGGCCCACCGTAAGCCGACCCATTGAAGCAGGGACACGGTGACTCGTGGCGTCGCCGCGTGCCCCTGATGCAGCGCGGTCTTCGTCAGTTCAGGCCGCTCCGGAGACGGTGAGCTCGTTGTCGACCGACTCGACTCCCCCGACTGCCGATGCAACGACCGTCGCCCGGTCGCGCGCGTTCGCGGTCGGTGCGCTGCCGGTTAGCTGCACGTGGCCGTTTTGAGTATCGACGACGATGCTCGCCCCTGTGAGCTGCTGATCCTTGGACAACGCCGAACTCACTTGGGCAGTGATCGTTGCGTCGCGCGCCACGTCGGCGGCCGCCCTGGGCACGGGCTGATTGGCCCGAGCTGCGCCGGCGGAGTCGTTGCCGCTCGGTGACTGCGTGGCACTGTCGGAGCGACCCGGCTGGGCCGGGCTCTGCTGATAGGTGGGCTGGGCTGGTTGGCCGGGTGAGTCGGCGCCGGGTCGACTGCATGCCGAGAGCGCAAAGGCGGCGCCGGCAGCGATGAGAATAGTCGAGTAGGCGATGGCTTGACGCATTGCAGTTCCCCTAAGAAGTTGCCGCGCGGGCGGCGGGTATGACAACCATAGGCAATTGCTGTCGATACCGAGATCGGCACGCAACGCGTTGCGGCGTAGGAATGTGCTGACATCCCGGCAGTTGACCCGCCGCACTGCGGCGCACCTCAGTAACGACGAGGACTCGGCGATACGCGACACCCTCGCACTCGTCCAACACTGCGAGGCACTCGGCCACCACTGCTTTGGGCTCTGCGACCAACCCAGCAGGCGGTCCGTCGGAGACGGCGCACAAGAGGCTGCTGGGCGCCTGTTCCCGAGCGCCAACTGCGGCCTCGCGCCGATGCGGCGCGAGGCCGCAGCCAATGAGTTCGATGCGCCCGGGCGCGGTGCCGCTTTCGCGCGCCTATGCCTCCGGGAATGACGGCCCGCGTCTGATCAGAACTTGTAGTTCAACCCGATCGAGTACAGGTCGGTGTTCGCCTTTGTTCCCGACGTGTCGAAGCGGTATCGCTCCCACTCGCCGCGCACGCCGAGGTTCTTGTCGAAGTCGTACTGCACGCCGGCGCCGATCTTCATGTTCGTGCCAGTGTCGGTGCCGCCGCTGAACGTGTTCTCGGCTCGACCGCGGAACACGCCGACGCGGCCGAGCAGCGAGAAGTTGTCGCCCAGCGGCAGCGTGCCGACCGCATCGAGGTAGGTACCGCGGCCCCTCAGCNCACCAGCCGGGCTGCTGAACTTGCCGAGCGTTGCATATCCGAGTTCGAGCTCGAAGTTCGGCGTGAACGAATAGCCGCCGTAAAGTTTGCCGCCGGTGTCGGAGCGGTCGGTCGACAGTCCCCCGACGTCGTCGCCCCTGTAGTGGGACGAACCGATGCTGCCGCCGATCGACAGGCCCTCCGCATTGGCGCCCGCAGCGGCAAGCAGCGAAGCGCAGACGAGAGCATTGGCGATAGTCTTCATCGATAGACTCCTTGTAGTTGATACAGGTGCCGGTGATGCGATGCCTCGCCGACCAGCACACCCTGCCCGTATGGCGTGAACGAGGTGTTCTGTAGTGGTGAAGTTGTGTAGGCCCGGGTAACCCCGGGCAAGAGGCACCACACCGATCGTTGCTCACGGCACTGCAAGCGCCGCAGCGCGGTCGAAGGCCGGAACGCACGTGCCGTGCCCACGCTGTCGGGTCAGAGCAACCGCGTTCGAGCTGAGCCGGCCGCCACCGGCAGAGCCGCCTGGCCCTGGACGGGACAATTTACTGCTGACTCGGAAAGAGCCAGACGGCCCCGCTGGTGAAGGTCCGCACTGGCGAATTCGAAAGGAGCTTCTGTTTGTGTTTGGCAGGTAGATGCGTGAAGGGCGCATCCTGGACGCCGAGTTGACAGGCTTATCGGAAGACACCATCGACGTCCTGCGCGGCCTGCGCAAGGAGGGCTTCGAGCCCTTCATGGTCGCCCAGGGCGCCAGCCGCGTCGAAGGCAAGGCGGAGTTCACCAAGCACATGATCCGCATGCGCCATGCCGGGCAGGTGCAGACCCGGCCCGAGGTGAACGAGATCATCCTGATCAACAGNCATGACGGCGCCAGCTCGTACCAGATGCTCGCGGGCATGGTCCGATTCGTCTGCTGCAACGGCCTCGTGGTGGGCGAGGTGGTCGAAGGCGCCTTCCGCGTGCTCGACGAGTTCGAGCAGGTGGAGGAGCACACCGAGGCGATGAAGGCGCTGCAGCTCGAGCCGCCCGAGTAAATCCCCTTCGCGACTGCCGCCCTGGCGTTGCGCTTCGGTGAGCGCGGTGTGGAGGACATCGGCGGGCATCGGCCGGCGCCGGTCGCGGCCGAGCAGCTGATCGAGGCACGCCGGCCCGAGGACATTGGGAACAGCCTGTGGACCACGTTCCAGCGCGTGCAGGAGAACGTGATCCGCGGGGGTCGGACCGGCCGCAGCGCGCAAGGGCGGCGGCTGCAGACACGGCCCGTGGGCAGTATCGACCGCGGCGTCAGCCTGAACCGTGCACTGTGGATGCTGGCCGAGGAGATGCGCAAGCTCAAGGCCTGAGCCGCAGGCCAGGCGCGCCAGATTTGGCCTCGAATCTTGCGCGCGGGCGGCGCCGCGCCGGCCCGACCATCGGGCCGGTCATCCTTTGCCCGACGCGAGGAGCGATGCATGAACCCCGATGCCATCGAAACCGAGATCGCGCAATACGACACCCGGTCGCGTCAGGCGACCCAGGCAGGCGCGCAGGCGGTCGCGCGGCTGCTCAAGCTGGCCGAGGAGCGCGACGCCGGTCAGATCTCGCGCATCGCGCGGTTCCGGGCTGCGACGTACGACGGCCAGGCCTTCAAGTTCGACGTGTTCGAGCTGCGCGCCGTCGACATCGCGATCAGCGACGACATGTTGTGCTGCATGGACGCGCTGCGCTGGGGCCGGGCCGACCTGCACACGCTCATCCCCGACGGGGACGCCCGCGTGCGGGCCGTCATCGAGAGCTGGGGCCTGCGCTGGCCGGAAGGTTCCTGATTGCACGGCAGCCTTTCTATCGAGCATCGACCCCCGCCGGCTCAGGTGTGTGGGAGGGGTAGCCCCGCCGCGCGCCGGCCTCCACTGTGTGTCGGCCGGCGCGCGTGGCCCGGCGGCACCCCATCGAGGGGTGCGCGCCGGGCTGACGGCAGCCTGCGAGGCGTCGCCGCTGCTGCCGTCATCTGGCGGTGGGTGGACGGTCCGGGTAGAATGCATCGCAACTGCAACGCACTACTTGCCCCCATGAAATCCGCCACCCTGCCGTCGCTGCGCGTCGAGCCCGATCTGCGCGAGGCCGCCGAGAGCGTGCTCCAGGAGGGCGAGACGCTGTCGGGCTTCATCGAGGCCTCGGTGCGGGAGACGATCCAGCGCCGCCGGGTCCGTGCCGAGTTCATCGCGCGGGGACTGGCGTCCCGCGAGGAGGCGAAGCGCACGGGGGTGTACATCGACGCCGACGTCGTTCACGCCGAGTTGGCCATGAAGCTGGCCCAGGCCCGGACGAAGCTGCAGAAGAAGGCCCGTGCGTGAGCTTCGCGGTTCGGTACAGCGCGTCGGCCAGAGATGATCTGGCGCGGCTGTACGAGTACCTGCTCGATCGCGCCACCACGGTCGAGGACCTCGATCTCGCGGAGCGGGCGCTGGGCGCGATCACCGAGGCGGTCGAGAGCCTGAAGCGCTCGCCGTTCATCTACCGCAAGGCCGACAACGACCCGTTCCTGCGCGAGCTGCTCATTCCGTTCGGGAGCATCGGTTACGTGGCGCTTTTCGAGATCGAAGATGCGGCGACCGTGACCATCTTGGCCGTTCGCCACCAGCTCGAAGACGACTACCATTGACGGCGGCAGCTGCGCGGCGGCTCGCTGCGGCGCCTGCACCAGTCGCCTGCTATATCCCGCCTGGCGGCCCGAGCCCGCTCAACGCGCCCACAGCACGACGGCCGCCGTCCAGGTGGCGGCGGAAGCCACTGCGGCAGCCGCCGCATGCGTCAGCCAGGGCTCCCAGCACCGTCGAGACGGTTCGGCCGGTGGCTGCGCGGCGGTCTGCAGCCGCTGCAGCGTGGCGCCGAGCTCCGCGCCGAGTGCCACGCGCGCGGCGTCGGCCATCGCCCGCGCCTGCAGCTCGATCGAGCGCCTCGCTGCTTCGTCGGTGCGCGCGACGACATGCTTGACCGCCTGGACCTTGTCCCTTTTGGTGAGGGATGTCACCTGGGCTTCGAACGCGGCGAGCTGCCCCGTGAGTCCGCTGTGCGCATCGGCAAGCGCCTGGCGCGATTGGTCGAGCGCCGGTGCCAGTGCCTCGACCTGCAGCAGCAGCTTGGCCGCGTCGTCGAGGGCCTCGGCGATGAGCGCCTCCCGCGTCGTGCCGGGATGCGTCATGTCGCTGGCATCGCCTGGTGATACGACGGCAGACGATGTAGCTCGAGTGCTGCGAAGCACGCGTCGAGTTCGGGGATGACGCCCCGGGCAAGCCGCTGCACGGCAAGGCAATGGGCCAGCGCCAGCTTGTCGGACTGCGGCCCGGCCTTTGCGATGA
>JGI20214J51650_10002673_pt1 | contig 11240 bp, 13 predicted proteins | sample WetSurMetagenome_FD_51650 | JGI IMG/M metagenome (IMG submission 51650)
TTATGGTGATGCTATGCTTATTCTATGAAACAGGCTGATTCAAAAGACAGGTCTTCGGTTATGTATATCGGGAAAGGTATTATCATTGCAGCTGTAATTATTACCGCTTCACTCTGTTTTACCCTCGGCTTTTTTGTAGGCAAATCCTTCAGACCGTCTCCGGTGGAACAACTATCAGCAGCTCCCCTGCAGAATATCATTCCTGAGCAGCCTGTCGAACCTTTGAAAAAAAATGAAGCCGTTTCCCCGGAGCCTGTTTCCGTGGAGAAACCGCAGATTCAGACATCTCGGGAAACTCAGCCGCAACCATCCCATGAACTCAAAAAAGTGCAATTAGCTCANGGAAACCCNGGAAACCGGCAAGCGCAGGAAAATAAAATTGTTCAGAAANCCCAGGAAACCGCTAAAGCTGCTACAACACGGAAATACACCGTTCAGGTAGAGGCATTCAAAAACAACTCGACAGCAGATGCCCTAAAGGAGAAACTAAGCAAAAAAGGATATAAGGCGTCCGTAATCTCGGTGAAAACAAAAAAGCGGGAAAACCTCTTTAAAATCACAGTAGGAGAGTTCACTAACAGGAAAGAAGCCGAAGTAATGTCGGTCAAACTGAAAAAAACCGAGAACCTCCAGCACGCCTTCGTAACATTTAAATCCGAATAAGGAGATCTTACGGTAACCCTGGAAATCGAACTTGACAGCGAAAAAGAGGCGAATCTTCTTTACGGAAGGCTTGATAAAAACCTTAAAGTATTAGAAGAAACCCTTGGTATCGTTGCATCTCAGAGAGGGAACAAGATTTTTCTGCAGGGCGAGGACCAATCCGTTAAAAATGCGGAAAAGATTATTCATGAAATCCGGTCGATAAGTTATGAAGGATATATCCTGAATCCCGAAGACATCCGTTATGCCGTCAGGTCCGCTTCATCGGAAGGACAGTCCGCCTCCATTAAAGACCTTTTTCTCAATAATATACCCGTATCTTCAAAAAAAAGGTTTATCATTCCCAAGACGGATACCCAGAGGCAATACATAGAAGCAATCAGAAGTTATGATATTGTCATCGGTATCGGTCCTGCGGGCACCGGGAAAACCTATCTTGCAATGGCAATGGCCATCAATGCCTATCTAAAAAAGCAGGTAAGCAGGATAGTCCTTGCAAGACCTGCCGTGGAAGCGGGAGAAAAGCTCGGTTTCCTGCCCGGTGACCTTTATGAAAAAGTAAATCCCTATCTGAGACCCCTGTATGATGCGTTGTTCGATATGATGGATGCCGAAAAAGCCGGCAAGCTTGTCGAACGCGGAATTATTGAAATAGCGCCCCTTGCATTCATGCGCGGCAGGACACTCAACGATTCCTTCATCATCCTTGATGAAGCACAAAATACAACGTCAGAACAGATGAAGATGTATCTTACGCGGCTCGGGTTTAACTCTAAAACCGTTATTACGGGAGATATAACGCAAATAGACCTGCCTCACGGTAAAGCGTCCGGACTCATCGAAGTAGAGAAGATATTGAACGGCGTCGAAGGCATTAAGTTTATCTATTTTTCCGAAAAAGACGTTGTCAGGCACAAATTAGTTCAGGAGATTGTGAAAGCCTATGAGCGGTACGAAAAACGGTCACCCGAAGAATAACTCGTTGAAAATCATCGAATTTTTAAAGCGCCTAACTGACGGGATGTCTCTGCCTGTAAACGGCGTCCAAACGCATCTCAGCAGGAACGACTACTTCATCAGGATATATTTTATTTTCTTCTGCGGTTTCATTTCATCCCTTTCTATACAGACGGATTTCAGCCCTGGACAATTGATCGGAGGGTTTTTAATTGCCTGCCTGCTGTTAACTATTTTGTACAGGGACATCATGCGGTATAAGCCTGCGTATATACAAAAATATAATATGCTTTTGTTGCTCGGACTTTTAATCATCGGCACCCTTCTTACGGGAAGGCTTTTCGGTTATCTCCTTTTTACCCTTTCAAAAGGCCTTGAATACAGGGCACTGGACAGTTCGTTGTTCGGTATTCCCATACCGGCCGGAGCAATGTTTGTCTCTCTCCTCTTCGATTTTCATACGGCCATCACCTTTTCCTTTGCCGTCAGTCTTCTCGCCGGACTATGGGCGCATGACGCATCCTTTACCATCTATACCTTTGTCGGAAGCATTATAGCGGCCTTTGGCGTCATAAGATGCAAAAAGAGGTCTTCTCTGCTGAAAGGAGGCGCCTATGTTATAGCGGCAAATGTAACTACCGTAATAATCCTGCTGCTTTTCAAGGGAGATTTATTCACGTTGAAGGCGCCACCGTCAATTCTCTTTGCAGCGCTCGGGGGCATCAGCGTTACCGCAATTGTCTCGCTGCTTCTGCCGCTTATAGAATATGTATTTAAAGTCACAACCGATATAAGTCTGCTGGAACTGCTTGATCTCAACCAGCCGATCATGAAAAGTCTTATGATATCGGCGCCCGGCACATACCATCACAGTGTCATTGTCGGAAATCTCGTGGAATCCGCCGCCGAGGCGGTCGGGGCAAATCCTTTACTTGCAAGGGTAAGCGCCTATTACCACGACATCGGCAAAATTAAAATGCCGGATTATTTTGTAGAAAACCAGAGCGGCTCTGTCAGCAGGCATGATAAAATAACGCCTCATATGAGCACCATGATAATTACCAATCATGTAAAGGAAGGGGTAGAACTCGCCAATCAATACAAAATACCTGAACCGATTATTGATATTATCGAACAACATCACGGCACCATGCTTGTCAGCTACTTCTATCAGAAGGCAAAAGACAAGGGAGATACCGGCCGGACTGACGAAGAAGATTATAAATATCAGGGCCCCAAGCCACAGACGCGTGTGGCTGCACTTGTTATGATGGCCGACGCCGTTGAAGCCGCCTCAAGGGTGCTTACTGACCCAACGCCTGCACGCATTGCTTCACTTGTCGACAAAATAATCAACCATATATTTCTTGAGGGACAACTCGATGAATGTGAACTGACGCTTAAAGACATTCATGAAATAAAGAGGCGCTTCACCTTTATTCTCACAGGCATATTCCATAAGCGGATAGATTATCCGGGGTTTGATTTTTCAAATGAAGGTCTATATAAAGAACNGCCAAAGGCTGTTAAAGCCAAATCAACAGAGAACGGCAAGCCTTCTCAGGAAAGCCATGTGGCTGCTCGGACTCCGCAAAGCTGAAATCAGTATCCTCTTTGTAAATGATGAAAGGATGAGGATTCTGAACCGCAGATACCGGGGAATCGACAGGACGACGGATGTGCTTTCGTTTCCTCAAAATGAATTCATTTCGCCGTTCGCCGTTCGCTTAACACCCGGCATTATTCTCGGTGACATAGTCATCAGCCTTCCAAAAACCAAAAAACAGGCTGAAGAAAACGGCCTTACCTTCCATCAGGAACTCAAAAGACTCCTCATCCACGGCCTCCTGCATCTCACCGGATACGACCACGAAATAAACAGGTATCAGGAAACTAAGATGCGGAAAAAAGCAAAGGAACTGCTTGATCAATTAAATTAGCTTACGTTATTAATCCCGAAACCTTTAGGGATTTATCATGTCGGACTTTCACTTTATGCAACGGATCTACAGCATCGATATCCTCTGGTCTTTATAAGGCTGTGGCCATTTGTAGGTGTCAATAAGCCAGGTAAGATGTTCGATGAGTCTGGGCTGATTAGTGACGCTAAGTTCATTATCGAAAAAAATACCGGTAATATACATGCTTTTGAATTTAGACTGCCAGTCAACCTTTCCAGTCGCAATTTCCGCCTGTATCTTCCCGTGTTTATCAACAAAAGAGATTTTGATTTTTAGCGTTTTTCCTTTTCCTATCGGGGTGGATGAATAGAGACCTATCCCTGAAAAGGATATGTTTGCTATATTTGCGTCGATAACTTGTTTTTCCTTTGGTATCCTGATATTGGCGCTGCCGAAAAACTGATATCTGTACCATTTCCTGACATTTTCAAGTTTCTGTTTTATGTTTTTCTTGACCGGACTCTTTTCTTTTTTCACAAATATACCTCCCCCACACTATATATCCTTACAAACCTATTTATTATATCGCAGGCCGAAGCTCGCGGCCACTTCCATTACAAAAGCCCCGCCCGTTCCATAATAACCGGGATTTTGTCTTCCATACCTATGGCCATAATATGTACACCGTCGCATATCTTTTCTTCTTTCAGTTGCCTTATATGACGCGCTGCGATGTTCAACCCCGTATTGAGAGCCTTTTCTTTGCCCGCAGCCTTCAACTCATCAATGAGTCCTTGCGGAACCCTGATGCCCGGAACATTCTTGTTCATAAAGTTCGCCATTCCCGAGGATTTTAAAACAACAATACCGGCAAGTATTTTGGCAGAGAATTGTCTTGCCGATTTCATAAAACCCTTGAATGCCTCGATATCATAAATCGCCTGCGTCTGGAAAAACCTGGCGCCTGCAATGACCTTCTTCTCAAACTTCATCATCTGCGGTTCCAGTGGATTTGCTTCGGGTGTAACGACGGCGCCCTGTAAAAAATCCGTGGATCCTTTAAGCTCATTGCCTGATATGTCTTTCCCCTTGTTCAGGATATCTACAATTCGAAGAAGCTGAACCGATTCAACATCATAGACCGGCTTTGCCTCTTTATGGTCTCCTGCCGTCACGTAATCCCCTGTCATGCAGAGGACATTTCTTATGCCGAGCACGTGAGCGCCTAAAAGGTCCGACTGAAGGCCGATCCTGTTTCTGTCCCGGCAGGTCATCTGCAGGATAGGCTCAAGGCCGTTTTCAAGCGCTATTTTGCAAACCGCCATGGAGCAGATCCTCATTACGGCAGACTGGTTATCGGTCACATTTGCCGCATCGATTTTTCCCTTTAATAATTCAATATGATGCAGCATGTCATGTATATCGGTTCCCTTGGGAGGGCCTATCTCGGCGGTAACAACAAACTTGCCTGAATTCAATACATCACGGAATGCCATATGGACCTCCAAAATTTCAGTTAATTGCTAATTACTAAGAGTAAGGATACATTTCTAAAACCCTCCCCTTTTTCCACTCTTCTCAAGTGAGGGGCTGTTTTCAAGTCCCCTCTCCCTTGAAGGGAGAGGGCAAGGATGAGGGTGTAATATGCATGTTAGTAATAATTGTTTATTATTTTTTCCCGATATCCGTCCTGTAACGGATCCCTTCAAAACTGATTTTTTCAATATTATTGTACGCAACAGTCCGTGCTTTCTCAAGCGTATTTCCCTTACCGATGACGTGAATTACCCTGCCTCCATCGGTGACAAGACCCTTTGTCTCGGAATGACTTACCCCTGCAAAGAAAAGCTTGCAGTCCGCATCCCGGATATTCTCGAGTCCTGAAATCCGATACCCCTTTCCATAACGTGAAGGATAACCGGGATACCAGCCTTTGCTCCTGCCGCCTTTCATCTGCCGCGTCCTGCCCTGTGCGGCAACTACATCGCAATAACAGTCATGACTCCATTCAACTTTCTTTTCGCCAAGGACCCCGTTTATGATCTGAAAACTAATGTCGCTCATGGGGGTAATAAGCCTCGGTAGTATAACTTCCGCCTCGGGATCGCCAAAACGCACATTGATCTCAAGAAGATGAGGGATATCATCCACGAGCATCAAGCCGCAGTAGAGTATACCTTTATATGAAACCCCTTCCTTTTTCTTAAATCCCTGAATTATCGGCTTGGCAACCTTTTCACAGACAAGTTTTGTAAGTTCTTCTCCTTCAAGCCTGTGAGGAGAATATGAACCCATGCCGCCGGTATTGAGACCTTCGTCATCGTCATAAGCCCTTTTATAGTCCTGCGCTACCGGCATCGGCGACAAAGACTCTCCGTCGGTGAAAACAAAAAAGGATATCTCCGTACCATAGAGCCTCTTCTCGATAACAACTATGTTGCCCGCGTCTCCAAAGGCTTTGTCAACCATCAACAGCTCTATGGCCTTAAGCGCATCCTCTTCATTTGAACACACAATCGAACCCTTGCCCTGAGCCAATCCGTCGGCCTTTACAACGACCGGATGGTTTAAATGCCGCACATAGTCCTTTGCTTTCACGGGATCGTCAAAGACCTCGAAATCCGGAACCGGTACGCCGATTTCTCTGCACAGGAGTTTTGTATAAGCCTTGCTTCCTTCAAGAATTGCCGCTTTCTTCCGAGGTCCGACTATCGGGATATTCTCCGCATTAAATAAATCGACAAGCCCTTTTGTAAGCGGGCTTTCCGGACCTACAAAGGTAAGATCGACCTTCTCATTTTTGGCAAGTTCGAGTATCTCTTCATTCGTCCTTGCATTTTCACATCTGACGTCCCGTGCGATTCCTATATTACCGGGCGCACAAATGACTTCCTTTACATTCGGATCGTTCTTAAACTGCCATGCGATAGCATGTCCCCTCCCCCCGCTGTCAACAACAAGAACCTTCATCTATATCTTTTTTCCCTTTCCGTAAGTATTGCAAAAAATCAAACTCACATCATACTTCTTTTTTTTGATAAGCGTCGAATAATGAAATTATTTTAAGGGCATTTTGGGAGTTTAAGGTGCCTTTTTCTGCGCCGATTTTGACCGTATACCTTCCAAGTTCGGCATAGAGGTCTATCAAGTCTTTTCTGCTACGGGAAAGAGCTTTCAGATGATTACTTACGATAATCGCGTCGCCCCTTGCAATAGGTCCTGTGAGGGCCGAAGGTATACCGAGTTTGTCGATATTCTTCACCGTCCCTTTAATAAGAGGCATAAGGGCTTCCAGGGAATACTTCCTGTTTATGCCCGCCGTTTCAAAGAGTTCCATCCCGAATCCAATCGCCGCAACCAGAAAATTAGATGCGGCACATGCGCCTGCGTGGTACAACGTTTTCTTCCACTCTTCCAATGCTATTTCCTTGCCCTGCAAAGCGGCAATGATATCCCTTGCAACGGAAACCGCCTTTTGGTCGCCTTCAACGGAGAAATAGGAACCCGGAATACGTCTTACAGCCTCTTTCACGCTTGCAAGGCTCTGCAATGGGTGCAGAGAAGCTATATATGCTCCTCTCTTCTTTGCCGGAAGGAGCGCTTTTGATGAAAGTGCGCCGCATGTATGGAATACAACGCTTCCCTTTTTAAATCCTTTTGCCGAAGCTATTTTTTTGCATACTCCCTTAATGGCGCTATCTGAAGTGGTAATAAAGACAATGTCCGCCGTTCCGGATATAGAACTCAGGTCGGTCGATGCAACACCGCTGCCGATGAATTCTCTCGCCTTTTCTGCCGAATCCATTGTCCTGCTTGCAATACCTGCAACGGCGTACCCCCTCTTTTTCAGAAGATATCCCATTGCAGTGCCGACTACGCCTGCCCCTATAATTGCGACCTTAAGCTTAAGCATTATCTACTCGTATGAATAATTCAAACCACCGTTATTTTGCCGCCGCTCCATCCGTACGCTTTTTCTCCGGGCCGGAAACGGTTTCTTCTTTTATCGCCGTCTCATATCTGCCCGGCCTGCGGTTTTTAGACCAGTCTTTTGCTTCTATTATATTTTTGAAATCCTCAAGCCTGCCCAGTTCCTTCATCTTGTCATAAATCAGAATCCATGCACATGGTATGTCGGGACCCGCTTCACATTTTCCGTCCCTGAAACCGCCGCAGGGTCCGTTCAGCAAGCCCTTGGGACATCTTGTCACCGGACAGATGCCGCCTGTTTGAGAAATAAGACATTCTCCGCAGGCCGAACACATCTCCAGAAAATCCCCCGTACCGTTAGCAGCGCCGATAAACTTTGTATTCATGGCAGGCAAAACGGGGATATTCCCGATCCCATCAACAAGCGCCTGTACTCCAGCGCCGCACGCCATCGAGACAATAACGTCATAGCACGAGGCTTCATCCCTGATCCGTTCGATAAATTTGGGCTCGCATTGTCTAAGGATGGTTTGCTCTCCAATATCAGCCTCATCGCCGTCAAGCTTCTTTGCCATACGCAGGGCTGTGGAAAGCAGTTCAACCTGCTTTTTACCTCCGCTCAGGCAAACAGACACACAGTCGCCGCACCCCAAGACCAAAATCTTCCTGAATTTCTTCACCATTTCCTTGATCTCTTTCAGAGGTTTAATTTCGGCAACCACCATAATATCACCTTCTTTTCTTTAAAATGGTTTTCTATCTTATTACAGCCTTAAACGGCCCGGTCATAAACTACTTATTCCCCGGATCTTGCGTCAACTTCAATCTTTCCGTATCCATGCCAAGTTCCCGTAATATATTTCTTGCGGCCTGCACATGCTTTACAATCCATTGTTCACAGTCCTTAAAACGGCAGTCCGTCCTCTTGCATTTATTTATNCTTACAGTACGTGAACCCTCTTCAAAAGGCCTCAATAGCTGNGCTNTATCTATTCTCCCCAGACAGGGTTTGCCGACCCTGAANGTATCCGTCTTATCTCCTGGATTTTCTTCANGCTGCTGATATTCACAGAAAAATTCGATGTTGAAGCCGTCGGGAGCCGCCTTTTTCGCCGANGCTATAGCTTCTTCCAATTTATTCCGGCTATCTTCCTTTGTTTCAAGTCTGACGTCGATAGCCGATGCAGGACATTCGGCAGCGCATATACCGCAAGCCTGACATTGACTAATATCGATCTCGGCTTTTTGCTCTCCGGGGGTAGGAACACCGTAAGGGCATACGATAACGCAATTTAAACAGGCCGTACAATCATCCGATACTACCGCGCCTGAGCCGCAGTTCAGACAGCGACCGGCCTCCANAGAAGACTGTTCCCTGCCGTATCCCAGATTCACCTCCTCAAAACTCTTGATCCTCTTATCAGCGGAAAGCGCAGGCATTTTTTGCCTGCCGGCTTTGTCAATGAGTCTAACAATCTTTTCATCAAGCGGTTTAAGGACCGACGGTTCATCAACCTCTTTTTGAGGCAGATTCCTGAGAGAACGGTGTATCGCCTCTGCCGCCCTTTTCCCTGAAGCTATCGCATCGATNACACTCATAGGACCGCTTACGACGTCTCCACCGGCAAACACACCTTTTATATTGGTTGCTCCGGACTCATCTTTTACAACAATCGTTCCTCTTTTGCCCGATATTATTTCGATATCTTTTATATCATCCGTTTTAGGGTTGTAACCAATTGCCAGAACAACCGCATCCGCCATGACCTCGAATTCGGAATCCTCAACAGAGACAAGGCGGCGTCTTCTCGATCCATCGGCGACGAATCTCATTTCTATACACCGCACTTTTTCAACCTTGCCTTTTCCCAAAAATTCGACCGGAGCAGTCAAATATCTGAATTTTACTCCTTCACTCTCGGCCTCTTCCACTTCTATTTTACCGGCAGGCATCTCATTTAATGTCCTGCGGTATACAACAGTGACGTCGGTAGATCCCAGCCGTATACAGGTGCGGGCGGCATCAAGAGCGGTATGCCCNCCTCCGATAATTACCACATGTTTACCTAAATAGGGTCTTTGACCCTGACTTACCTGTTGAAGGAATTCAACTGCCGTAATGACTCCCGGCTGCTCCACACCTTTGCATTTTGGGAACAGGCTTCTCTCGCTTCCCAGGGCCAGAAAAACAGCCCTGTATTCTTTAAGCAAATCGTCTATAGTAAAATCCATTCCCAGCTTCATCCCTGTTTTGGCTTCAACTCCCATGGACAGAATGAGATCGATATCGTCTTTGACCACATGCTTTGGAAGCCTGTATTCAGGCACCCCTCTGATCATCATGCCGCCGAGTTCATCATGCGCCTCAAAAACAGTAACACTATAGCCGAGCAGGCCAGATCGTGCGCGGCAGTCAGTCCCGAAGGACCGCCTCCTACAACAGCTATCTTTTCAGTATAATATGTACCGGTTTTTGGAGCCTCTTTTAGTTCCCTGGTTTGATCGGACGCAAAGCGTTTCAGGGAAGCGATTGCAATCGGCTCATCCACCTGACCGCGCCGGCAGGCGGATTCACAGGTCCGTGTGCATATCCTGCCGCATACGGAAGGAAACGGGTTGACCTGACGGATTATTCTTATTGCCTCTTTTACATCGCCTTTTGCAATTGCGGCAACATATCCGCGTACGTCGGTTTGAATAGGACATGCCGCCTGGCACGGAGGCATGGCATTAATATTCATGTCCTTGATCCTCCTTTTTCGGGAAGCAAAAATAATACTTTAACTATATATTAACCTAAAAAGTGCATTTATCCCTTGAGGTAAGCCGAAGGTTAAGACAATCCTGCATGCATTTTTGCCGATTGCACCGTATTCTTCATGAGCATCACTATAGTCATCGGCCCGACGCCGCCCGGAACAGGTGTTATCGCACTTGCCTTCTCTTTGACGGAATCAAAGTCTACATCGCCTACCAGCCCTGTTTCAAGCCGGTTTACCCCGACATCAATAACAACAACTCCTTCTTTGACCATATCGGCAGTTATAGCTTTGGGTTTCCTACCGCAACCACAAGTATATCAGCCCTTCTGGTATGTGAAGGAATATCTTTTGTGCCGGTATGACAAATAGTTACTGTGGCATTTCCCCAGTTTTTCTGCAGGAGCATATTTGCAATTGGTTTACCTACTATATTGCTTCTTCCAACCACTACCACTTCAGCTCCATTTGTATTTGTACCGCTCCTTTTTAAGAGTTCCATAATGCCGTGGGGCGTACATGGAAGGAAACACGGCTCACCGAGCATCATCTTCCCGATATTGACAGGGTGAAAGCCATCCACATCTTTTGAAGGACTTATTGTATAAAGTACTTTTGTTTCATTTATATGTTTCGGCAGCGGAAGTTGTACAAGTATTCCATGAATCTTTGGATCGTTGTTAAGCTTTTCTATGAGAATAAGGAGGTCTTCTTCTTTTGTATCCGCCGGAAGGTCTTTTCTCTCTGAATAAATGCCGAGTTCCTTACATGTCTTTTCCTTTGCGCCTACATACACTTTGGATGCCTCGTTTTCACCAACAAGCACAGTAGCTAATCCCGGTATAATACTATTATTATCCTTAAGCTTAGCTATTTCAACCTTAAGTTCTTCTTTAATTTGCTTCGATATCTCCGAACCCTTGATAAGTATTGCAGACATGTGTACCGTCTCCTTTCTCTGTTAGGGGTTTTTCCGAAAAACTAATCCCTTTTCTTGATAAGTTCCAGTAATTCTTCTCTTGTAGACTGC
>JGI20214J51650_10002674_pt1 | contig 11230 bp, 9 predicted proteins | sample WetSurMetagenome_FD_51650 | JGI IMG/M metagenome (IMG submission 51650)
CTAGAAATGTTTGAAATTAAACAAGGACCTTATGTTGGGATTGCAGACAAAACTTATTTTTGAGATTAATTTTTGTTAAGGAGATTTCGTTTGAATCGTTTTATTGCCGTATTAATGGGATCGGATTCGGATTTGCCTTTGATGCAAGCAACACTAGAAACGTTGAAAGCATTGCAAATTCCATTTGAAGTTAAAATTACTTCTGCGCATCGTACACCCGCCACCACGCACGCTTACGTTAAAGACGCTGAACAACGGGGTTGTGCGGTGTTTATTGCGGCGGCGGGAATGGCAGCGCATTTGGCGGGGACAGTCGCGGGTTTGACATTAAAACCGGTGATCGGCATTCCAATCGATGTAGGTCCATTACACGGGATGGATGCTTTATTGTCGACGGTGCAAATGCCCGCCGGTGTTCCTGTGGCAACGGTCGCTATCGGGAAAGCAGGCGCAAAAAACGCCGCGTATTTGGCAGCACAAATGTTAGCACTCAGTGACGCTGATTTAGCGCAACGGCTGCAAACCGAACGTGCTGCCCAAAGTGAAGCCGTGATTGCCAAAGATCATGATTTACAAGCTAAATTAGCAGCATGAGCGCTTTTAGAATCCGTCATGCTGCCCGCATTTTAAAACAAGGTGGGGTCATTGCGTACCCCACAGAAGCAGTATTCGGGCTCGGTTGCGATCCTCGAAATCCCGCCGCCGTCGACAAACTTTTACAATTAAAACAACGATCTTGGCGTAAAGGCTTAATTTTAATTGCTGCCAATTTTTCACAAGTGGCAGATTTTATCGAACCTTTAGATGAATATCTTCAAAATCAAATATTTACACAACAAACAAAGCCAATAACTTGGTTATTACCAGCGTGTTCGACCACGCCGAGGTATTTGAGAGGAACACATTCGAGTTTAGCAATACGAATAACTTCTCATGCGCAAACTATTGATTTATGCAATAAATTTGGAGGAGCGATTGTGTCGACCAGCGCTAATCCAAGCCATTCCCCGCCCGCCAAAAAGCTTTTAACCGTCCGTAAATATTTTCAAAACCGTTTAGATTGTATGTTAAGCGGCGCAACTGATGGCTTTTCTTCGCCGAGTGAAATCCGCGATCCTCGGGCAAACCGCATCCTACGTCTCTAAATAAATCAAAGACATACATCTCTCAGTCTGTCGTAAAAAATTATGAAAATAACGGCAATAGTTAATTTTATGTTACACTTCGCAACTCAATTGTATTGATATTTTTATAAAAAATTATGCTACCAGTAATTGCGATTGTCGGACGCCCAAATGTTGGAAAATCTACGCTTTTCAATGCGTTAACTCGTACCCGTGACGCGATTGTCGCCGATCAAGCTGGTCTAACCCGCGACCGCAAGTATGGTTTAGGAAAACTTAGCGGGCGGCGTTACATGGTGGTCGACACAGGTGGATTGAATAATTCCGATGATTCTCTCGACGCTCGCATCAGTCAACAAGCCCTCAAAGCCGTCGAAGAAGCCGATGTAGTGTTGTTTTTGGTCGATGGACGCGCGGGTTTGACCGCCTTAGATGAAACCATCGCTCGTCAATTGCGCACTTATAATAAGTCCTTGTATTTAGTCATAAATAAAGCTGAAGGCTTTGATCCAACGATGATCAGCGTCGACTTTCATCGGTTAGGATTTCAAAATTACGCCGCAATTTCTGCTTCACACGGACAAGGCGTAATGGATTTGATTTTGGATGTGCTTGCACCGTTTCCTATCGATCCCGAACCTGCCGAAGATACTCAACAAATTCGTGTGGCAGTGGTTGGTCGCCCAAATGTGGGAAAATCTACCTTAATAAACAGAATCTTAGGTGAAGAACGTTTATTAACTTTCGACGCACCCGGCACTACTCGTGATAGCATTTCAGTTCCTTTTGAACGTGACGGACAAGCCTTTCTTTTAATCGACACTGCCGGCATTCGTCGCAAATCCAAAATCGACGAAAGCATTGAAAAGTTCAGTGTAATCAAATCGTTACAAGCCTTAGAATTAGCCCACGTTGTCGTAATGATGTTTGACGCACGCGAAGGCATTACCGAACAAGACGCTTCTTTATTAGGTTTAGTGGTAGAAAGTGGGCGTTCATTAGTGTTAGCAATTAACAAATGGGACGGTTTGAGCGAAGATCAAAGAAACCACGTTAAAGCAACCTTAGAACGTAAGTTTCATTTCATTGATTTTGCGAAACCTCAATTTATTTCTGCATTGCATGGAAGTGGAGTAGGAACTTTATTTCAACTCATTCGCCGCGCTTATACCTCTGCATTTTGTAAAGTGAGCACACCACAATTAAACCGTCTATTAGAAGAACTTGTTTCTGCACATCCACCTCCTTTAGTTAAAGGTCGCCGAATTAAATTACGTTATATGCATCAAGGTGGTCAAAATCCTCCGTTATTTATTATTCACGGCAATCAAACCGATGATATGCCAGAAATGTATCAACGTTATTTGAATAATGCGTTAAGAAATACGTTGAAATTGGAAGGAACGCCGATTAAAATTAATTTCAAACAATCCGAGAACCCTTTCAAAGATCGTAAAAATACGCTCACGCCCCACCAAATCAAAAAACGCCGCCGTTTGGTTCGTTTTGCTAAGAAATAGTAATGAAAGAACAGTTTGATATTCTAGTTGATGTGGTAACAAAATTAGAGCAAGCAGAAATTACTTATATGATAAGTGGTTCAACCGCGATGAACTATTATGTACAACCACGCATGACGCGAGATATTGACATCGTTGTTGAATTAAATTGCAATAAAATCAATATATTAAAAGAATTTTTTGAGTTGGATTTTTATTTAGATGAAGAGACAATTCAAAATCAAGTTGAAATACAAGGATTCTTTAATATTATCCATTACCAAACAGCCGTAAAAATAGATTTTGTTGTTAAAAAAAATTCGCCGTTTCGAATTGAAGAATTTAATCGCCGCCAACGTATTCAAATTGATGATAATGTTTTTGCTTGGTTTGTTACCCCAGAGGATTTAGTTTTATCTAAATTGATTTGGGCAAAAGATAGCCATTCTGAGTTTCAATTAAGAGATATATCTAACCTATTAAATTCAAAAATAAAAATAGAGCATACTTATCTAAGAAAATGGGCTAATGATTTAAATGTAATTGAATTATTAAAAGAAGTAAAAAGCTATGAATGATACGGACAAAAAAATTAAAGAAATACAAAGAGATATGTTAATGCGTTTTTCAGGAATAGAGCGTTTAAAAATGGGATCATCGATGTTTACTAGCGCACGACGATTAATGCAGGCGCGATTAAAAATAGAAATCACTGACCCTATTGAATTACAAGTGCAACTTTTTGAACAAACTTATCAAAATGATTTTTCTAAAGAACAGCTAGCTAAAATTTCTAACAAAATAAAAGCATATTGGCACAAACAAAGACTAATTTAAAGCTTACAGAATTATTTACAAAATGCCAATTTGGACAATTTTGAGGACAAGTTGAAATTGCAGATGATTTTGATGAACTATTATAAATGTTTTGACATTAATATTATGAACTTTGTTTCCATTTAACCTCTTTAAGGAGAACTAGAAATATGCGCGAGCATAGTCATTTTGGGCTGGATAATCACGGCTTAACAAATTTGAACGAAATTTATTGGAATTTACCTGCACCAACGTTATATGAGAAGATTTTAACGCGTCGTGAAGGTTTACTTTCTGATATGGGTCCGATTGTGGTAAGAACTGGGCATCATACGGGACGTTCTGCAAATGATAAGTTCGTGGTAGAAGAAGCAAGCACAAAAGAGCATATCTGGTGGGGTAAAATTAATCGTCCGATTTCTTCTGAAAAATTTGATCAATTACATAAGAAAATGATGATGCACTTAGAAAGCAAAGACGTTTTCGTACAAGATTGTTGGGCTGGTACAGATAAAACTTTTAGAATGCCTGTTAGAATTGTGACTGAATATGCGTGGCACAGCTTATTTGCTAGAAATATGTTCGTTGAAGCCACATCTGAAGAATTAAAATGCCATGTTCCTCAATTTACCGTCATTAATGCACCTCGTTTTCATGGCGATCCCACAGAAGATGGCATTAATTCTGAAACTTTTATTATTGTAAACTTTGCGAAGAAATTAGTTTTAGTTGGCGGAACAAGTTACGCTGGAGAAACTAAGAAATCAATTTTTAGTGTTTTAAATTATATTTTGCCTTTTAAAGGTGTGTTGCCAATGCACTGTTCGGCAAATATTAGTAAAAAAGGAAAAACCGCGTTATTTTTTGGTTTGAGCGGAACGGGTAAAACAACCTTATCGGCTGATGCGTCGCGGACTTTGATTGGTGATGACGAGCATGGCTGGGGAGATGACGGCGTATTCAATTTTGAAGGCGGTTGTTATGCAAAATTGATTCGTTTATCACCTGAAGCAGAACCCGAAATTTATGCAACTACCAAACGTTTTGGAACGGTATTAGAAAATGTAAGAATCGATGCAGATACCCGATTAGTAGATTTAGATGACGCATCTTTCACTGAAAATACACGCGGTTCTTATCCAATTAGTGCAATTCCTAATGCAAGTGAAACAGGTTTAGGCGGACATCCAGAAACGGTTATTTTCCTTTCTGCGGATGCGTTTGGAGTATTGCCTCCGATTGCAAAATTAACTAAAGAACAAGCCATGTATCACTTTTTATCAGGTTATACGGCGAAAGTTGCGGGTACAGAACGTGGCGTAACCGAACCTTCACCTAATTTCAGTGCGTGTTATGGTGCGCCATTTATGCCTTTACATCCAATGCGTTACGCGCAATTGTTGGGTGAAAAATTGAGCAAACATGGTTCTCAAGTGTGGTTAGTAAATACAGGCTGGACGGGTGGTCCGTATGGTGTAGGTCATCGGATGGCGATTGCGCACACACGGGCATTAGTAAATGCAGCCTTGGATGGAAAACTTGATAATGTTCCGACAGTTAAAGAACCTTTCTTTGGCTTAGAAATTCCTACCGAGTGCCCCGGTGTTCCTTCAGACGTATTAAATCCTCGTAACACTTGGCCCAATCCAGCCGATTACGACGCACAAGCGCAAAAATTAGCGGGGATGTTCGCGGAAAACTTCAAGAAATTCGCCGATCAAACCACTGCTGAGGTTCGTGCCGCTGGACCTAGTGCGTAATTTGGTAGTGATCAAAAACAAGAGATGATTTTGTAAATTTCGTATTTATTTTCATGTAGTTATAAATTTTACTTTCATCTTAATTTATGCACTACCCGTAATTTGTTTTAACTTTGTTTAAAATAAAAAGCTACTTCAATAACATGAAGTAGCTTTTTTCCATTTAAAGTGCAAAAAATAGGGGATAAAAATGAAGTTAGACGCGCTTAAAGGTTTCTTGCCTACGCAATTAAAAGAACTTGCGTATAGGTTTTGGTTTTTGGAAGGTTTTTTGCGGTGCAAAAAAGACTTGTCAAAACTTGTTAGACCTAGGTACACTACTTAATAAATGTTTGTGGTTTTTGTTTGATAAAGGGAGTTGAAATGGCTACGCGAGTTAGTGTGGAAGATTGTTTAGGAGCGATCGATAATCGTTTTAATTTGGTGTTATTTGGTACTAAACGGGCACGTCAATTAGCGTTGGGAGCAAAGGCGCACTTGCCCGAGGAAAAAGATAAGCCAACTGTGTTAGCGTTACGAGAGATTGCCGCAGGGGCGATTTCGGTCGAAGTCATTAAAAAACTCGATCTCGGCAACTAACATGGATACTGATCATTGTTTAATACATAATGATCCTCCGATTTTAATTCGTGAATTAGTTGCGCAAATTAAAACTTACTTGTCGGCGCAAGAAGTTGATCGCGTGGTGCAGGCGTTTGAATTAAGCGAGTATGCCCATCGAGATCAGCATCGCCGCAGTGGTGAACCTTATATTATTCACCCAATTGCGGTCGCTACCATTTTAGCTCAAATGCACCTTGATTGCGAAACCGTTATGGCAGCGTTACTGCATGATGTCATTGAAGATACCGAATATAAAAAATCTCATTTAAATCAAGAGTTTGGAGAAGCCATCGCCAATATGGTCGACGGCGTGAGCAAATTACACAATTTAAATGATAAATCTAAAAAAGACGCAAAATCCAAAAAAGAAGCCGATGCTGCAAGTTTTCATAAAATGATGTTGGCAGTGACCCGTGATATTCGGGTAATTATCATCAAGTTAGCGGATCGACTACATAATTTACGCACGCAATGGTTTATGAATGAATCGACGCGGCGTCGTAAAGCATTGGAAACCTTAGAACTTTACGCGCCGATTGCCGATCGTTTAGGATTGGGACGCATGCGCGATGAATTGATCGATTTAGGTTTCAGCGGTTATTACCCATTGCGCAGTCGCGTGATTCGACACCACGTGCGCCAGTATCACGAATCTCACCGCAAAGCGATTCAAAATCTAGAAATTCAATTAAATCAAAAACTTGAAGAAAATAAAATTATGGCAGCAGTAAAATTTTTGCCCGCCCAACATTATAATATTTACAAGCTGTTAAAAACAAAAACCTTTAGAGAATCAAAAGACATCGTTAATTTTCGTATTGTGGTTAAAAATGCCGACCAATGTTACCGAGCACTTGGCGTTCTTCACCAATATTACCAACCTAAAACTGCCCACAGTATTACCGATCACATTGCGATCCCTAATGCCAACCAAAGCCAAGCATTGCACACCACCGTTATTGGCTCAAAAGAATTTAAAACCATTCAGCTCCATATTTGCACTTGGGAAATGTGGGCATTTGCGGAATTTGGGATTACGGTTAGTGATTCTCATAAAAATACCCATCGCTGGGTGCGGAACGTCTTGTCTTTATTGAATAATACGACCAATTCCCTAGATTTTTTAGAACACATCAAAGCTGATCTGCGTCCCAACGAAATCTGCATTTTTACCCCCAAAAACGAAATTTTTACCTTGCCCAAAGGTTCGACGGTAGTTGATTTTGCCTACGCATTGCACAGCGATATGGGCGATCATCTGGTGAATGCGAAAATCGACGACAATGAAGTTAATTCTTTAAATACCGTATTAGAAAGCGGGCAACGGATTGAAATTGTTACAGATTCTCAAGCAACGCCATGCCCTGAATGGTTAAATTTCGCCGTCACAGGTAAGGCTCGCAGCCATATTTTAAAATTTCTGAAAAAACTCAATCGAGAACAAGCGATCGTTCTTGGAAAACGCCTTTTAGACCATGAATTGGTTAAATTTGGAAAAACTTTTGATTTTCTTCAAGAATCTTCTCTGAATGCTCTATTGAGCACGTTTAAATGTCAAAGCCGTGATGATTTATTGATGGACATCGGCTTGGGAGAGCATTTGGCGTATTTAGTGGCGCGGCAACTGGAATTAAAGCCTCTTCCCCCCTCTGAAGAACAAAATAAACCGCTCGTCATTCGCGGCACTGAAGGGATGGTGCTCCATTTTGCAAAATGTTGCCAACCCATTCCCCAAGATTCAATTATGGGATTCATTAGCGCAGGTAAGGGCATTTTAATTCATACCCAAAAATGCCCTCAATTAGCAAAACAGAGGCAATTACACCCTGAAAACTGCTTGCGCTTAAATTGGGAAGAAAATATTCAACAAACTTTTGAAGTGGAAATTCGGGTAGAATTAATGAACATTCCTGGAGCGCTGGCAAGCGTTTCTCAAGAATTAGCCGACCGAAACATTAATATTGAAATGCTCAATTTAGTTCGCAAAGATGGTAAAAGTCCCGAATTAAGATTAAGCATCGCCGTTCACAATCGCAAGGAACTCGCTATGGCAATGCGTGCGATTTACCGCACTTCTGTTGTCCACAAAGTCTATCGTCACCGCAACGCCTCTTAAATACTTTCTAAACAATACTGGTAAGTTTCCAAATCAACCTCAAACATCTCAGCAAGTTGACGATTACTTTCACCATATAAATGTCCAATATCTCTTTGAATTTGCTCAATAAAGTGCGCATTATAACGTCTAAATAATGGGTTCTTATCTAATTTTTTAATAAAATCAAAGAGTTGAGATGTTATTTTTGGAAAAGGCGGCGTAACAGGAAATAACGAATCATTCCCATGCCAACGATTAACTTTTCTTTTCAAGATAATTGCGGCATCACTGAGCGATTGATTGACTTTTTCTTCAAATGGAAAACTAATAGTCGAATCAATACCTAAAAAGTTCGCCATTTCTTCTAAAAACAATTGTGGATGAAATAAGAATTTCTCGTAAGGAATGATTTTAAGGTTCTCGCCCCCAAATAATTTTGCATAATAATTTGCTAGCCGATGATATTTCAAATTTTCTAATTTAAACAAGGGGATACGACCCTCTTGAGGTGGAAACATATATTCTTTTAACGTGCAAATGCCGCCCATTTTAATATATTGTTTGTAATTCGATAAAATCGCCTCAGGTTGATGCCGAATCATCATTAAAATCTTTGAATTAGGAAAGACTTCTTTTAAACGATCAGCAATTTCTTTGCTATCGTATCCTCCCGAATGCGGATTTCCCGACAAACGTTCCGCAGAAATCACCGGAATTAAATTATTTTGCAAGGCTTGCTCTATTTTTGGATAAAAGAATTCCTGCGCAACTTTTGCTTTAAAATCAAACCCATGCGGCGCAATCAGTAAAGGGGATAAATCTTTATGTTCTCCAATGAAATCGAGCTGTGAATGTCGCGGAAAAAATTTTTGTTGTAACCATGTCGTTGCAGTTTTATGATAACCAATATGAATTAAGGTTTTTGTTTCTAACCATGTAGAACAATCCCAGGCTAACATCTTTTCTAATTCCTTGATTTCAGAATAAAAAATCCCTTGTAAATAATTTTTTTCTTTAGATGACATCGATTGTAAATAGGGTCGGCTATGTAAGCGTTGAGATTGAACATTTTGTAAAGGAGAAATTTCTAAAAATTGGCAAACTTGGTTCAAAGTTTCTTGTGGAAATTGATTTAAGTCTTCAGACTTTAAAATAAGTATTTGATTTTTAGGGAATAAATTCCAGAGACGCAGGATTTGTTTTGTATAAAAACCTCGATCTACATAAGAATACACCCGATGTTGAAAAGGTAATATTTCATGACAACGTTCGCTTTCTCTTTGAATTGCCTCAAAAAAATCTAATGATTCCGCCTGGCGATCCCGTTCCATATTCCAATGCGAATACGCTCGAGAAATCGGATTTCGCAACAACACGATAAGCTTCATGTGTGGGTTGTAATCCCAAATTCTCTGCGCGGCAGCCTCCCAATACATATAAATAGGAGTTGCTTCGCCTTGTACTTTTTGATTATTTGAAAAAGTTGAAAAAAAACAATGATATAAATTATAATCGATTTGTTCTGACTTGAAATAATCTTCATTATCAAAAAAATGAACTTCTTTTACCGACGCCATTCCAATTTCAGGGTGTAAACGCAAATAAGCATCAAGTGCTGTTGTTCCCCCTTTTTGTGTTCCAATAATTAGGAAATTGACTTTATTTTTCATATCGTTACTTGCAAAAAATGATAGTGAATAAATCCAAATGATTGCTCTCTTCTCATGTTTGAATATGGAATGATATTCTTTATCATCTCTTTTTACTTACTACCCAAAAAATAATAAAAAAAGGGAGATTTCTCTCCCTTTTTTAGAATAAATTAAACAGCAGTTTAATTATTCGTTACGACCACCGCCTGGGCGAATCATTGGAATAGAAGTTACTTCGCCTGTTACAGTGTTGATGTGTTGTACAACACCTTGAATGTCATCATTTTGTCCATAGAAGGTAATCGATAAACCAACGCGGTTTTTCATTCCTGTATTTGCTTTAAATATGTCGGTAGACATAATCTTCTTAGTCGTACCTTTCTTCAATATACCATTTAAAATACCTTTGGTATTAGGGTCTCCAAGATATGTATTACCCGAATCACTTCTCAACGTAATAAAGTAAGGTACATCTTCAGAAGCTGTTGGGTTCAAATGGGATAAAACAACCCGAGCAGTGTAACCAGGCGCAGTGTTAAGGAAAGGACTTTCTAAAATCACACCATCACGAGCAATTTTCTTCAACGTGACTTGCTTATCTGTTACTTTGTAACTGGTAGATACTTCATTACCAAGCGCTAACAGCGTTGCTTTGAAACTATCTGAGGTAGCTGCAATTTGTACCCCTGAAGAGACAATTGGGTTAGGATTATTTGAGCCTAAAGTTAAGCAGAAATATGCAGGGCTTGGGAGTGCAGTAACAGAAGTAAAGTTTGCAGCGATAGGAACGCCTGAAGTATTTTTATCCCAACTAGACAACGCAAGACTAGTACTTGTACAGTGAGCATTATCTGAAAGAAATGCTGTTGCATCAGTTCCAGAAGCCCAAATACTGCTAAAATCACCTTCTACTTTTAATTTAGCTTTAGTTGGGTCTAAAATGTCTGAAACAGCTGAAATGGGAACTCCAGCCGCAGTTAGAACACTAGCATTAGTAGTCAGGGTGAGCGCACCTGCACTTGCACTTCTTAAATCAGTAGAAGTATTTGTTGCTCCAGATTTAAACAATTTAAATTGTTGTTGAACGCTTGCAATAGCGTCTTTGGCAGTGCTATCAGTTGTAAATGATAAAGCAGGTGCAAAGTTTACGATTTGAATAGAACTCTTGTTCATACCACGAGTATCACTAATCGTGTTGTTAGCCGCCGCAATTGGACCTGAATAAAGCGCGTAGGTCATATAAACAGGTTGACCTGCACTAACCACATTAATACTATGCAAGTTTAAAGCAATAGTACAACCTGAGGAGTAAATTCCTGTTGTATCGGTTGCTTGTGCTTTAACTGAGAAAATTACATAGTTTTGTCCTGAGCCACCTGCTTGCGCAGTTTGAATATTTGTTGCAAGAAGGTCTGTAACAGTTGTTTCACCTTGTGCAGTTAAAGGTAAACAATCAGAAGCTGTACCTGAAATAACTGTATTATCAGTTGAACCCGTTGTCATTGAAGACAAACCACCTAAGTTAGGAGCAACAGTTCCAAAGGTAGCATTTTGTAAATCAATACGAGCATAGCGGGTTTCACCTGCAGGGATAGCGGCAGTATCAGAACCGATAGGTCCGCCTAAATTTACCTTGATGAGAGGTAAAGTATAAGAAAGGGTACCAGTAATTTCACTT
>JGI20214J51650_10002675_pt1 | contig 11229 bp, 11 predicted proteins | sample WetSurMetagenome_FD_51650 | JGI IMG/M metagenome (IMG submission 51650)
TATTGTCTGCTCCAGAAACTGACCTTGATTCAGGCTGGGGGTGATGACAGTCATTCTCGGCCATGAGGACCTCTCAGGTTTTAGCCCAGCCAANGAAGATGTTTCTTCCGTCCAAGGCCAGCCGNCTTTGCCGGTCGGAGGGGAGGGAAGATCTCTAAGTGTCGGACAACGCATAATGCGCCTCAGCAGAAAGATCTACGGTTCTTCTTGTCATAAAATACAATTGCCTGCTGAAAAAAAATATTTTCGAGTCAGCACGCCCTTGCAAAAATGAAGCACTCGNCTCANAGGATTTCTGGCNCCAGTCGCTGAAACGGACTGAAAGCTGGATGCCCAGAGTTCTAGAAGGTCTTTGTCCTCCATTATGAAAGTGCTCTGAATTCTATGGAAAATTAGCTGGGTTTCTTGCTTCAGACTTTGGATGTAAGGCAAGTAGACGCGCCGCATTATCCTCAATGAGGGTTTCAGCTGATAGCGGTCCATTTGAGAATCATAGAACCAGCTTCGAAGGGGATGAAGACCATGGAAATGATAAAAAATCAATGGTTGAGCATCCACCCATACACGCCCATCGCGCCACGCGATCTTGTAGTTGGCGAGATTCCAAGGCGCAAGATTGGCCCCTTTGTGGCGCAAGACAACAAGACCTTTGTAAAGAGACGGCCAGTCGTCGAGATATTTCTGATCCGCATACCGGTTGTTTTCCGGCCTTCTTGTGCACCAATCAATGCATTGCTCCCGCCATCTCTGAAGACAGAGAAAAGCCTCAGCGCTGCGGCTGAAACTCAGCCAGCCCACATTGTAAACTCCGTGGATTTCAAGATGACGCAGATGCTCTGGAAAACGGTGACCGATGATGGCTATAGAAGAATCCCCGATNTCTTCGTGGATCGGTGCAGGATCAGAGAAAAAAAATAGATCCGCGTCCAGATAGGTGATCCTCTGCACATCGGGATGGTGCTTCAGGATGAAAAGAGGGAGCGAGGGAGTGCAGGTAAAATAGTACTCCAGCANCTTNCGATTCTTCTTTGCCCCTAGGAGCTGAGGATCAGCGCNTTCAAGATCCTCGATGGGAATTAGGGTGAGGGCGGGCAGGGAGAGATGGGAGAGGACTTTATAGACGAAGGNGTCCATGCACAAGACCCACAGCCTGAACGATGGGTGATGTCTTCTCAGGGACCTGTAAAGAGCTAACCCTCTGAGCAAATAGTGATGATCAAAGTAAGTNCAATAATGATTCATCAGCGAATACCTATCGGACCTTATCTTTCATACGCGGTGAAGGGCCGGAGACCCTCACTCTGTGCACGGACTTGAATCCATACTGGAGTCCGCTAGACACCAAATCACCCAAGTCTTCTCAACCGCCCTCGAACCTCCTTTGTAAGCTTGGCAAAAATTTCTAGCGCTCTATTGGGATAACGCTTTCTTATCGCTTCCATATAGAAACCCGGAACCTTCAGGGAAGTATGAAAATAGTATGACAACCCCTTGCGAATGCACTCTTCGCAAATGGAATTCTTCTGCCGATAATGAAGCATCGTCGTGGGGTCGTCTGTCAACATATTCCCGCAGGAGAATTCCTTCCCAGGTGGAACCTGACAGCAAAGAAGGAGGTTCGAAGCCTCATCGATGGCAAGCAGGTTGTACTGGGGGCACGAGTAGTCTTCTGGTGCCGTGGCGATTTTCTCTCTTATTTCAAAGCAGAAGAGATCTTCTGAAATGCTTTTCAGGAGATCGTCTCNCAAAGAGTTGTCGACCCAAGCGTGGATGTGCCACCAATTGTTCAAGATGGCATACACAGGGGAGAAAGTAATATTCCATTTTTCAGCGAATTCCTCGCAGCGGAAGATCTCGTCAAGGTTGAATTGATAGACGTGATACGAAATAGAGAAATTTCCCTGGAAGCCGTGGTGCCTGCATGCACGAACAACGGATTTGATATTCTCCAGAATCACTTCGAACCGGAAACCGTGGATTCGATTGTAAGAGGCCTGCGAAAAGCCGGGCATGGAGAAACGAATGTACTTCAGATTTTTGACAAAAAATTCATCGATAAAAGGGATCTTGGAGGCATTGGTGCTGAACCCATAGGAAAAAGCGTAATCGTTGATCGTGTGCAGCAATTCCGACAACTGAGGGTGAAGAAAAGGCTCTCCCCAATTGTAGAGGCCTATAACTCCGTCCGCTGACAAAAGGCTGTTCTTGGCGATGACGCCCAATGTGCGGTCAAAAAGAGCAGTACTGACAAAACTACCGCCTGTCTCTCTGAATCTTCCGCTTAGGCAGTACGGACACTTGCCATTGCATATTCCCGAAATTTCGTAGAATATGGTTTTATACGTTCGCATAGAAGCCCTTGGGTTAAGAAAATGTCCAGGAGAATGATTCACTCCATTATTGCCGAGAGAGCATCAAGTGCAAGAGGGCACACGCACAGGATCAGGGCAAAGAGTAGCACGGCGTCCATCCAGCTGCCTTGAGCCTGGTCAGGGTGAAAGAGCAACGCCAGTATGCTTCGGTCCTCTCAAAGTCGTTCGCCCACCGGAGTGTGTAGCTGACCTCTTTCAGGTCTACATAGGTAAAGACAGGTTGCAGCAGGGTTCGCAACTCATTGAGCGAGCGGAANAATTGAAGGTGATCACGACCCTCGACCCCTAAAGACTCTGAGCCGACAAAGATCCCACCTTCAGCGAGGGAATCTGCAATCTTCTTCAATACCTTGGCGATCGTGCCTGGGTTAAAATGGCCTAGAGCGCCATCCCAACAAATCACATCGTATGTGTCGCTTGGGAAACCGCGCTCTGCTGCATCCCACAAGCAATACTTGATGTTGCGGGCCGAGTTGGCTCTTCTGGCATAGGCGATGGCTTGGGGGCTAATGTCGATAGCGTCGATAGAGAAGCATTTTTCAGAATAGAACCGACGAGTCAAGAATCCGTCTCCACAGCCTATGTCCAGCAATCTATCACCTTTTCTGATGACTTGGGAGTTGAAAAACCCATTGTAGAATGGATATGCCCCGCAGCACTTGTCGGTAAAAGCAAAATCAAAAATGAGAATCCGCCTATCTTCAAAATGAGGTGGAGGAAGATTGCAGCGCCACTGCATCCTGAATCTGTGGGTATAGTACCAATCAAGCAACTTCAAGGCCAACGTCTCCATTAAGTTGGAACGCCCTACAAGAAGATTGACGGAAGACCTTAGCCTGCTCAATCCTTTCATCAGTTTTCTCCCTTCAATCTGAAAATGAAACCCTTTCCTTCCTGAAAGCCTTCAAATTCCACAACGAGTTCGTACTTCGATTTGAAATAGGATAGAAACTTCTGGAGATTCAGTTGCCAACAAGGGACAGAAGCTTCGTATATTTTGGGTGAAATTCTTTGCACTGTTAGCCTATCGGGAAAATTCCCGGTCAGGAAGAGGGTTCTGTCAAAGATCATGTGCGGAAAACGAAGGGACAGAACTTCGTCGAGGAAGGAATAGGGCTCCTTCAGATAGTGGAGAACACTGCTTAAGATCAGGACGGAAGGAGAGGTATCGTTGAGGCATTCTTCGATCGTAGCATAGAATCGGAGTTCCTTATTCTGAAAAAGGGTTTTGCCCACCTCCACATGGTCAGGTTGCTCAACGATGTTCCAACGCACTTCAGGGAGGTGCATAAGAAACCTTCGATTTTGATAATAGGTNGTTCCAAGTGAACCGCCGAAGTCCAGCACATTCAGTTTCCCTTGCGATTGAGCAGCAACCCACATCAACCCCGCCAACAAAGGCCACGCATATTGGATCTCATCGAAGATAACGGAATCGCGTTCGTAAGCAGCTTTTCCATCAATGACCTCCAGGCATGCTGCTGTAGTTTTTTCCAGTATTATCGTGGAATCATAGCCTGAACTGTCCCGCAGAGCCTCAGCCCAAGAACCATAATCCCCAGTGAAACCGAACTTCTCCTTTTTCCGAAAGACCTCCCCGGGCCGCATGCATCCAAGCGAAAGCAAAAAGCGGCTCTTGGCTTTTTTAAGCATGGCAAGGACTTTGTCGTTCATGAAATACCCTTTAGGGCTTGATCCCTTCCATAAACAGGGAATCCGGTTTTACAACAGTCCCGTCCGACAACGTGTCCAGGTTGAAGGTGGACCAATCAGGAATTCGACTTTCTCCCGCACTCACCAATGTGGGACTTCTGAATCCTGTTTCCACCATGATTTGGCTCAGGGAGTACCGGTCATACATCCATCGGTGGACTTCACCGCTCAGGCGGAAGCGGCCGATCTGGAGAGCGCGCAGTCCTGTGCTTCCTAGAAAGAGCCATAGGATGCGATGGGCCAGCCCTCTCCAGACAGAGGAAACGGAGCGCGCGAACACCCTTCGTCCCAGATGCCGAATCGAGCGTGCACACAAAACCCCGTTTTGGGGCCTTAAGGGGGAGCCGCGGGGAGAACGGACTAAATCCCGCCCTTCTTCACCGATCCTGGAAAAAATGAAGGTTTCATTTGGCAGGGTGCCGCGGTTCAGGCAGGCCAACATGTCACCACCGCTTTGTTCCCGAACCAGTTGATCCAGCAGTTCGATGACCATCCATTCATAGTCCGCAGAGCCTGCAATGTCTCCACTCAGGGCGGATTCCAGTTTAATCAGATACATCCTGCAAATCCGTTCCAGGTCAGGCACAGCGACNCGCAGAATTCCTCCGCCTTTCAACACCCGAAAGCACTCCTTCATCAGGCTGCATGCCTCTGGCGGTCGCAAATGCTCTAAGAGATTTGAATGGTAGACGAGGTCACAGCTATTGTCAGCCATCGGAATGCCTTTAGTCAGATCATAGGCAATAACCCCAGGACCCTGAGGATGAATATCGATGTTTGTCCAGTCGGGATGGTACCGCTTGCCACAACCTAGGTTAAGATATCGCATTACTGATCCGTCTACGCTTGATCCTCGTTTATATTGAAAGCTAGGCCACAGGTCCTTCCATGGCCGATCTCAAGCTTGGTAAATCACACTAAGGGCCCCTTTTTCGCCGCAAATAGTACGCAGCCAAACTTGCNAACTGTTTCATCCTATGGGAATAAGTATGTTGCTGTAATGTACGCGCCTGCCCGGCTTCGGCGATTGCTTTGCGCTCTTCCTCGTGAGCCAAATAGTGAGAAATCATCTCAATACATTCCTCNGGAGATCGGTAAGCGAGCACTTCTTTGCCCGGGTGAAAAAGGGTCTCTAGATTGTCTTTATGGTCGGTAACCAAACAAGTCGCGACACCAGTAGCCTCGAACAAGCGCATGTTATTTGCGCAATTCTTGGCAACGTCAATATGATGATTAAGCGCTATGCGAGCGTTGTGCAATTTGTCGTACATCTCCAGGGCCCAAACGGGCTCTCGGTGTGATCGGCGAAGAGCAGAATCATGCGCGAGGTATTCAACGCCATACCCCCACCAATCCATCTTAACGCGACTCGCGATCTTTTCCAGGAATTGCATGCGGTCGGCGTGCTCGGGGGAAACACCTCCGACAAAAACCACGTCGTGCTCTTGGCTCTTCTGGAGGTGCATCAATATGTGTGGCTCAAAGGCAAGATTGAAATACTCGCTCTGAAGCCCCTGTCTTTTGAACTGATCGACAAAGTGAGGAAAAGACGAAAGCATCAGGTCGTACTGGCTGAAATCCGTCCCTGCCGGAATGGGGCAGGCGATTTGAGCGGTGATTAGCCGCACAAAAGGTCGGATTTCTCGCAAGAAGGAAGGATCAGTAGATCCAGGGTCCTGAAAGTGGATCACATCGGGCGAATGAGCTTTGACTTGTTCGAGCAAAACAGGATAATACCAATCCCGATCTATCCAGGGCACCTGAAGGCCTGCCATTTTTCGACACCGGATCTTGTGGTGGAGCCGGAGGCTGTGCTCCCGTGCCCATGTCAACTGCAGGATAGGGCAATTGGCGACAAGCTCTGTCGCCTCATGGCCGAGTTTTTTCAAGTTCGTGGAGTAATAATCCGCTGTGCCGAAGCATTCATCCATCAGGGTCTGCCACTGCTCTGTATAAGAGCGGCGCTTGATCCCAGGGTTGCGAGCCCAAAAGGACTGAAGGAAAGCGGGATAATAAGTGTCAATAATGAGGAAGTTCATCTCTCTGTCTTCCGACTCCTGATGGCATTCTCAATGGGCTTCAAGACCAGGTAGGCAAAATAGGCTTTCAGGATCTCGTTCCTGGATTTCCCCAGTCCCAGGCGCCTCAGCGCTCCGCCGACTTTTCTGATGCTGAGCATGTCATCCAACAGGCTCTGCATGTAGGAATAGTGCAGGTTACGGTTTATCCATTCGATATAATTCGGTTGGACGACTTCGCGCAGCAATGGCACACTTAGAGGTTGAACCGGACGGCGGCGGAGCGCATACAGGTCCAGCATGTTTGNGTGGTTGGCATAAAGCCCCATGCTCTCTGTTTCGACTCCGCGCGCATGAAAGAAGNCCTTCTGCCACTGCCGGTTCTGCCTTCGCTCAGAAGGAAGGTTCAACATGGGCATAGCCACTTCGATATCGAGGAAAGGAGACCAAGGCTTAAAGCCAAAGGACCGGGGCACGATCATCAAGTAACACAATAAGATAATCTTAAAACGCATCGCCTCGATGACGCGCAATCGGGAGTCTCTAAGCCGTTCTCTATGATTAGTGAAATACTCTTCAAGCCTCCAATCGTTCGAGGATAGATGACTGAAGCTTGAGTCTGCCTTTATGCCGTGAGTGTAGCCCAACTGCCTCACGTCCTTTGGACTTTCAATATCCGAAACCGTGACACTGCCGGCCCACGCATCTCCGATTATCCCACTGATAAAAGGGTTGCCGCCCAGCACTTTTGGGGAGATCTTTCGGTAAAATTCGATATGATACATTCCATGGGCATGAGTGGATGCTCCAAAGAGTCGATCCCATTCGTCGAAATATAAGTGATAATCGCCGATCGGGATTTGCTCCCAGCGGGTGCCCAAGATCTCAGAAAATTTCTTGGCATAAACCACCTCGGAGGAATGACTCTGAATTTTGGAAATTCCATAGCTGAAGGAACGGATGCGTGATTTGTCTTCAACCAGCATGTTGAGCAGGCGGGAATCGTAACCACCGCTCGTCGGGATAATGATGTCGCCGGTGCAGGAACGCTCCCAAGCCCTGACTTTGGTCTCCAAAATGTCAAGCACCTCCGCTTCACCGTAGGAGCGGTCCAGCCATTTTTCGACAGGATCATTCAAACACTCGACAGAGAGAGTGCCCGAGCTATCTGCAAGAAGCCTGCTTGAATGACGAAGGAATTTTATGTGCTTGAGAGGCGTTTGCTCGAGAACGGAATATCCAAAGTCCAGAAAGTAGTTGAAGCCTTCAGGATCGATTTCCAGGTCGGTGTAATCAACAACTTCGTTGATGTTATGGCTCGCTTTGCGCGTTTTCTCGTTGTAGAAAACAGGCGTCGATGCCAGCCAGTCCGTCTCAAAAAGGAGTTTCTTCATCTTTCTCGGATTCTTGCATCTCAATATGCCCCCGCCATCCTTGTGGCGGAGTGAAGTTCAGGTAATGCCCTTCCCTGGTCATGAGGTCGCGAAGAAAAGGCTGATTGGTGCCAATCCTGATCTGATCTTCATCCCCGTGCCAGGTCTTCAACCATCGTCTCTGCAACCCCTCTCTAAGCATTCTAATTCGGGCGGGGCTGAACCCCATAAGCCGGGCTCCGGCGATATCGACTGCGAGAGGGTTGAACCCACCCATAACCACCCCGCAGGGTTTGGCGGTCGGTGACAAGGGACCCTGGCCCTCTCCCGCAATAATCCCGTCAACGACCGAGAAAAAACGGCGTTGCGGCGTCTCACGCAGTCGGCCTTCTCCATCCGAGTAAAGGACAATGCGCGCCAAATCCAGCGCCATTCTCCATGCCGTATCGTTGCCGTGCCAAGCGCCGCCAGTGATGTTACCGCGATATCGTGATCCGTGTCGAAATTGCCCCCATCGGTCCAGAACAGTTTGCCCGTGCCACTGTAGGGGAAAGAGCATTCGATAGAGACGATCCGCCGTTTGGGTCCTCCGTGATAGGACAACGGTCAGTAGCCACATCTTATAGCGGTTCAAGAGATTCTGAGCCAAACCCAGNTCGGGATACTCATCGCCTTNGCGNCGCACATTCCCAACCCTGTGGTGCGGGATGTAGTTCTTGTCTCCCTGGGTGCCCACAAACCCTTTGAGGTTCAAGGTCACGCCCACCATGCCATGAACCTTGAGTTTTGGAACTGAAATGAATGAATCCGCTTCGAGAAAAGATTTGGCAATACAGTAACGGTGATGACCTTCAACATGGTGTCGCACTGTAGGAGATCGATCGTAGTCGGACCCGTAGAGCAGCCGACAGAGGCGCTCAGGTACTGGAGCAAATTCGCTTTGATCGCCAAGATCTACTTCAACGTAACCCGCCGGGTCTCTGTCCCGATATTGACGAAGATGCGAAGGGGCATAGGCTTTTGCAAAATCCCAAGGGGCGTACAGCCTTCGACAATCATAGACCTCGACTTGAAACTGGAGGATTTCTCGATAGAATTTCGCGATACTCTCAATCCCGGTGAGTCGAGACCAATTCCCAAAGTCCGAATGAGAGATCGGACAATCGGCAACAATCAGTCTACCCTTGCCCGCCAAAGCCTTGTACGCATAGTCAATGATCGGCCTGATAACCGATCCGTGCGTGATACTGGCGAAGACTGTTTCCCCTTTATTAATGATCAGATCCCAAACGGCGTTTGGCTTGATCACAACCGTCTCTCCGGGACGAATCAATGATCTTAGCGGATTCCAGCTCGGAGTCCCTATCTGCTCCTTGTCGAGGCCAAGGTCTATCAATAAATCGCGAACGGTGCCGTAGACGGTGTTAAGCGGATCCGGCGCAACTGATTTCAGAAAAGAAAGCTCAGAAAAAATCTGGGGAGGGTGATACGGTGGGGCTTGAGGATAAGCAAGCCCGTCATTCTGAAGTATGGAGACCGATGGATTGTCAATCATGGCTCTGTCGCGATCTTTCCCAAGCTCCTTGTTTCACATAGATAACCCTGACTGAGTTCCCGCTGGATTTGCCGGGGCCGGATGAAACCTCAATCCATGTCTTTGAATCTCAGGAGGGTGAAGGTTTCAAATAGAGAATCCCAAGGCGCTTTCATCACCTTGTTTCAAACTCCCGGGATCTTGCCGTAGAGGCCAGGATATCGGTCGATTTAAGGGCTTCGTCTGGCGTTCTGAGTGACCATGTGTAATCGCAAAGAAAGCCCCCAAAGGCCCAAATGACTCCCGTGCCATAATAATCTCCCTCAGCCACCTCTATCCAAGTCGCTGTATCGATCAGGTCGACAATGACTCCATTTTGCTTTATTTCAGTAGTCATCGCGTATCTGCCCGGCTCCAAGGGTAGCCGGCTAATGTGACACTGGAACACGCCACTTCCTCGAAGGCTTTCTGGTTCCCTTCGAACTACTTTCGTTCCCAGATAGAGCAAAGGCGATTGGTCTGTGCGAAATATGCCTAGTGCGACTTCGATATTGGGGTAAGTTCGATCACCAGAACACTGATAGGCCAAGTCTACTATGGCGTCTTCACCGGTTACCCAGAAACCGCAGATCGGATTGTTGCGAGTTCCGAGTCTGATTTCTACAACCCTTATGGATCCATCGCCCCCTCTGTCTGACCTGTCCTGGAGAGACTTAGGCGCAGAGGAACTGTGGTTGCTCTCGATATACCTCTTGATGACGGATTTCGAATTCCCGTCTTCCAGTTTTTTCCCTTCAACGAGCAAGAGGGCCCGTCCACATAGCGATCCGATGGCCGTCATGTTGTGGCTGACGAACAATACCGTCCTTCCTGCCTTAGAAACGTCCCCCATTTTTCCAAGGCATTTCTTCTGGAAAGCGGCGTCGCCGACAGCCAGAACTTCATCAACCAAGAGAACCTCAGGCTCCAAGTGGGCGGCGACGGCAAAGGCCAGGCGCATGTACATGCCGCTGGAATACTTTTTGACAGGTGTGTCGATAAACTTCTCAAGTTCGGCAAAAGCGACGATCTCGTCAAATTTGCGGGTGATCTCCCATCGGTCCATACCGAGGATCGCGCCGTAGAGGTAGATGTTTTCATGGCCCGTGAGCTCGGGATGAAATCCAGTCCCTACCTCAAGGAGGGAGCCCACTCGGCCTCGCAATTCAACCCTTCCTTCGGTGGGTTCGGTGATTCTGGACAGGATCTTCAGGAGAGTGCTCTTGCCGGCGCCGTTGCGGCCGATGATGCCGACCACTTCTCCCTGCTGCACTTCAAAGGAGACATCCTTTAATGCCCATATGGTGTCATCACCAGACGAACGACCGCCGACAGCCGACCGCCGATTGAAGACCTTCGATAATCCCTGGAGAGGCGCCTTTACTGCGTCGATAAGGGTTTCACGGAAAGTCCTGTAGCCTTCCCGCGCGCCGATGCGGTACTGCTTTGAAAGATTTTCAACCTTTATGACGGTGTCCATAAGCTTAGAGCATAGAGCAAAGAGCAGAGAGTTAAGATCTTAAAGACCGCACGAACCCGGATATCATTCGGCACAATTCATCTAGTTCTTCCAAAAGATGCTCTTTCTGTTCTCCAGAAATCAGCTGTCTCATGTGATAGATGAGTATCATGCTGGCATTTTCGAATGTCGATCGTCGGGCCACATTCAGAAATTGGATAAACTCTTTCTTAGAATAAGATCCAGATCCTTCTGCGATGTTGTTAGACATCGATAAACCAGCTGCTCTCAACTGCTCAGCAAAACGATGAAGATGCCTTTNATCCAACTCGTCGGCGAGATCGAACAACTCCATGCCTATTTCTACAGCTTTTTCCCAAATATCCNGGTTCTGGAATCTAAAGGAGTATGATCCCTTTTTATCCACGGTCACCCCTCGCCGCAGTTTTTTGTTCGTTTTTGCTGTTTCTTCTTTGTGTTTCGCTCCATGCTCTCCGCTCTCTGCTCTACGCTAAACAACATCCGCAAAAACTTTCTCCATTCTCCTGAAGTAGTAGAGCCCGCCGAGGAAAAGGGCCAGGATGACCAGCGTTGAAAGACCAAGAAGGCCCCAATCAATCGGCTGATGGCCGAGCAGGGCAGCCCTATAAGCGTGAATCACTCCGCCCATGGGATTGAGCGCCAGAAGCCACTGGTAATTCCCATGCACCAGGCTCACGGG
>JGI20214J51650_10002677_pt1 | contig 11223 bp, 8 predicted proteins | sample WetSurMetagenome_FD_51650 | JGI IMG/M metagenome (IMG submission 51650)
GGAAGAAGAATATATGAGGTTACTTTTTCTTGACCGATTCGCTTTCTATGAATGCTCAAGCGATTGTATATTTTTTTAATGGAATTGATCGCAGTCCGGGAAAATTTTTAACCGTTGAAAATTTCTTTCACGAGACAGGCCCACCTTGCGCCAGCCCCCGTGGGGGGCGAGGGCGCTTAGGATTTCCTGGAATTACTTGAAAAGTCTATTTCCCATACGTTTTTAAAAAGGAATATAGCGTTATCGCAATTGGGGCGCCACAGTGGCGGGGCGAAGCCCCTGGAGCGTCAGAAGCAAAAAAAAAATATTGTAAAAGTCTGAAACGAATTTTTATCAAAACAATTTGGATATACAAAACGCTCTTTTTGCTTGCACCAGACCCTGATTTTCGATGGACGGTGATACAGGCTCTTTCCGGAGCTTCTTTCTGACCAAATCCTCAAGGCCCTGTTTTGTTCGCCCGGAGCCTGAAATACTGCCACAGCCCGTGAAAAAAGATGCAAAAGGATGGCTTGTTTTGACATTCAGAGGACAAAATCACAATTTGCGGGGACTACTCCGTTGTTCTCCGTCACCCCACCGTCATTCGGCCTGCCCGGACACCTGATCGGAGGCTGAATTGGCTCCGGTTGGGTGTATATCAGGGAAGCTCCTGTTTTTCCGTTTTGGAGGAAGGGCTTTGGTATCCCGGCCTTGGTGTGAAATGACCCGGTGGTTGAATTTTCTTTTGACGTAATTGATCTAGTCGATTTTGCGCGGGATTTTTTCGCAGGTCCGTACGGAAATGCTTTTGCAGGATCTTGAACTGCCGGTAATACAGATGAATCGCATGCGCCCCCGCTCCCAAGGGGTCCGGGCTAGCGCAAGTGGGGCTCGTATAAAACAAAAATTTGTGCTGCAATATAATTACCCAAAAAAATGAAATATGTTTTTCCGATCCCGAATAAGAATTGAAAAAAATTGGGATTATCAGGTTGTGACTGTGAAGCCATTCGTCAGCGAAGCAAACTGACCGTCAGCGTTGGTCACCACAAGGTTATACAGGCCGGCAATCTTGTTTACCAGATTAACCGAGCAGGTAATCTTCGTTGGTGATACGACTGTGACACTTGTTCCAGTTACCGATCCGATATCCACAATCTCCAGAGCATTATCGTAATAACTTGAAACGTAGGCGTAATTACCGGAGATGAAGACACTGTTCGGGTTATCCAGGAGCGCCCCGCCGGCACCGTTGACTATACTTCCTTTATGGACCGGGCTGGCCGGGTTTGACACATCGATTACTTCGATGGCGTTACTTGCCGAACTCGAAACATACGCATAATTGCCGGAAATGGTGACACTCGTTGGATAGTGCAGAAGTGCCCCACCGGTTCCGTCTTCAATACTCCCTTTGTGTACTGGACTGGCCGGGTTCGACACATCGACGATCTCCAGCGCGTCACCGAAGCCGGTGACATAGGCGTAATTTCCTGACACATACACATTCGTTGGGGAATACAGAATCGCTCCGCCAGTGCCGTCTGCGATGTTCCCCTTATGGACAGGACTGGCCGGGTTCGACACATCGACGATCTCCAGCGCGTTGCTGTTATAACTCGTCACGTACGCATAGTTGCCAGAAACGTAAACGCTCGATGGGGAATTCAGAGCAGCGCCACCGGCCCCGTTCGCAATGCTCCCCTTATGAGCCGGACTTGCCGGGTTGGTGATATTCACAATCTCTAGTGCATTGCTGTCAGAGCTTGCAACATACGCGTAATTACCGGAAACGTAGACGGCGCTGGGATTATTCAGGAGCGCCCCACCGGCCCCGTTCGCAATACTTCCTTTATGTACCGGACTGGCGGGATTCGATACGTTCACGATCTCCAGTGCATTGCTGCCGCTGCTCGCAACGTAGGCATAGGCTCCGGATACAAAGACGTTCGACGGAGAACTCAGGAGTGCTCCTCCTGCGCCGTTCGTGATGCTGGCTTTATGGACCGGGCTGGCAGGGTTCGAAATGTTAACAATCTCCAGTGCATTGCTGGCTGTGCTTGCAACATACGCGTAATTCCCGGCAACGTAGGCACTCTGCGGAGAGCTGAGAAGTGATCCGCCGCTACCGTCAGTGATGCTTCCTTTATGAACGGGACGGGAATTCGCCGGCGTCAACAGCACGGTTGCTCCCGCTGCGAAGTTCGTTCCGGAGAGATTTGTGATGGATACACTCGTTGTGTTAATGCCGGTTGAAGGCGATATCGAGGTGACTGTCGGGGCCGTTGTCGGATACGTGACCGTAAACCCATTCGCCAACATGCCATTCTGACCATTGGTATTGTTGACAACGACGTTGTACTGGCCAGCGATCTTGTTCGTGAGATTAAAGGAGCAGGTAATATTAGTCGGTGAGACTACGGTGATGCTGGTTCCCGGAATATCTGCATAGCCGGTCCGGTTCAATTTGACCGTAGCTCCTGCAATGAAGTTAGTGCCGGCCAGGGTCGTGATCGAAACCGTCGAAGTGTTGACCCCAGTAGCTGGTGTAATGCCGGTTACAGTCGGAGCTGATGATGGGGCAGTGACGGTAAACCCATTCGCCAGCATGCCATTCTGGCCATTTGTGTTGTTGACGACAACGTAATACTGGCCAGCGATCTTGTTCGTCAGGTTGAACGAGCAGGTAATATTAGTGGGTGAGACTACGGTGACGCTGGTTCCGGATATATCGGAGTATCCTGTCCGGTTCAACTTGACTGTTGCCCCGGCCGCGAAGTTCGTTCCCGAGAGATTCGTGATCGAAATCGATGTCGTATTGACGCCAGTAGCCGGAGTTATACCTGTAACGGTGGGAGCTGATGAAGGAGCTGTGACAATGAACCCATTCGCCAGCATCCCATTCTGACCATTAGTATTGTTGACGACAACGTTGTACTGGCCGGCGATCTTGTTCGTTAGGTTGAATGAACAGGTAATATTAGTCGGTGAGACTACGGTGACGCTGGTTCCCTGGATATCTGCATAGCCGGTCCGGTTCAATTTGACGGTAGCTCCGGCCGCGAAGTAGGTACCGGACAGGTTCGTGATTGAAACAGTTGTCGTGTTGGCACCGCGCCTTTCCAATTTTCTGTTATTACAATATTCTGTATATAAAATGGGATGACTCTTTTAGGAACAAAATTATTCCAACAAGTTACAAGATGTACTTTTACCGAAGAAATAAGGCTTAAGAATATTCAATGCTTTATCATCGGTTTATTATTTTGAGATTTATAAGATTAACTTCCCTAAACTTTTTTCGTAAGGGTATTGGAAGAAATTCACTGACGGGTAATATAAAATTCTGAGAGATTCGCCGGGTAATTATATCCGGATAGGTTGAAATCCAACGAATAAACTTCGACATCGATTAGAGAACGGTTATTATTTTCAATCAAATCCGTAACATTTGAATTATATGTGAAGAAATTGGAGCAATTCACATTTCCACTAATTTCAACTTCTCCGTTAATTTCAGGGGGGGCATATCTGGAATGTGGAGGCATGTGAGGGATCATTCGAATACTTAGATTTTTACCAATTGGAATGTTAGTAGAGCCATTGATCAATACGGGGTGTCCAATTGAAATATCGCTTATACGATTAATTTTAATCCAGTATGGTTCAGCAATCGACGTTGGACATGTTGTAGAAAATGAAGTAGTCGACATTGTTGTAATTAGAGTTGGTATATCCGTGACCCTTACCGTTATATCACTTGTCTGATTTTTTATTGAATGGGAATCCAGACATCCAGATGCCATTAGAATACTAACCAATATTATTACCGAAACAAAACCTTTTATCGAATAATGCAATGCGTGGATTTTTTTCGACATGGTATCCAGCTTCATATGGTTGGAATTTTCTTTGCTCTCTGATAAACATCTTCTGAGGCATCTTCACTAATAAAATCCTGGCCCAGTTTGAGTGGTTGTTATATTATGATTCTGGTACTCGGAATACGAAATATGGAGCATGCTCTTAATAGGTTTTTTTGTTTCGAAAATGAAAATAGCCTCTGAACCATTTCTTAATAAGAACAAGAAATGAGATTATTCTTGGGAGTCTTATAGGAACGCTTTGATTTTGATTTTCCTGACCTGTTGCCGGTATTTGACTAATTTTATAAGGGCTTCCCCTAACTTCCGTTTCAGGTATGAGAAGACGGTTTCAACTTTATTTCTTTGATGACACTTTTCTCATCCTTCCGGATTTATCTAAATTCAGCCCGCTGTTTCCGNAGTCCCGAAACGATAGGTCCCTTTGGGTGCGTGGATCTCGAAACGGGCTCCCTTCCCCGGCACACCGGTTTCGCTGATGGAAATTCCGGTGATACTGAGGATCTCTTCGGCAAGGAAGAGTCCGTACCCGGTATTCCGGTAATATTCACGTTTGAAGATCTTTTCCTTTACCCCTTCAGGTATTCCGATACCATTGTCTTCGATGATGAGGGTTAGCCCGTTCGTGTTCTCCCGGAATGAGCACCGTATGGTCGTGACCCGCTCACCGTGGCGTACCGCGTTGTCCAGGATATTGTAAAAGACCTTATCCAGCAGGTAATCGGCAAAGAGCTCAAGGGTTCCGCAGTTCTTTTCGACTGTAATGGCTCGGAGGTCAAGACCGACCATGGCATTGTCCACCGTGATCCCTACATTCTGCCAGTGGGGAGTACTTTCGCCGATTGTCTGGTAATCGCGGGTGAAGCGGATCTGTTTCTGGATCAGCTGGGTGATCTCTTCAATCTTATGGAGCTGTTCGATGACCCCCGGGTCGGACGAACTCTCTTCTGCAAGGGAGAGGTACATCACGATTGCGGTGATCTGGTTGAGTATATCGTGGCGGGTGATGGTCGAGAGGGTATTGAGTTTGCGGTTTGCAAGCTGGATGGCATTTTCGAACCGTTTTCGCTCGTAGATCTCGGATTTCAGCACCTCGTTGGCCCGCATAAGCTCTTCTGTTCGTTCCTTGACCCGCTGTTCCAGGTCTTCCCGTGCCTTTGCAATGACCTGCTCGGCGAGCTTGCGCTCGGTGATATCGATTGCCGAACAGATAACAAGGTTGGTTGCCGTGAGAGATGCCGAAACAAGGAACTGGCGGACGCCGCTGTCCTGCGTGTGGAAAAGAAGTTCCACATCACCGGTCTGGGTGTGCTCCCGGATATTCTTCAGGAAGATATTCCGGTCTGAAGATTCCATCAGGATCTTGGATAGGTCCGCGGTTATCAGATCCTCGCGATCATATTTCAGCATCTGTGCGCATTTGCTGTTGATTTCGCGGATCTGCAGGCTCAGGAGATCAAAGGTAAAAATCCCTGCCTGCGAGTTTTCAAAGATACCCCGGTATTTCTTCTCTTCCTCCCGGAGTCCTTCGGCAAAAGAAGAGGTCACGACCCCTATGGTGACAAAGATCACGAACCATGCCGTGGATACAGCGATGAGAACGGCGTTGAAGTTTCCGAACAGGTAGATCTGGACAAGGAAGACCGAACTCAGGACCAGGGTGAACAGGACTCCCCGTTTCGGGTACAGGTAGACGAAAAGGATGATGGGAAGGAAGTAGAGGAAGGGAAAAACTTCATAGACCCCGTGAGTCAGGGAATAGATTGTTGCCCCGATTGCACAGGCAACCGTTCCAAGGATCGCCACAGCCCAGTAGATAGTGCGTTTCACTGCCGGTGTAAACGCCGGGGTCATGATCGCTCCTCCTGGTCTGAAGCAGGCTTCCTGATATCAGCGAGGATCGTGCTCTCGAACCTCCTGCGTTCAAGGATTTCGGCCTTGAGCTCCTCGTTGATCTTCTCGAGGTGGGCAGTGCGTGCCTTAACCTGATCTTCAAGGTCATCCAGGGTCTTCCTGATCTCTTCATCAGCTATCTTGTCACCGGTGATATCGATCACCGAACAGAGTGCCCGGTCGCGGGTGACCAGGAGGGCAGAGACGACAAACCTGAGCACCGTCCCGTCGCGCGCCCTGAAGAGGGCTTCCGTTTCAAGGATCCGGGACGATTCCCTGCGTATCATCTCAGTGAAACGCTTGCGCTCATCCGGATCGGTCCAGATCGTGGAAAGGTCTTTTCCAACAATATCCGACCGGTCAAATTTGAGCCACTGTGCACATTTTGCATTGATCCCAAGGAGCTGCCCGGTACGGAAACTGAAACAGAAGATCCCGTCCTGCGAGTTCTGGAGGATATGCCGGATCCTGCTCTTCTCCTCCAGAAGTTCATTGGCATACGAGGAAGCGACAACGCCAATGGTCATGAAGATTGCAAACCATGCAGTTGCGATGATCATGAGGGTGGGATTATTGGATCCAAGGAGAATGATGAGGCTGATATACATCAGGCTCAGAAACAGGGTGAAGAGCACTGCCCGTTTCGGGTAAAAATAGACGACGAGAATGATAGGGAGGATGTAGAGAAACGGGAAGACTTCCGTAATCGTGTGGGTCAACGAGAATACGGAGGTGAGAACTGCCCCGATGCATGCAGCAGCGATGATGAAAAGGCGCAGGGTCTCTTCAAATTCGCTGAACATCTTCTGCACGAGCCGTATTCCCCCTGCGGCTTTACCGGAAAGCCGCCGATACAATCATGTATAATAATAATCGTTGATCTCATCACATATATTTATATAGTATATTTTCGGGGTCCGGGACCTGGTTTTGACTCAAGATCCTGCCCGGTTTCGCGCTTTTCTTCCATTGGAGCGTTGATTCGGTCAAGGTCCTCAACTTTGTTGATATTGGTGAACGTCGTAAGATCCGGATCGAATTGCCTTAACTCCTCAACCGGCACGTACCGCGTGTTTATGCTCCGGATCATGGGGCGCAGCGAAAGGGAGGTATGGGTCTCCAGGTAACCGAGGATTGCGGATCGTCGGTAAACAGCGTGGAGCGGCTCGAGCATTTCGTCGTTCCAGCTGGGGATTGCCGCATCTGAACCTCCTACCGCATCGAAAAGGTACGATACGACCGCGGTCTCAACACAGGGCATATCGCAGGCTGATACAAAGATGAGGTCACCCTTCGCTGCCAGCGCCCCCGCGTGGAGGCCCCCGATGGGCCCGATCCCGGTCCGGATATCTGTGATGCAGCGAAGATTGGGCAGGTCGCTGAACCGTTTGCATTGTTCCGGATCACGGGCAACAAGGATGATCTCATCAACCGCCCCCTGGATCGAATCGATCAGGCGCTCGAGAAAGGTCCTGCCCTGGTACCGGAAGAAATATTTCTCCTGCCCGTTCGCCCGCCGTGCCTCTCCGCCGACAAGGATGACCGCAGATCTCAGGGTAATTCCTCCGGCCCGGCAAGCGACTCGCGGAAGTGGATCAGGTCAACGATGAAGGAATTGTAGGGCGTGGGAATTCCATGCAGCCTGCCTTTCTCGACAACGGCACCGTTGATAAAACCGATCTCGGTCTTTCTTCCACGGGACAGGTCCTGCAGCATCGAAGAGTGATGCCGGGCTGTTGCCGGCAACTGGACATCCCGTAAATATGCGAGGTATTCTTCTGCATCCGGCCATTGCAACAGGATATTTTCGGCTTCAACGACAGCAAACACTTCCCGCACGAGATGTCCGATGATCCGCCACGAGGCGGGATCGACAAGTTTTCCGTACGGGACGCCCATGATGGCNCCGAGAGGGTTAAGTGCGCAGTTGTAGAGGGTTTTTCCCCAGAGATCGGCCCGGATCTCCGCGCTTCCTTCGACTTGGATTCCTGCTTCGCTGATCAGGGAAACCAGCTTGTCTAAGCTGGCATCCTTACCCCCCGGGAAGCGGCCGAGTTTCATCGGGCCTGCTTCTACAGAGACATGGACTTCAGCGTCTCCCCGCCATTCAAATCCGGTGATGATCATGCCGCCGATAACCCGGTCTGTGTACCCGCTGATGATCTCCTCGTTCCCGATCCCATTCTGGAGACTGATCGTATCCGTGCCCCTGATATGCGAAGAAAACTGCCGGCACAGAGTGTCGGTGTCCTTCGATTTGGAGGTGATGAAGATGTAATCGTAGCGTTTCCCTTCGGGAACCGTCTCCGCGGCGCTGAAACGGTAATTTGCGTCCCCCCAGATGCCGGTCAGGGAAAAGCCCCGGTCCCGGATCGCATCGGCTGTCGCTTTCCGGCAGACGGCGTGCACATCGGTGACCCGTGAGAGTTTTGCTGCTACTGACAGTCCGACAGCACCGGCACCAAGGATCAGGATCTTCATGAATCTCTCCGTTTTTGAGGTCACTCTTTCCGGTTGTTCGTAACCATCCGGTCAGGAAATGTTGGATGTTTTTCCACTAGTAGTTTTTCGCAGCCCCTTCTTCTCCATCGCAAGCAGTTCCTGTTTGATCTCCACCGAAGGAGAAAATCCGCCGATACCATCAGCCGCCACTACGCGGTGGCAGGGGATGACCAGCGGCGTCGGGTTGCGTGCCATAGCCTGGCCGACCACCCGGGGCGATGTCCCGGCCTGCCGGGCAATTTCCCCATAGGTAGCCGTGCTCCCGTACGGGATTTTCTGCACGGCCCGGTAGATCTTCGCAGATACCGTATCCTCTTCGAATGCCACGCTCTGGAGCGAAATGAGGTCGACCACCTGGCCTGCACAGAATTTCCGGATCAGTTCCGGTACATTGCCGGGAATACCTGTCGTTGCAAAGCGGATGCGGTGGATGGTCGTGCCGCTCCAGGTGACCTGGACATACCAGAGCCCGAGCCGGCATGATCCGGTTATGATCTCCATTTTGCGATCACCTCCCGGAACTGTATCGCATCGCAGGGGATCATCTCCTCCTGGATCCAGCCCGGCAGAGCGGTTTTCACCCGTCGTTCCAGGAACCGCTTCTCCGCGAGGACGAGTACCCCGCGGTCCTCGGGGGTCCGGAGCACCCGCCCAAGGGCCTGAAGAGAACGGTTGATCGCTGGCAGCGTATAACAGAGGAACTCGCCTTCCTCGCCGAACTTGTGCCGGAAATACTCAATCAGCATCCTGCGGACACGGTTGAACGGGGCAAGGGGGAGTCCGACCACCATGGCACCGTTCAGCATCTCCCCCCGGTAGTCCAGTCCCTCGCTCCACTTCCCGCCACAGACGGCAAACATCACGCCCGATTCTCCCCGTGACGGAAGGGAGAGGAAGGTCGAGAGGGCTGCACCGGCGTCGGCTGCGTCCCTTGGTTCGATGAACGTTCTCCTCCCTTTCAGGTGAGGAACGGCGAGACCGGCATAGGATTCGAGGATCTGATAACTTGGGAAGTAGATCGCCCGGTTGCCTTTCAGCCCGGCGAAGGCTTTGATATACTCAACGACTCGGTTCGTATTGTCCTTGTTCTGCCGCATCGAGAAGGCCGTGGTGATATCATTTGCGCAGGTGACCAGGCGGTTCTCCTTCGGGAATGCATTCGGTAGCGCAAGGGTGGTTACCGGGTTGTCGCCAAAATAATATTTCCGGAAACTTTCTACGGGTGATAATGTTCCCGAGATAAGAATGGAACATGCGTGAGCTGAGCAGACTTCTGTCAGTGACGCAGCCGGATCGATATTCCGGACTTCGAGCGTGATGCCACCTTCTCCCCTGCGGTATACCGTGAGGTACGCCGGGTCGGTCGACGACTGCGAGAGCCGGAAGAGGAATTCGGTCAGCCGCTCGATGGCGGTCTCGCGGAACTCTCCGGACTTCTGGTTCTTCTCCCGGATCGATTCCGAGAGACCGATGAGGTCGTCCACGATCTCCTCCATCTCCTTGTAGAGGGACTCACGGACGATCATACGGTCAAAGATCGCGGGATCGAACCAGTCCTCGGCTTCCGCAGAATTTTCGAGGCCCCGGATAAATTCGGTGAGCCGCGGAAGGACATGCTGCACGGCATCGGCGCCCTTGTGGCGTTTTCTCATGCCCGTGAGCTCCCGGGATGCCTGTTCGAGGTCACGCTGCTCGAGAGTCACACTCTCGATGCCGGAAATGACATCCCCGCAGTTGTGGGCTTCATCGATGAGGAGCAGGACATCCTGCGATTCGACCCCGAGATTGGCGTAGAGCTGCTCGCGGATATCGCGGTTGAAGAGGTGGTGGTAGTTGAGGATGACGACGTCCGTTGTGCGGGCGGCCTGCATCATCAGTTCGTAGGGGCAGATCTCGCCGCAGAACTCCGCGAGCTCCCGGGGCGGTACCGGGTTTGCGATGACCCGGTCGGCTTTCGTGCGGAGCGCCGTCGAGGGGACCATCTTGACGCCAACCGTATCGGCGGGGACGAACATCTTGCTGGCAATGTAATAGGGGCAGATGAGCGGGTGCTCCTTGTCCATCCGCCGGATCTGCTGGATAATGAACGGGTCTTTTCCCGGGATGAGTGCCCCTTTATCCGCACGGTCCCTCATGAGCGATGAGGAGAAAGACTTGACCCCTTCACATTTACGGTAGATATCCCCTTCCCCGCCGAGAGGACACATACTTTTTTTCCCGACAAGGTACACGGTCTTGAGGTCCGGTCTCTTCGTTCGGACGAGTTCCAGCTCCCGGATGAACGTGGTGAGCTGGCTGACCGTACGGACGGCGATCACGATCTTCCGCTTTTTTCTTTCCGCAAGGAGCGATGCTACGACACTCGACTTCCCGCTGCCGGTCGGGGCATCGATCATCGCGATGCCCCCGTCCCGTGCTACCGTCGCCACGACTTCGAGCATATGGCGCTGGCCCGGGCGGTATTCGCTGTACGGGAAGTAGGTGTCGATGGTCTCCATTTCTTCAGGTACATTGGTGTCCCGGGGTTTTATGGGTGTGGATGGGGGGTGAAGATGAAATGAGCTTTATCCGGTTGCGTATCGAACCTGATCTAATCCGCTGCCGGGGTGTCCCGCAGGGGCGAGGGAAAAAATCGTTCCATCGGTTACCGCATTTTTAAGGATCATTGACGTTCCCAGGGGCTCTGCCCCCGCCGCGTGGGCGGCCCCGGTTGCGATTGATCTCGAATTATCTTCTGTTTGCTGATTTTTTTGAGAGGTCCAATAAAAAATCTGAAATCAAAATTGATCGGTTCGTAAAAGGTTATTAGCCGGGTTATGGTTTGTGATAAAAAAATTTTCAGGGACGAGTGCAGGAAGGATTAAAAAAAAAGAAAATGGATTTGGTCGTTACTAAACGTTGACAAATGTATTCCTTATTCCTCCCCAGGATCTGCATATGAGACCGAGAGCTGAACAGTCCC
>JGI20214J51650_10002678_pt1 | contig 11223 bp, 12 predicted proteins | sample WetSurMetagenome_FD_51650 | JGI IMG/M metagenome (IMG submission 51650)
ACCATCATCCAATTAATCCAAAGCCAATTGAAAAAAGTAGGCATCGATGGTGAGATCGAAACCTATGACAGGCTTGCTTTCAACAACAAATGGAATAAGCGTGAAGGAGAAATCGGTTTGAATTTCTTGCCGGTGCCCAAACCTGATCCTTATATGCAATTCCAGATATTCTTTGCCACAAAGGGCAACAATAACTTTACCGGTTATTCCAGTCAAAAGTTCGATAACCTACTTGACGATAGTAGGAGGACCTATAGTGTTGAGAACCGGAAGGCAATGTACCAGGAACTTCAGAACATTCTTGCCGAAGACTGTCCTGAAGTATTCCTGTTCCATCTACCGTTGTTTGAGGCCCACACCAAGAACTGCAGGGATTCAGAACAGATCCTGAAGGTGGTTGGATCCTGAGCGAAGCCTGGATGCATAAGTGAAAAAGAGCGAAAATACGGAGGCAGAGCGGAATTATCCCTATTCATTGGCCTCATTACTTGAGGAAGCAGAAGTTACAGCAAGAAAGACTGAGACATGACACGTTCTGTCAGTGTTTTTGCTACAGGGTTCAAACTTCCAGAAGGCCCGGCTTTTGATCGTGCTGGTCATTTGTATGTGGTGGATATGAAATCCGGCAGTATTTCGAAAATCTCGCCGGAAGGCCGGATACAAATCTTTCTCGATACGGGTGGAAGCCCCAACGGAGCTAAGTTTCATGCGAATGGGGATCTATATGTTGCCGACCGCGTTATGGGGATAATCGCTATTTCTCCCAACACAGAGACGCGGGTGATCGTGGATCGCTATCAGGGAAAGAAGCTTAACGGTCCTAACGACCTTATCTTTGATTCCGCAGGAAACCTCTATTTTACGGACCCTTTTGGATCTTCCGCGGAAAAGCCGGTCGGGTGNATTTACCGAGTTTCACCTCGGGGCGAAACCACCTGTTTGGCATCGGGGTTGGCTTTTCCNAACGGCTTGGCTCTGTCTCGTGATGAGCGAAATCTTTATACAGCCATTACTCGAAAAAATAGGGTCTTAAGATATGTATTAGATCCGCCTCCAGTGCGAAGCTCCATATTCTCACAATTAAGCGGCGGGTGGGGGCCTGATGGGATGGCATTTGACCTTGCCGGGAATTTGTACATCGCTCACTATGGAGGGGGGGAGGTCATCGTCCTCAACCCTAAAGGGGAACAGATTGAGCGGATACCGGTAGGGGGGCTTTATCCGACCAATGTAGCATTCGGAGGGCAGGATCGCAGGAGCCTGTTCGTTACGGAGGTGGAGACCGGTTCCATTTATCGATTCAAGACAGATAACCCAGGTCTCCCGCTGTTCGGAGACCTGGACATACGATAAAACCGATTCTACACGAAGGAAACCAGGAGACTTAGTCCCCACAAGCCCCGTTGCAGAGCCTTTTACGAACCGAACGAGTTCACAGAGGCTTTTGATTCATAGCAACAATACACAGAACTCAGGCGACCTGGCTTAGTTCGTCTACAAAAATTCCCCGTTGGGATTCTGTCCATAATGTCCGATTTCATCACCGGGGAGACGATTAATGTTAACGGTGGGACCTACATGAATTAAATAAGGAGGAAAACCATGAAGAAAAGAATGGTTTGGATCCTGTTTCTGTTTATTTGGGCGGTGTTTTTAATCGGCGGTAGCCCTGAGAGCACGGCGGCGACCGCCGCCAGTGAACAGAGTACCATCAGCCGAGGAGGAACCCTCAATGCTGCACAGGCCGCCAAATGGTCTTCTCTTGATCCGACCGTCAGCAACGGGCGAGCCAACGATAAGTTTATCATGAACCAGCTTTACGAGACGCTGATTGATGTAGACAGCAGCGGCAAATACATTCCCGGTCTTGCGGAGGCGTGGGAAATCAAGGATGACAAAACGATCATCCTGAAACTCAAGAAGAATGTGAAATTTCATGACGGCACTGATTTCAACGCCGAGGCTGTGAAATCTGTTTTAGAACGCGCTTTGAATCCTGAAACAAAGGCCAGTTTCCGTGAAGAGGTCGAAGATATCCAGGCCATCGAGGTCGTTGATCCACATACCGTGAAGCTCATTTTGAAGGGCCCTTCTTCGGCGATTCTCGGTGCGCTGGCCAACTACGCAGGCTATATGGTCTCTCCGGCAGCGATCCAAAAGTATGGGAGAGATATTGTGCGAAACCCCGTAGGTACCGGGCCCTTTAAATTCAAGGAAGCCGTGGAAGGGGACCACATTACTCTTGTCAGGAACGAGCACTACCACATCATGGGCAAGGACGGGAAAGCTTTGCCCTACTTGGATGAATTGAGCATAAAGGTTATTCCAGATGATTCGGTAAAACTGGTGAATTTAAAGAGTGGCAGCTTGGACGTGATCGATAGCGTTCAGACCATCAACATCAAGAGCCTGAGTACGAGCAAGGATATTACGGTTGTGCCCACAAGCGCTTCTAGAGTGTTCAAGATTCTGTTGAACGTGAACAAGGAACCGTTTTCAAAAAAGGAGGTCAGGCAGGCGATTGCATATGCTGTAGACCGAGAAGAGTTCGTGAAGGTTGTGGCCAACGGGTATGGCACGGTGGAGCCGTCGATTGTCATGAAACCCCAGTGGTTCTATAGCCCAGTTGCAAAATACAGTTACAGTATTCAAGAAGCGAAGGCGCTGCTATCTAAGGCGGGTTATCCGAACGGTTTCAAAGTCAAAATGTCTTTAATAGCCCGCGAGCCGGACAAGACCATCATCCAATTAATCCAAAGCCAATTGAAAAAAGTAGGCATCGATGGTGAGATCGAAACCTATGACAGGCTTGCTTTTGTTAGCAACTGGAGGAAGGGCGAAGGAGAAATAGGGTTATTCTGGATACCAGTACCCAAACCCGATCCTTATATGCAATTCCAGATATTCTTTGGTACGAAGGGGGGAAATAACATTATCGGATATTCCAATCAGAAGTTCGATGACATACTTGACGAAAGTAAAAGGACCTATAATGTTGAGAAACGGAGGGCCATGTATCAGGAACTTCAGAACATTCTCGCCGAAGACTGTCCTGAAGTATTCCTGTTCCATCTTCCGTTGTTTGAAGCTCATACCAAGAAACTGCAGGGATTCAGCACAGATCCTGAAGGCGGTTGGGTCCTGAGAGAAGCGTGGATGCAAAAGTAAGAAAAAATGGTTTAATAAAGTTAGAGGCAGTTGGGGGAGGAATCCCTGGACTGTCAATTCATTCGTATAGGTAAGTTGAAATGGTTAGCCACATCACAAGGAAATTAATTGGGGTGATTCCCATCTTGCTGTTGGTTAGCATTATTCTTTTTGGGATCATCAACATGTTGCCCGGTGATGCAGCCTTGGCTGTTTTAGGAGAATCCGTCATACAGGAGGATCTGGCTAGAACGAGGTCTGAGCTTGGACTCGATAGGCCGATTTATGTGAGATACGCGGACTGGCTTGGGAAATTATTGCACGGAGATTTAGGCAGGGCGATCAAGTCACATCAGCCAGTGACGGAAATCATTATGCAACGTCTTCCGGTAACAGTAGAGCTGACCTTACTTGCCATTTTGATTTCCACCATACTTGCTGTCCCGGCCGGCATATTTGCAGCTCTCCGGCGCAACAGCTCCTGGGACGTTGTGAATGGAATCATATCCATGATCGGCATTGCAATGCCACCCTTCTGGATGGGGATACTTCTCATTCTGTTGTTTTCGGTATGGCTGGGGTGTTTACCATCCTCAGGCTACGTTTCTTTTTTAAAGGATCCGGTAAAAAATCTACAATACATAGCGATGCCAGCTTTTACCATCGGGTTCGCTTTTGCAGCAACCATCATGCGGCAGACACGTTCGTCAATGCTGGAAGTGCTTGGCGAAGAGTACATCGTAACCGCCAGAGCAAAAGGGCTTAGGGAGAGCATCGTTATTTGGAAGCACGCTTTGCGAAATGCTTTGATACCTGTTGTTACAGTGATCTCCATGCAGATGGGCAGATTAATCGGCGGGGCAGTGGTCACAGAGACTGTATTTGCATTGCCAGGCGTCGGCCGCGAGATGGTAGACAGCATTATCGCACGGGATTATCCGGTGGTCATGGCGTTGATTTTGATCACGGCACTGTGCGTCCTGTTAACCAATACGCTGGTGGATATCATTTATGTTATCATCGACCCTCGTATTTCTCATTCCAAGGAGTCGTAACTGGAGGCAATTCGGGTATGGAGCGTTTGAAAATTGGTTTGATCGGCACCAAAGGATTCGGAAAAGTGCTATTGAGGTATATCCGAAGGCTACAAGCAGAGGAAAGGCTTGAGTTGGCTGCCGTATGCGACATTCACCCGGAGGATTTCTTGAATGCTAAAGAGGGAAAGACTATAGGTGCAATTCGAACCCATTGTGATTATGACCTTTTCCTGAGCAATGAGCGGCAGCTCGATGCAATCATTATTGCTACTCCGATTCCGCTGCATGTCCAGATGGGAATCAAGGCCATGGAAGCCGGCTACAACGTGATGCTAGAAAAACCGCCTGCCCTGACATTGCAGGATATTGACCGCATGATTGGTGTGCAGAAAAGGACGGGAAAGGTCTTTGCCATAGGGTTTCAACACTCGTCTCAAAAAAGTTTTCTCAACTTCTCAGAGATGATCTTCAGTGGAATTATAGGTGAAGTTCAAACGATATGCGCAGCTGGACTTTGGAAAAGAACCATGGGTTATTTCACTCGTTCACCCTGGGTGGGCAAGCTGCTTCTTGACGGTGAATATGTTCTGGACGGGACGATCAACAATCCTTTTTCGCATCTGCTGATGAATTGCCTGATCTTATCGGGGTTGCAGGATCAGGAGGAAACCACACCGAAGTGGGTCCAGGCGGAACTATACCGTGCAAATGATATNGAAAGCGAGGACACTTCCTGCCTGCGCGCCCGAATGCAGAATGAAATTGAGATACTTTACTGGGCAAGCATCTGTGGTCGGGAAAACGGGACGCCTTTCATCATGCTGGAAGGCGACGGGGGCAAAGCCTCATGGGATTACGAAGGACGGATCAGGTACTGGGACAGACATGGCCGGATAAAGAATGAGTTTACGGTGGTAAGTGACCCTCGGTACGACCATCTCGTCAACTTCGCAGATTATTTACAGAGGCGAACCGCCAAGTTGTCCTGTACCCTCGAGGCAACAAGAAAGTTTGTTTTGAGCGCCAATATCGCGTTTGAATCAGCCGGAAAGACCAGAAAAATTAAGGCGCTCTATACAGAGATGCGAGATGGCGAGGGACGAAGCGTTGACAAAATGCAGCATGCCGATGACTTTTTGCATGTCAAAGAAATCGAATCGATCATGAAAGAGGCCATAACGAAAAGGAAGCTCTTTTCGGAAATTGGCACCGAGTGGGCTACGGAGACAAAACCGTTTCATGCCGCAGGCTACCGGGAGTTCAAGCTCTTTCGATAAGTATTGAGGGGTCTGAAGAACAGTATGGAATCATTCAGAGATACGTACTTTTACATCATCTTCAGGCGACTGATCAAAGGCAAACTTGCCGTGACCGGACTTGCAGTATTCATAGGCATTATTGCAGTTTCAGCGCTGGCCCCATGGATTTCACCTTATGATCCCAACGCCACCAATACATCAGAGCTGCTCCAACCGCCCAGTGCGACATACTGGATGGGGACTGATGAACTGGGGCGGGATGTTTTTAGTAGGATCATTTACGGGACCCGAATTTCGCTTGTGGTTGGGGTTATTGCAGTCGCAATGGCCATGGTTCTCGGGTCATTACTTGGATTGATCGCGGGCTACTGGCGCGGCGCGGCGGATTATCTGATTATGAGTGTAACGGACTCCGTCTGGGCATTTCCAACTCTGATTCTCGCTCTCGCCATAACTGCGGCACTTGGGCCAAGCCTAAGCAATGTGACGATTGCGATAGGATTGGTCTTTACTCCAGGGTTCGCGAGATTGGTGCGCAGCATGGTGCTTTCGGTACGTGAGCGAGAATACGTTCAAAGCGCCAGATCTATCGGGCTGAATGATTGGGAGATCATTATCAGGTATATATGGCCAAATATTACTCCGACGATGATTGTGCAGGCGTCGTTAAACGCTGCCCAGGCGATCATAGCAGAGGCTTCGATGAGCTTTCTTGGCCTTGGGATTCAGCCACCCGCGGCAAGTTGGGGATCGATGCTCAAATCGGGTTATCCGTATCTGGAAATGGCATCCTGGCTGAGCATATTTCCCGGGCTCGCCATTCTCATCTCGGTGCTGGGATTGAATTTTTTAGGTGACGGCCTAAGAGATGCAATGGATATTAAGATGCGTATTGACTAAAAGGCATAGCAATNTATGAAAGAAAAGCTAATTGAAGTTAACGGGCTGAAAATAGANTTTATGATTGANGGTGTTCCAAGAAGGGTTATTGATGATATCAGCTTCGAAATCTATCGTGGCGATGTTCTCGGTGTTGTGGGCGAGTCCGGCAGCGGCAAAAGTGTTACCGCAAAGAGCATTCTCCGCCTACTCTCCAATCCTCCCGGGAAAATTGTGGGTGGAGAAATCCTGTTTGATGGCAACGATATTCTGCAGATGGATATGGATAGCCTGAGGAAAATNAGGGGAAACGCAATATCCATGATATTCCAAGAACCAATGTCTTCTCTTAATCCGGTATTTACCTGCGGCGATCAAATTAAGGAAGGAGTTAGGTTACACCAGAATGTGGACAGCAAGGCAGCAATGCAGAAGGCAATCGACCTGTTGAAGATGGTTGGCATACCGATGCCGGAACAGCGNATCTACAGTTACCCGCACGAGCTTTCCGGAGGGATGCGCCAGAGAATTATGATTGCCATGGCATTGAGCTGCTCACCCCGGCTACTGATCGCCGACGAACCGACCACGGCGCTGGACCCGACCATACAGGCNCAAATTCTAAATTTGATCAGAAAAGTTCAAAAGGAAAGCAGCATGTCGGTGATGTATATCACCCATGATCTTGGAGTTGTTGCAGAAACTTGCGANCGAGTGATGGTCATGTATGCGGGCCGAATCGTCGAAAAGGCGAATGTGGCAGAACTTTTCACGAATCCGAGCCATCCGTACACCCAAGGATTATTGAGGGCAATCCCCAGACTTAACGCCAAACGAGAACGGTTATACGTCATTAAGGGAATGGTTCCACACTTCGCGGATATGCCGGTCGGATGCTCTTTCCACCCAAGATGTCCCTATGCTTATGATCATTGTTTAGAACAAAAGCCATCACTGTGCGAAATCAAGGATGGTCATTTAGTAGCCTGTTGGAAAGTCCAGAAAACGGTTGAGCTTGGACAGAAGGAGATCTGATCATGTCAGAGAGTCTAAATTATAGGACTGATCAGCCAGAAGGTGTGCTTCTTGATGTTAAGGGACTAAAAAAGTACTACCCAATTAAGAGGGGTATATTGAGGAAGACTTTTGGCTATGTGAAGGCTGTTGACGGCGTGGATTTTATGATTAAGCGGGGCGAGACATTTGGCTGGTTGGAGAATCCGGTTGCGGAAAGACGACGGTCGGCAAGTCGATATTAAGACTCATCGAAGCCACAGGCGGTCAGATCCTATTTGATGGTAAAGACATCCTTAAGCTCAATAAAGAAGAATTGCGTCAAGAAAGACGACACATGCAGATTATTTTCCAAGATCCTTACGGCTCTCTCAATCCACGAATGATGGTGGGAGAACTCATTGGTGAGCCGATGAAAAAACATCGAACAGCAATGGGGAAGGAAAATGAGCGACGAGTTAAGGAACTGATGGAGATCTGCGATTTGAACCCCAAGCACTATAAACGGTACCCTCATGAATTCTCCGGTGGACAACGACAAAGGATTGGGGTGGCCCGCGCGTTATCGTTGAACCCCAAAATGATTGTATGTGATGAACCGGTATCAGCACTGGATGTTTCGATACAATCACAGATATTAAATCTACTGGAAGACTTACAGAAGCAGTTTGGAATCGCATTGCTCTTTATCGCCCATGGCATGGCCGTGGTAAGGCACGTGTCCTTGCGTGTAGGCGTAATGTATATGGGGAAGATTGTTGAAGTGGCGAAAACCGACTTCATATTCGATAATTGTCAACATCCCTATACCAAAGCTCTGATGTCGGCTATTCCGATTCCGGAAGTCACCGGAAAGAGAGAGAGGACTATTTTGCAGGGCGAGGTTCCCAATCCGCTGAATCCTCCGACTGGCTGCAGGTTTCACCCGAGATGTCCNCTGGTAATGGATATCTGCAGGAAACAAGAGCCTGAACTTAGAGACATCNCATCGGATCATATGGTGGCTTGTCANCTGACCTCACGCTGAGACATCTTAGGAGAGTTTGTCATGCAACCCATCAATCCCTGTAATACCTATCACGCAGTCTTAAGTGATAAGGAACTTTTGCGTTTAGGCGACGGCAAAAGCGTGTTCAAAATTTACTTCATCGANATTATTGGCCGCAAAGAATCGGTTTGTTCAGTCTGGGCAGAGAGCGGAATGCATCCCAAGGACTTGCCTGCTCGTCTGACACACATTGAAGGGGTGGAGGGTGTCGGTTTCATCACGGCCTTCCCACACATCACTAAGGTTTTCCGCTTTGGGCCGGAGGCTGAGACAGTAATGAACGTGCGGGCCTGGAGCTCACGGGACCTGGCACCAAGCAGCCTGAATCGCAGTCAGAACTATATCGAGTTTGCCTGCCTAGCGGAGGCGGCCATCGCCGCGGACGAGTACACAGCATGGGCACGAAACCCGACCGTTGAGGAGTATCTGCAACAGTGGAGCTCATTCGCCGACGGTCTTATTGTGCGACATAATAAACTGTTGGAGTACTGGAGCGCATAGCTGTCCGGCCTTTTACCCAAGCCTACCGATTCCCCCAGGGCCCTTCACTAAGAACGTCCGAGCGGTCGCCGATTGGGGGAGGTTTTAGAGCGCAATCAGATCGTGTGCGATACGCAGTCACAACCGTAGGAGGTATTTATGCTGGGGCCGGAAGAGCAGAAAGTTCCAGACGTCGATCTGCTCGTTCTCCTTCAAGCATTGGATATTGTATCGGACGCAGTAATCATTACTAATGAAAGCGGGAAGGTTCTCTATCAAAACAAGAATGGGGAGGAGTTCCACAAGGGATTGACAACCGAGGAGGTTGCAAAACTTCTTGAAGGCAAGNATGGATCCTGGAAGTTGATGGATTCATTGCTGCGTGAGATTCATCCAACCTCAAGCCCGATAGAGCTTTTTAAGAAGAGCCTGAACACTGAGGAGTATGTGGTCCAAACACCGCTCGCACTCATAATGGCTCGGTATACCGGACAGCCTGTAGGACCTATTGGAGGTAGGTGCGTCATCGTTACCATCAAGAGAGTACGAGAAATTGTAGACTGATATGGTGAAGGAAACACAGCAGTTCGGATGTGATCCAAGGGAGGTAAATCGTTCTATCAGGCTGCCGGGTCGACGGGTTTGCACTGCTTGAATGCCACCTTATCGACCAAAAGGTCTTAAGAAGCTATAGCCCTCTTTTCGGATAAGAGGATAGCTCGAGGGCAAGTTGTTTTCATGCGGCCGAACTAAAGAGAAAAGATATTTTGAATTTAGGGTTGAAAAATAAAGGCGTTATTGTCATGGCGTCGAGTTCAGGACTTGGCAAAGCAATAGCCTGCGAATTCGCTCATGAGCAGGCAAGAGTCATGCTTTTCAGTCCTTCCGAGGACCAACTCAAGGAAGCGCAGTCAGAGATTAAGGCCGAAACAGGATACAAACCAGAGTATTTCGTAGGCGATATCACCAAGGTCGAGGACATCAAGCAGTTAGTCGCAACAGCCGTTAAAAAGTTTGGCGGCGTATACGCCCTCGTTAACAACACCGGGGGTCCACCGACAGGAACTTTTGACACCTTTGACGACCAAGACTGGCAGAAGGCATATGAACTGACACTGCTTTCTTACATCCGCATTATCCGTGAAGTGCTGCCGCACATGCGTGCTGCCGGCGGAGGCCGAATCCTCTGCTCAACATCTTCGTCGATAAAGGCTGTGCTGGACAATTTGATCCTGTCCAACACTTTCCGTAGCGGCGTAGTTGGGCTAGCTAAATCTCTGTCGCAGGAACTTGGCAGGGACGGCATCCTTGTCAACGTTATCGCTCCTGGCCGAATCGGCACCGCCCGGATAGATCAACTGGATCAGATCCGCGCTGAAAAGGCAGGGATTTCGGTGGAAGAACTGCAGCAGATTGCTTTCAAAACAATTCCGCTTGGGCGCTATGGTAAACCGGCCGAGTACGGCAAACTGTCGGTGTTCCTGTGTTCTGCGGCTAACACGTATATCACGGGTCAGTCTATCTTAGTTGACGGAGGCTTGGTAAAGGCGATTTAACAAACTGCTGCCGATTTCCAATCCGGTTCTATCAATCATAGAGATACTACCGCCCTATTATGAGGTTGTCAAAATTTCGCTGAGTTCGCTTGCAGTAAACTGTGCGTACCATTTAACGAGAAACTGCAAATAATCAGCAAATAAAAAAAGGTTCCAGTAAGTGCCTGGAACTCTAAATTATTATGGCCCCGTGAGGTAAGGGCGATTTCGAATAGACGAAGCGGTGAGCTTTGAAGCAGGAAGGAATCATAGGTGAGAAGCGATGTTGGTTGCCTTCAAAATGGAGGCATCTGTATGAAAAGAGAAGTTGGTTTTGGAGAGCGGATGAAGCGGTTCTATTTGGCTTGGGTTCCAGTTGTATTGGTTTTTGCGCCGACCCCGACACGAGCCAGAAGGTCGAGTCGATCAGTGGTCGTCCGCAGCGAACTCCTGCGGATCGAGGCTGCTCGGGCCTTTTTAAAGCATTATGCCGTCCGGCGGTCCTGGACCCCCGCGCTGGTTTTCAAGGGGAGGCCCCAGAGCGCGGCCATGAACGCGCTGAGATAGAGGACCGAAATAGCCCCGAACACCGCGCGGTACCCAAACCAAACGGCAATTGAGACCCCCACCATGGGGGCGATCGCACGCGCGCCGGAATTGACCGAATTGTCAAGCCCGTACACCGCGCCTTCTTCGCCATGCTCGGTGTAGCGCGCCAAGAGCGCCCCGACCCCGGTCAGAATGCCTCCGTGGGCGATTCCGGCTCCCAAATGCAACAGCAGGAACTGCCAGTCCTGACTTGTGCACGCCTGAAGCAAAAAGGC
>JGI20214J51650_10002680_pt1 | contig 11214 bp, 8 predicted proteins | sample WetSurMetagenome_FD_51650 | JGI IMG/M metagenome (IMG submission 51650)
AGTAATAATTTATAATTGTCAATTCTATTATCTCAATTACATATGATTCTCGATCAGGAAAAGATCGCGAGGATTAAAAAAATCCTGAAATTCAAACCGCGTGGGATGAGTATATCGGAGATTGCCAGCCAGCTCCGCCTGAACAGAAATTCAGTCGCCAAATACCTTGAAATTCTTTTGATGAATGGAGAAGTGGAAGCAAAGAAACTGGGAACTTCAAAGGTCTATACGGTTTCCCAGCGAGTACCTGTTTCGGGATGGATCGGTTTCTCGTCTGATATGATCATTATTATCAACCCCTGGGGGCAGGTATTGCAGGCAAACGATGCATTCTTAAAATTCTGCAATAAAACGAGCGAGGAGATTACCGGCATATCAATAAAAGATATTGATGATCCGCTGTTACACGAAGTACCGCTTGATAATTTTCTCAAAGACTCTCATGAAAAAAAAACCGAGTATTTTGAAATATCCCTCGAACGAAGCGGACGCGATTGTTTTTTCAGGGGAAAACTGGTGCCTATCATTTTCGATGATGGTGATGAGGGAATTCTGATTATTTTTGAGGATATTTCTGACCGTAAACATGCCGAAATAGCGCTTGCTGAACGGGAATTACAGTATCGAACGGTGATTGAAAATATCCAGGATGTTTATTACCGCTCGGACAAAGACGGGAACCTGATTATGGCAAGCCCCTCATGGGCAACCATGTTGGGATACGGTTCATTAGATGAGTGCCTGGGAAAGAACATTGCAGAGGTATTTTACTGGGATCCCGAACAACGAAAACCCTTCCTTGAGGAGGTATACGCAAGAGGACAGGTTGATGATTATGAAGTTACCTTAAAAACAAAGGACGGACTGCAATTCTACGTTGCTACCAACAGTCACCTCTACTTTGATAATGCCGGAAATATTCTTGGCATTGAGGGCATCTTCCGTGATATCAACGAGCGGCACGCTTCTGCAGAAAAAATCAGGAATTATGTTTCCCAGATGGAATTTTTCTCCCGTATATTACAGGAATTTATTGAACTTGCTCCNGATGCTGATATTTATGAAAAANTTGCATCCGATTTAAACAAGCTGCTCCCTGATGCAACAATCAGCGTAAATTCGTTCAATATGGTAACCGGCATGCAGACCTGCAGGTCCATTGCGGGAGAGGAGGACCGTATTGCCTGCACGAAGTATCTTGGCCGGGACCCACGATGTATCAATATCCCCATTGATCCTGTGGTACTTCATTCTCTCAGGACAGGAAGACTGCATAAAACCCCTTTTTCATTCTTTCAAGATCTCTTTGAGAATATTCCAAAGGAAACCTGTGAGCAGATCACAAAAGATCTCAATGTAAAAGATTCCTATGGGATAGGTTTTGTATATCACGGCAGAGTTTTAGGGAGTGCCACACTCTATCTTCATACGGGCGCTGATATCCCCGATTTTCCCCTTATTGAAACCTATACAAGGGCCGCTTCAATCGCACTCCAGCGAAAGATTGCTGAAGAATCATTACAAGAGAGCAGGGAGATTTTCCAGAGTGTAGCCCAGGAGTCGCCATTTCCCCTTGCAATCATCGATGATGAAGGAAATTTTCGTACATCAACCGTAGTTTTACCAGGGTTTTTGGTTACGATTCAGGGGATTTCACATCAGGCAGGCAATGGTTCTTGCTGGTCTTTCCTGAACCAAAATACCGGAAACATGCTGTTGAATTATGGAAATCTGATATCACCGCATATCCTGATCAGGGAACGGTACCACGGGAATTTATCGTCCGGTGCAAAGACCAGAGCACCAGGAATGTCATCTTCAGNGTAATGCTTCTTTCAAACAAGGAAAAATGCATCATCTGCGAGGATGTCACCGATCGGCGTGAAACAGAAAGGATTAAAAAACTGTTATCCAGTATAGTCGGATCATCCAATGATGCCATAATCGGGAAAAAAATCGATGGTACAATTATCAGCTGGAATAAAGCTGCAGAAGATATGTTTGGGTATGTGTCTGACGACATACTCGGGAAAAATATCTCGCTCATTGTCCCGTATGAACGCAGGCAGGAGCTCGATACAATCCTCAATAATATATCCAGGGGCCAGGGTGTGTCAAACCTGGAGACCCAGCGGTTTAAAAAGGATGGCACCATGATTGATGTCTCGGTAACTATCTCACCTATTATTGATGATATAGGGTTTGTTATTGGTGCTTCAACCATATCCCGGGATATCAGCGCCAGAAAATCTGAGCAACAACTCAGGGAAAGTGAAGATAAATACCGGATTCTTGTCGATAATATCCATATTGGTGTTTACCGGAGCACCGGGGATCCTAAAGGGAGGTTCATCTGGGGGAACTCATCGCTTGTCAGGATTTTAGGATTTCCCTCCCTGGAAAAACTGCAAAAGATCGATGTTGCGGATATATTTGCAGAAATGGAGGGGAGGAAAAAACTGCTTGATGAGCTGCGATCAGCAGGTTTTGTGAAAAACAAGGAAGTCACCCTGCGGCGTCATGATGGAACTACTCTCGTTGTATCAGTTACCGCACTGGCAAAAATTGACGACTCCGGCCACATTGAGCATATCAACGGGATTGTTGAGGATATTACTGAACATAAACGGATTATATCTCAACTCCAGGTTCTCCAGCAGGAAATGATTGATATTATCGAATTTTTACCGGATCCGACTTTTATCATCGATAATGAACATCAGGTTATTGCATGGAATTCTGCAATTGAACAGATGACCGGGGTACGTAAAAATGGCATTCTGGGACATGCTGATTTTGCGCACGCCTTCCCGTTTTATGGGGCGTCGCGCACGATTCTCATTGATCTCATTGACGCATCTGATGAGGAGATTAAAAAATATTATCCTGATATGAAAAGGGAAGGCAGCTCTCTTGTCACCAACGTTTTTGCTCCTTCCCTGTATTCAGGACAAGGTGCTTACCTGTGGACGAAAGCATCACCCCTTCATGATCAGGATGGAAAAAGAATCGGGGCAATTGAGATTATCCGGGATATTTCAGAGATTAAAGAACTTCGGGAATTGCTGAAAAATGCAAAAGACGGCTTCGTTTCAGACACGCTTATGAAGGTCTCTCTGCCGGCTGCTCCTGTTCCGGTTCTTGCCGGGCATAACGAGAAAACAATGCCTGGTGTCTTAAGCCTGCTTTACCTGTCCAGTGCCCTGAAAATGGCACAGGATTCTATTTCAATTCTTGACTTATCGGGACGATGCATCTGGGTAAATGATGCATTTTCGAGTGTAATTTCACTAAAAAAGAACGAAGCCCCGATAGGAAAAAGTTTTGCCCAATTCATTGCACCCGAAGACCGGAAAATCGCACTTGACTGCCTGATTGATGTGCGGAAGAGCGGAAATAAGCGGATATCACTCTCACTGCTTACCACATCTGGCCGGATTCCCGCAGAAGCGTCCCTGTCATCAATTAATGATAGTGATGACCAAATTCTGGGATATATGATAATTATTCGTCATGCCGAACAAGATCGTGAAAAACATCAATTTAAAGATAGTTTTTCGGAAAAGCAATTACCCAAAAAAAGAGTGTCGAAAGTGTAGATTGATTATCTTGTTGATGCCCTCGGGACAGGTTCCTTGCCGGGAACTACGGTATTTTTTTGTGCGACAGCAACTTTTGCAAGCGCTTCCTCAGCGGCAACCTTAACAAAACAGTTGTCCCGGCTGCACGTCTTGGTTAGGGCATCTTCTGCGCTCGGGTGCCCGATATTCCCAAGAGCATATGCAGTAGCAAACCGCACATCCTGGTCCTGATCGTTAAGGAGTGGGATCAGGCGCTCGATTGAACGGACATCTCCGATATTTCCCAGAGCATCCGCTGCCATGTACCGTACCCACTTGTCCTCATCATCCAGTGCTTTATGAAGGTAATCAACTGCGGGCTTCCCAAACTTTTCAAGTGCTATAACCCGGGTCCATCGTTCAGGCTGGTTCTTATCCTTGAGTTCGTGAAAAATCTTATCCATATCTTGTTTCCCCTCCCCAGTTCTCCTGGGTTGATCCTGAATTTTATTGTGAGTATATTATATATTTGCCAGACAGGTATGCACGGCAAATGGAGGGGAGGGGCGGGATTTTATATAAAATATTTTATTAAAATAGGTATTCATGATTTTACTAGTGCTTAGATAACATGAAAATCGCGAATACTGATCAAACCATTGCATGATCTTTCGGATTTTTTTTGATTGAAACTATTTAACGAAAATTGAAAATGAGTTATGACAGAATAGTTGATTTTTTTGAAATATTAGAGATCTAATGTAAATTATTTTAAAAAAAAGTTAATTAAAAATTATGATAATCCTGGCTTTCCAGCAAGAAAGAATCGATTCTTTTGTATTACGATAAACCCTTCAGATATGAGGGCAGCAAGTATCTTTTTAATCCGGGCCGGATCTTCAATCCGGAGGGCAAGGAGTTGTTTTTCACTCATTCCCGGTTCAGCCAGGAGCATCCTGATAATCGTACCACGGATTTCCCGGTCAGACCCTTCAAAGGGAGATTGTTTTGAGTAGTGAACACTGCGCCGGTTCGGGTTGGGAACCGTCTTTTTAAGCGCTGAACCAAGATCCATCAATGCCCAGTACCATACGCGGGGGTTTTCTTTGTATAACGATTTCTCAACAATCGGGAGAAGGTCTGCATCGCTTACCGTATCGGTGCCGGAAAAGAAAAAGTGAATAAAGACCCGGCGGATATTGGTCTCGATAAACACTACGGGCAGATTGAATGCAAATGCTGCGATGGATGAAGCAGTTGCCCTTCCAATACCGGGAAATGTTACGAGGAGATCGACATCTGCCGGAAGAATACCGTTATATTCGTTTATTACCCGTATGGCACATTTCTGCAACGCGATGGCACGACGGTTGTATCCCATACCCTGCCAGACAGAAAGCACGTTATTAAGCGGGGCAACAGCAAGTGATGCAAAGTCCGGAAATGCCTCGATAAATTCTGGAAATTTTATTTTGACCCGTTCTACTTGTGTCTGCTGGAGCATAATCTCCGAAACGAGTATCAGATAGGGATCGGTGGTATCCCGCCAGGCCATTTCCCGGCAATAGTTGTTGTAATATGACAATACCATCTGCTGGAATTCCAGAATACCAGGAGAGAAACTGTCATCCCGTGAAAATTGTACGCCGGTAGTATCCAGAGTTTCCTGAACTGAATTTTTTAATAGTTTCCTGCCGGTCGTAATCATAATTCCTGATCCCTCCCTATAATTATTCTCGTTTAAAACGATTCAGGCTATGGCAAGTATTACAATGAGGGTACGGAACTTGCCAGGAATTTGACGCTTATCATGTACGTTTGAACATCGCGTCAAGATCGGCCCGGCTGAATCGTAACATCGTTGGTCTTCCATGGGGACAGGTAAATGGGTTTCTGGTATTCCGGATCTGGTATATAATTCGCTGGCACTGCTCCTTTGTGCATATCGTCCCTGCCTTGATCGCACCACGGCATGCGATAATCCGGGTGATCCTTTCACGGTTGGTTACCGTATGTAAAGGCTCCTCACTTACCAGATCACTGATGATTTCATCGATCATGGTCGTATCTTCAAGTTTTCCTAGGACTACCGGAATTGCCCGTACAAGGAACGAATCCCTCCCGAATTCTTCTAGAACAAAACCCTCCTTTGCGAGTGCAGGTATCAGATCCAGCAGAACTGTCGCTTCCTGTGATGTGCGGTGGAGGACAACCGGAACAATAAGTTCCTGTGAACGATGGTTACCTCCACTTCTTGTTAGAACCTGTTCATACAGGATGCGTTCGTGGGCTGCGTGCTGGTCGACGAGAATAAGTTCACCGCTTTCTGTTGTGGTCAGGATGTAGATACCTCCCAGTTGTCCGATAACCTCCATGTTTGGAAGTTTTGTATCAACCGGAACATTACTGGTGGTCAGTTCCGTCTGTCGCAACTGGCGATCAGTCGTAACAGTTCCTGCATGGGTGGATTCACTGGCCCCTGACGATATCGGTTCTGTCAGATCATATCGAATGCCCGGTTCTCGTATTGAATTCTCTCCTGATACTGCCAGGGGCAGGTGAGAAGCTGTCCTGCCTTCTGGAATCAGGTCATGACTGAGTAATGCAGTACTGACCGATTCCTGTATTGCCTGGACAATTTCTTTTTCCCGAGACAGGCGGACCAGTTTTTTTGTCGGGTGTACATTGACATCGATGAGCCCGGTATCAATCGATAAGGAAAGAAACGCTACCGGGAATCNTTCTTTGGGGAGCAGGGTACCATACCCCTCCCTGATGGCCCCGTTGATGAGCGGTGACGATACATATCGTTGATTTATCGAAATGATCAACCGTGATGCATCCTTTCGCGAAAGGGATGGACGCGAAGTATAGCCGATAATTGTAATGAACGGGAGAGAGAGGTTCACCGGAATGAGATCTTTTACCAGATCGCTTCCATAGATACGGGCAATCGTATCAAGGATACGGGGAGTACGGTCCGTTACAAGCCGCTCATGGTGATCTACAAACAACCGGAATGAAATCTCAGGCTGGGCAAGGCAGATACCTTCCAAAAGTGCATGAATATGTGAGATTTCGGTGTTTTTGCTCTTCTGGAATTTTTTTCGTGCCGGTGTGTTAAAGAACAGGTCTTCAACAAGTACCGTGGTCCCTTCTGGTGCCCCGATATCTCCTGTCACTTGGATTACTCCTCCTTCAACTACCACTTTTGTCCCATGGACAATTCCAGTACCACGTGGTTGCGTAATGAGGGTTACCCGGGAGACAGCGGCAATGCTAGCAAGAGCTTCTCCGCGAAATCCAAGTGTGCGGATATGGGTAAGATCATCAATCCGCGTTATCTTGCTCGTAGCATGAGGAGTGAAGGCCAGCAAAGCGTCAGCAGGATTCATACCATATCCATCATCAATGACCCGGACACTTGCAATGTCATTGGATGAAGACATAATATCGATACGAATAGATCGGGCACCCGCATCAATTGCATTTTCAATAAGTTCTTTAACCACCGATGCGGGACGCTCAACGACTTCCCCTGCGGCAATCTTGTTCACAGTTGCCTGGTCAAGGACATGGATCCGGGATGGATTCTGGTTATGTGTCATGCTTACCTGTCCCTGTTCTCCCGCATTTTTTGTAATTCTGTAATCTTTGCAAGCGCCTGCAGGGGTGTCATCTCATCTGGATTGATTCGGGCAAGTTCATCGAGTACAGGGTGGCTCACAGCGGTTATTGTTGGGCTTTCATGATCGAAAAGCAGGACCTGGGTATACCGCTGGGGGCGGGTTCCTGTGGGGACATCACGGTTCATGGTCTCCACAAGGATACTTTCAGCACGTTCCGTCACTTTTTTGGGGATCCCCGCCAACCTGGCGACGTGGATACCATAGCTCTTATCCGTTGCACCGAGTATAAGCTTCCGCAGGAAGACAATCTCTTTTTTTGTTTCTTTTACTGCAAAATGATAATTTTTTGCCCTCTTGAGAACCCCTTCCACCTCAATGAGTTCATGGAAGTGTGTGGCAAAAAGTGTTTTTGGCCCGGTACCTGACCGCCCGTGAAGGTATTCGAGCACTGCTTTTGCAATTGAGCACCCGTCACTGGTGCTGGTTCCCCTGCCAATCTCGTCAAGGATGACAAGACTCTTTGAAGTCACATTGTTGAGAATGTTTGCGAGTTCCAGCATTTCTACAAAAAAAGTGCTCTGCCCACTGGCAAGGTCATCAAATGCACCGACTCGGGTGAAGATGCGGTCAAGAATACCAATACTCGCGTGCCGTGCGGGCACAAAACTTCCTGCCTGCGCCATGATACAGATAAGTGCCACTGCCCGCATATACGTGGACTTCCCTGCCATGTTTGCACCCGTGATAATCATCACCTGGGTGCCGGAACTGTCAAGCTCGGTATCGTTTGGTACAAAAACTCCCAAAGCACCCTGTTCAACAACCGGGTGTCTCCCGTCACGGAGGATAATAGCATCACTGGTATTCAGTTTCGGGCGTACGTAATCATGGGTCTGCGCAACCTCAGCTAGCGCGGAAGAAACATCGAGTATCCCAATGCCATTGGCAATTTCCTGGAGATCGCAAACCGACCTGCGAAGGACGTCAATAATTCCCGACCAGAGTTCACGCTCAAGTGCAAGGACACGCTCGTCTGCGTTGGTAATAAGTGTCTCTTTTTCCTGCAGCTCGGGAAGGGTATACCGCTCTCCCGTCGCTGTGGTCTGGCGGCGCTGGTAATGGGGAGGAACGAGGTGGAGATTTGGTTTTGTGATATCAATGTAGTAACCAAAGATCCTGTTATACCCGATCTTTAAGGATTTGATTCCCGTCAGGTCACGCTCTTTTTTCTGGAGTTCGATGATCCAGTCTTTTCCTGAATGGAGTACTCCTTTTATGGAATCGAGTTCTTTTGAATAGCCGGGACGGATTACACCCCCGTTACGCGCAATAACTGGAGGGTCTTCTACAATGGCGTTTTCTATGAGGTTGATGCAATCCGGTACATCGTGAAGATTTTTCAGGGCATCGGTAATTAACCCGGGGATATCTCCCGTGCCGGTATCCGTTATTGTACTCCTGATAGATGGAAGGGCTGAGAGCGAGTCTGCAAGGGCGATGAGATCGCGGGGTCCGGCATTGCCATAGGCAATCCTTGCCGCAATCCTTTCGATATCTGCATAACGGGAAAGCAGGTTCCTGAGTGAAAGTCGAGCAGGAGTATGTACGATGAAAAAATCAATCGCATCCAGTCGTTTGTTGATCTCTTCGATCCCGGTGAGCGGACGGGAAAGGTGACGGTTGAGCATACGGCTCCCCATCGGGGTTTTCGTTACGTCAAGGCAGGAGAAGAGTGTCGCTCCTCTTGTGTCACCCCGTATACTTTCTTTCACTTCAAGGTTTCTCAACGTGATTGCGTCAAGCATCATGCCCTGCGCAGATGAGCGCAAAAAAAGAGTGTTGATATGGGCAAGAGGAGAGTTCTGTGTTGATTTTGCGTATGCCAGCGCTGCACCAGCCGCACCGATTGATGCAGGGAGACTGTCACACCCATAGCCGGCGAGAGAGGATACCCCGAATTGTTCCATAAGGGTACGGCGTGCCCGCTGTTCGGAGAATTCCTCATCATTATACAGGGTAACAACCACTCCCCGTTCACGGACATGTTCTTTCAGCTCATCAGGAACTAATGACGAAACGATACATTCTGCCGGGCGGTAGCGGGCTATTTCTGAAAGAATATTCTCAAAACCGGGACCGCAATTAACAGAGGCAACAAAAAATTCCCCGGTCGATATATCCAGAAGTGCAATTCCCCATAGATCATTTTTAAGGTCGGGACAGAGCGCGAGGAGGCAGGACGATGCTGAGGCAGAAAGCATGGAAGAGTCAATCACGGTACCCGGAGTGATGATGCGAACCAGCTCGCGTTTCACTATTCCTTTGGTCTTTTTTGGATCTCCAACCTGGTCTACCATGGCAACCTTGTAGCCCTTACCGACCAATTTGGCAATATACCCGTCAGCGGCATGATACGGTACTCCAGCAAGCGGGATACGGTTATCACCGCTTTTTGATCGTGAGGTAAGCACAATCTCAAGTTCCCGTGAGATAAGTTCCGCATCGCTTTCAAACGTTTCATAAAAATCTCCGATACGGAAAAAAAGGATGGTGTCCGGGTGCTTTTCCTTGATCTCCCGGTACTGCCGCATTACGGGTGTGAGACGGCTTCCATTTTCAGCAACGTCTGAAAAGTCGACGGGAGAATCATTTTTCATATATGTAGAAAATTACCTTTTGGATCAATTAATACCGATCTTACAACAACATCCGCACTGGATCAGAAACGCTTGTAAAGAAACCAGACCATAAGCGGAGTTGAGATCACCAGTGCGATAATTTCAAACATGAGACCGAAGGTAAAACCGATCCCGATAAGACGGATAATACTTTCCAGGATGCTGACCAGAGGAGGCAGAGAACGCAAAAGAATCAGAATACACACAAGGAGTATGATGCCAATACCGACCGCTGCGTTTTTCATATCCTGCGTACTCGGGGCAAGGGATAGTACAAGCGTGACCGTGAGGTAAAGATAGACAATAAACCAGGGATTGAACCTGACGATAAGATTCTGGGTAAAGAGTGTAGTAATGGTGATAACCAGTCCTAAAAGTGCATTCATTGAATTCACGGCTATCAGCATAGGGGGGAAAACACAGCCAAGATATTGCGAAAATACCCAAGTAAGTCCTGCAAGAACTATCGGGATGCAGACAAGAGGGGCAGTACTGATGACAACATCACCGATATACGGAATTTTTGAAGAAGTGTAGGTTACCGATCCCCCTTCTTCTGAAAAAAAGACGACTTTTTTAATTTTTGCACCACTGATGATACATCCAAGAATATGGGAACATTCGTGAACAATAACACCGGGAGCACGTATCGCATAATACAACGATCTCAGGGGGATTACATGAGCCCAGAGAATGTCAAGCGCGAATGAAATGGCTATGACAGCGGTTCCCAGTAAGACTACCAGGAGAAAGGGTTCAGTTTGTATATCCATTGAAAAAGTACCTGTGCTCATTTTGCATCAGATCACACATAATCACATCGTTTTTCAGCCGATTTTTAACAAGTCTCATAATATCGGACTTCCTATGAGCAGGTATGATGCCGGACCAGCACGTACACAAAGATCCTCCGGACGCAAAAAAATATGGTAACCGGCTTATCCATGAGAAGAGTCCTTATCTCCTCCAACACGCACGGAACCCGGTTGACTGGTTTGCCTGGGGTGACGAAGCCTTTGCCCGGGCAGCACGGGAGAATAAACCAGTTTTTCTTTCCATCGGTTATGCTACCTGTCACTGGTGTCATGTCATGGCACATGAATCGTTTGAGGATCCCGGCATTGCGACGATACTGAATACTCATTTTATCTCCATCAAGGTGGACCGCGAAGAACGCCCGGATATTGACAGCGTGTATATGTCAGTCTGCCAGATGATGACCGGAAAGGGCGGGTGGCCCCTTACGGTGTTTTTAACACCGGAAAAAAAGCCATTCTTTGCCGGAACATACCTGCCTAAAGAGAGCCGCTTTGGCATGACCGGACTTTCTGACCTGTTGCACCGTAT
>JGI20214J51650_10002681_pt1 | contig 11212 bp, 7 predicted proteins | sample WetSurMetagenome_FD_51650 | JGI IMG/M metagenome (IMG submission 51650)
GGGGCTAATACTGGTCATGGTAATCTTTGCGTCTTTCATATTTCAGGTCGGAAAGGACAGCGGCCTTGACCCTTAAAGTAAAATTCCACATTTTCATAGTACCATTCGGGATCCAGTTAAAACTCATCGTCCAGCAATGAAGATCGCGGGAGATACCTATCTGGGTCATTGTGATCTGCTTTTGAGTGAAATCATACCCAGTGGTGTATGTAATTGCAGTTTTCTTTGTAAGGGTTACAGTGCCGTTTGCTGAGAGTGTCTGAGTCAGGACTGATTTAAAAGCCGGTTTGATGTAGTTGATGTTATAACTGACTCTCATCGACCACGGTACATCAAAAATATAATATCCGTATTCATCATACAAAGCGCTTTCCTGGTTCTGGCCGGGTTGAAAACCAGCTACTCCCTCACCCTGCTCTCCCTGGNTTAAAGTTCGGGAAGCACCCTGGGCAGAACNCTGACCTTGTTTTTCTTTATCTCCTGTTATAAGCCTGCCAAGGTCAAAGTCGAGGCTTACCGAAAAGTTAGTCATCCTCATTAGCTTTTTGTTCTGGGCATAAGCAAATGTTCCGGTTGAACTGCCGTTTTTGTCCAATCCATATAGCGAAAAATTGCTGGTGGCCGAAACGCCTATATTGTCAAAAAGTGTTGTTCTGAGTCCCATTGAGATCGGTGCCCATTTCATTGAATCTGCAAAAATATCATAGGATGTTGATATACCAAAATTATCAATGAGCTTGATCTTCTTAGGTTTACCCGATGTATCATTTTTCTCGAATACTTTTGCCTCGAGTATGTTCGTCAGATTAAAAGCCAGACTGCTGCTTCGTCTTGCCAATGATGGAGTTCCGTAAATATTGCCATCAAAAATGGAGTATTCTGCGTAATTACCCAGGGAATCTTTCTGTACCCTCCGGTAAAGATCGCTATTAAGGCCTTTCAGAAAAGGAGTATAGTTGAAACTGACAGATGGTCTTACTACGTGCCGGATCGACTGAACCCTTGATTCGGGTTTAAAATTAAATGTACCAAATAACTGTGGATTAAAACTTGCACTGACTGAAGGATTTATGGATTGTCCGTAAAAGGAGCCTTTCTGGGTTCTGGTGACTACCGGCGTTTTCTTATTTGTCGCAGGATCAACATATTCAGGATCCCAGTACTTTTCAATTCTCTCGGTATACAGAACACCTGAATAAGTAACCTGCGGGGATATTGAAAAGTTCTTGAAAGGGCGGAACTGTATGCTTAACGGAGCTTCGTGCTTAAAGCCATTCTTCATATTTTTCCAGACGCTCCTTGTAAACAACAGGCTGTCATAAGTTGCAATCTGATTGTCGAGGGATGCAGAGTACTGAAATTGAAGATCTTTGTACCATTTATTTGAACCTGTTGAATTCTTTCCCCTGAAAGGATAAATCCTTCCGACGTTAAAACTTATTTTTGGCAGATTCAGATCCACACTTTTCTTCTGAACATTCTGCTTATGATTCATACTGGCGGAAAAGTTGAAAGGTGTTCCTGTCCATGTTTTTGAATAACTTACACCTGACTGCCTCTGAGATGTCACATGCTCTCTGACATCATAGGAGTTTGTCTTGTCATAACCGCTGGAGCTCATATTTACGTTTGCAGAGAACCTGGACCCCGGATGCGCTTTCGCATTCTGATTATAAGTCCACCCGATTTTGTAGTTTGTTACCTTGCTGTAATCCTTTAAACCTTTGTGTCCCGAAATGTTATTCGCATAGCTGAATGAGAGCTGACCGTCGAATTTGTATCTTTTTGAATAGTTTGTCGTGGCGGTAAGCATCCAGGTTCCGTTTGAATATATATTACCCCTTAGAGCCAGATCAAAATAATCGCTTATTGCAAAATAATAACCGCCTTCAGTCAGATTATATCCTCTCTCCTGTTCCTGTCCTACTCTTGGTATCAGGATCCCTGACGCGGCCTTTTTTGTCTGGATCGGAAAAAAACCGAAGGGCAGAGCCACCGGAAGTGGGATCCCTTCAAGCACAAGGTTTCCCGGTCCGGAGATTATCTTTTTCCCAGGGTAAATTTTTGCCTTTGGCAGGCTAATATAGAAATGCGGTTGTTCCGCATCACAAGTTGAATAGGTACTTTTTGCAATATTTGAAGTTCCGTCTTCAAGTAGCTTTGTAACCTGGCTTCTTAGTAATCCCTCTTCCTGCTTTGTGACAATCTTATAAGCAACAGCTTTTCTTGTCACGAAGTTGTAAAACAGAGAGTCGGATTCTATTTCCTGAGTTCCCTGTTTAAAAACCGGCTTGCCGGTTACTTTACCTGTTGTATCAGTTCTTCCGGTTGCAAAAACTGTGTTCCCCATCATATCAAAGACAATCGAATCAGCTTTGATTTCAATGTCGTCATAAGTTACCTCTGCTTTATCAATCAGATAGACTCTTTTATTGACGAGGTCATTTTTTTTTGTACCGGCCGATTTATATATTACCTGTTTATCTATGGCTTCGGGAGAGATCTTTTTAATCTTCTTCAGGAGTGTGTCTGAAGTCAGGGTATCCTGTCTTACCAGGTTTGTGTCGGCTACAGATCTTCCTTCCTGGGAAAACAATGAAAAAAAATGGACCATCACAAGGAACACAACAAGTAACCGCTTTTGTTTAAAAAAATACAACTTTAATACTATTTTTGTACAGTTTTTGTGTGACGTCCGGATATCAGGCGCAAAACTAATTAAAAAAACATGAACCCGGCATGAGTTCAGAGATTATAAACGACAAAGAGCGTACCAATAATATCCGCATGATAAAATTGATTGCTGTTATATTTATGTCGCTGCTGATTTCAGGCATGAAGGCTGAAAATGCATCAGAAAAGACATGGATAATTGTGATCGATGCAGGACACGGAGGAAAGGATCCCGGAGCCGTCGGAAAAATCAGCAGGGAGAAGAACATCAATCTTGCAATTGCACTTAAAACCGGGGAGTATCTGGAACAGAATGTAGAAAATGTCAGCGTCCTGTACACAAGGAAGACTGATGAATTTATGGAGCTGAGGGACCGGCCCGAATTTGCAAATAAAAACAATGCTGATTTGTTCATATCGATTCACTCGAACTGGATAAGTAAAAGCACTATCAAAGGATCAGAAACCTGGATAATGGGGCCGGCGCAGAATGACCAAAATCTTGAGGTTGCCATGAAAGAGAATGAAGTTATACTTCTTGAAGATGATTTCTCGACCAAATATGAGGGGTTTGATCCAAAGTCACCCGAATCATATATTATGTTCACAGTAATGCAAAATACTTTCCGCCAGCAGAGTACTTTGCTGGCTTCAACCATCCAGAGTCAACTGAAAAACAGGGCAGGAAGGATAGACCGCGGAGTTAAACAAGCCGGGTTCTGGGTTCTTTATATGACAACCATGCCAAGTGTTCTTGTTGAAACCGGGTTCATAACAAATCCTGACGAGGAAAAATACCTTGTATCCAAAGAAGGACAGGATTATATAGCTTCAGCAATTTACAGGGCTATACGTGATTACATCAATGAAATTGACAAGAAGACCAATATTTCAACCTCAAAAGAAAAGGAGCAGGTTTCGACACCTGATTCCTCTGTCTCCGATAGAGTCCCGGTGGTTGACGAACTCAGATATATGATCCAGATTGCAACCTCAGCTGTTAAAAAGAGTCTTACTCCTGATAATTTTAAAGGATTTAAAGATGTTGTTGAACTCTCCTCTCAGAATCTTTTCAGGTATGCCACAGGAAGTTTTTCCAGTTACCAGCAGGCNGCTGAATATCGGAATAAAATCGAGGCCATTTATCCGGATGCTTTTGTGATCGCGGTTAAAAATAATAAAATAGTACCTTTACAGGATGCCCTGAACTCAAAATAAAACAAAACAAACTTTAAATGAAAAAAATCTCGAATGAAGTCAAGATTGGTTTCACAGCTTTAATCACACTCCTTGTATTTATATGGGTATATAATTTTCTCAAAGGAAAGGATCTGTTCAGCAAAACAGCTCAGTACTATGTAGTTTACGATAATGTCGGCGGTCTGGAGGAATCAAGTCCCATCGAGGTAAACGGCTACAGGGTCGGGGTTGTCCAGGCAATAAAATTTATTGATCCTCAAAGCGGCAGGCTTCTAGTAACCCTGTCAGTTGACAAGGGATTCAGATTTCCGGTAAATACATATGCTGAAATAACAACAGCTTCGCTGCTTGCCGGTATGAAGATTCAGCTTGTATATGGCAAAGGACCAGGAACCTATTCGAACAGGGACACAATCCCAGGCAGACTTGCCGAATCGATTATCACAAAAGTTGAAAATGAGCTTGGCCCGATGAAAGAAAAGTTATCTGGTCTGATCTCTGCAATTGATACTGTGATAAGCTCACTTAATGATATAATGGATCCCCGGTTCAGGACAAATTTAAAATCGGGAGTAGCAAGTCTGAGCAACACAGTAAAAAGCATTGATGAAGCTGAACTTAAGGCCACTCTCGAAAATATAAATAAATTCACCCTGATGCTGGCAGAAAATTCAGGCAAGCTCACCTCAACATTCAGCAGTCTTGAGAATATAGCCGACACCCTCGCTGCCGTTGATATCTACAGTTCAGTGAACAATCTTAAGACAAGCCTCGAAAAAGCATCTGTTTTAATAGGGAACCTTAATGACGGACAGGGAACTGCCGGAAAACTGATTACGAATGATTCGCTGTATACTAATCTCTCAAACAGCCTCGGGAGTCTGAACCTTCTTTTACTCGATATGAAGGCTAATCCAAAAAGGTATGTTCACTTTTCGCTTTTTGGCAAAAAAAATACTCCGGAAGAATAGGATTATTATAAAAATCAGATTATCTTGATCTTAAAATAGATAAATTAATTGTTGGCAAAATAGTCCTCATTTATTTAAATCTTTGTTAATTTCTGATCAGAATTTCATAATAAATTGTCCTACACTGACAAACTGATTACTAGAGTTGCAAAGATTTGATACTCAGTGATTTAAAAAATGAAAAAATATTTTTTTTTATAAGTTGCTGATGATTAAAAACATATAGTTTTTTTGATATAACCAAGCAAAAAAAATTTTTTTTTTAAGTTTTTTTTTTACAAATATTGCTGTCTGAATCAGCAAGACTGGAAACCTTAAGACTACTAACAATAATTTTTTCATGAACAAATCGCACAATGATGTTTGGAATAGTTGTCTGCAGATAATTAAAGACATAATTCCTTCCGTCAGTTTCAAGACATGGTTTGAGCCAATAATTCCTTTAAAGCTTGAAAACAATGTTTTGACCATACAGGTTCCAAGTCCTTTTTTTTATGAATACCTCGAAGAACAATATATTGATATCCTCCGGAAGACTCTAAGGCGGGAAATTGGTGCTGATGCAAAGCTTGAATATAACGTGGTTCTTGAAAACTCCAATTACTCTGATGGGAAGCCATATACGGTCAGATATCCGTCCCGCAACAAGGCAGATCTTCACAACAAGCCCGTTCAGGTTCCATTCGACGTAACGCAACCCTCAATAAAAAATCCGTTTGTTATCCCGGGAATTAAGAAGGTCCATTTTGATCCAAAGCTTAATCCTGATTATAATTTCAATAACTATGTTGAGGGAGAATGCAACAGGCTTGCCCGGTCAGCCGGTATCGCGGTCGGCAATAACCCCGGAGGAACAGCATTCAATCCTCTTATGATCTATGGTGATTCAGGGCTCGGGAAAACACACCTTGCACAGGCAATCGGTATACTTGTCAAGGAAAAACATCCCGATAAGGTAGTCCTGTACGTAAATGCAAATAAATTCCAGACACAGTTTGTGGAGTCTGTCAGGAACAATAATAAAAATGATTTCCTGCATTTCTACCAGATGATCGATGTCCTGATCCTTGATGATGTCCATGAATTTGCAGGAAAGGAAAAGACCCAGGACACCTTCTTCCATATTTTCAATCATATTCATCAATCGGGGAAACAGCTGATCCTTACATGCGACAGGCCGCCTGTCGAACTTCAGGGTATGGAACAACGGCTTCTGTCGAGGTTCAAATGGGGCTTACAGGCCGATCTTCAGAGACCTGATTATGAAACAAGGCTGGCGATTCTCAAAAAGAAAGCATACAATGACGGAATTGAACTGCCTGATGAAATATTCGAATATCTTGCAGCAAACATTTCAAACAATATTCGGGAACTTGAAGCTGTACTGATTTCGCTGTATGCGCAATCGACACTTAACAGGAAAGAGATCACACTTGACCTTGCACACCAGATGGTCGAAAAGCTTGTCAGCACTTCACGACGTGAGATCACAATTGAATATATTCAGAAAATTGTCTGCGACTATTACAAGATACCTATCGAAATGATCCAGGGAAAAACCAGAAAAAGAGAGATCGTACAAGCCCGCCAGGTATCAATGTATTTTTCGAAAAGCCTCACTAAAGCCTCATTAGCCAGCATCGGCTCACATATCGGAGGTAAGGATCATGCAACTGTCCTTCATGCATGCAAAACCGTCAACAACCTTATCGACACAGATAAGCATTTCAGGAATCAGATAAATGAGATTGAGAAGAAACTGAAGGTATAAACTATCTTTTGCCTCTGAAATTCCGACCATCTATATCCTTAACACATCTGAACCCCACTGTTGCATTCCGGTCATAACCCTGCGAAACCATCAGCATTATCTGGGTTTTATCAAGCGGCTGAGGCCCTCCCTGAATATACCACCAGCTTGAGTCGGGCTTGTAGTAACTTCCACCCCTTATTACATTGAAATAATACGACCCGTTAAAGTACTGATCATTTGTCATCTGCCATACATTTCCNACAAGGTCAATAACCCCGTAAGGGCTCATGCCTTTGCTGAATGCATCGACCGGTGTTGTTTTTCCAAATGCATTATTGCAGAGGGTTCCATGAAATTCATTTCCCCAGGGCCATTTTCGCTTATCGGTACCCTGTGCCGCAAGCTGCCATTCAGTCTGTGTGGGGAGTCGTTTACCTGCCCATCTGGAATAAGCTTTCATATCCTCGCAGCTAAGAAAAACAACCGGGTATCTTTCCTGACCCTGTTTGTAAATGCCCCTTTCCCAGTGTCTTAAATATCTTGCTGTATCGGTTGTCCTGTAACCTGAACTCTGAAGAAACTCATAATATTGGGCATTTGTGACAGGGTACTTGTCAATAAGAAAGCTGTCCACCTTTGTGGTAATCCCGCTGACTTCAGGATACGGAATAAAGTCCTCCGCTGTGCTCACATCAAAGGTGAATTCAGTTCCGGGGATAAGCACCATATCGGGGGCAATACCCGTAGCCCTTACAGTGTGGACCACCGAGCTGATAAGCCATGGCTTACCTCCTTTAAAGAAATGGATATCCTCATCAAGGAGATGATTGTTGCTCAACAGCTGAACAACTATTTTCCCTTCATAGTATCCAAAAATATCTTTTATTCTGACAATTGAATCCTTTGAAAGATTGAATTCCCGGGAAATAGTTTTATATGAAGGATTTCCCTTCCATAAAATTATTTTGTTCTTTTCATGAGCTTTTAAGAAAATTGAATCTCCTTTAAGTTCAGATCGTAACAGAACAGGCAGTTCAGCGATACAATCGACTGACCCTTCTTTCCTTGTTCCGGACCAGGAAACCGGCCAGCCTTCAACACTTACTGAAGCATAAGTAGTTCCATTTTCCACTATGGGAACAATGTTTTCGTGATTCCATAACGAAACATAGTGCTTCCGGCTGTCATTTTTTATCTTGAAAAGTCTGCCTTCCATTCCCTCTGACTTCATATTAAGTATTGTAAAAACTGTCTTTGTACCAGATGTCCATTGGTTAACAAAAACACTATCGGTCCTGGTGTCAATCAAAGGTGTCCAATCCTTATCCAGAAAAGCGTCATTATTCTGCCTGAGGATAAAGGTTGTCCTGGCAAGAAATTCCAGATCCTCCCTGTAATTGTCATCCCTTCCTCCGGGACGGAACATATTCAGTTCAGTTCCATATCCGTTGAAGAATGCTATTGCTATCTCACGGTGAATTATATCCTCCCCGACATCGCAAACCCTGAAAATTGAAAAATCGGGTTTTATAAGCTTGTTGAGGTTGAGTTCAGGGCTGAAATAAATCGCATTATGAACCCTTCCTGAAATGATCCCGGGCATATCTTTTACTACAGCCATCCCTTCAGAAAACATAATGACCCCTTTGCGGACACTATCGGCCGCCGCCTGTAGTTTATGGCTTGAACCTCCCTGGGTATCAAGAACTACCCCGTCAGCTTCAGTTTCTTTTATCAGCTGGGCCATACCCCTTAAATGATCCTCTTTTCTGGTGCTGTTATCCCATGGATTATAGGCTATAAAGAACTTTGTATTGTTAAGTCTCGCCAGGCGGCCGAAACTTTTCAGCTGTGAAGTTCCGCCAGGAAGGTCCCTGTAAAGATCCCATTGATTCCGTTCGTCGAGGCCCAGGCGCGGCCAGGTCGGCCATATACCCCAGACATCAATGTTTTCAAATAGTTCATTTCCCTTTCTGATCAGGTCAGGGAAGGTATATTTTGCTGTTGTCCTGTCAAAAAACTCCCTGTCCCAGGCCATCTGGAGAATGATAATGTAGCTTTCTTTGATCCAGGCAAGATCGGCCCGTTCATAAAGTGAATTGTCAAATTTTTCAAGATCATACAAATATCTGTCCCTGAACATATACCGCAGTCCGTTTTGCCATTCCCCCCTGAATATACCGGCATACATATTATAATAGACTTTTGCTTTGGGAGGAAGCAGGGTCTGATACCGCTGCTTCTGCCCCCCCACTGTTTGCTGGCGCCTTGTTATAGCACAGACTGAAATTCCNCCCTCTGACTTAAAAGAGGTATAACCCATTTCCCAGGCATTATCAGGCAGTATTACTCTGACAGGACGGTAACCCGGACGAAACAGCCAGGCGCGGGCAAGGTCCCATGGGCCACTTCCTGTAATATTCACCGATTCATTATCCGAATCAAACGGAATGACATTACTTATTGAAACAGTATCCCCGGAGATATTTTCAAATTCCAAACTGCATTGCCAGTCCGGGCCTGCTGATCCAACATCTACAAGAACAAGCCTGACCTTTTTATCAAACTCAAGTTCAAAGTTATTTCCTGATCTTACAGCAGGAACATCGGCTGTGGTTAATATTTTTTCATCAAGATGGAAACTTAAAACCGGTTTTTTACGTTTATAGAGAAAATTCGTATTGTCAGATAAAGTCATACTGTCGGCAGAAAGGCCGTTCTGAACAGATAGATGAACTTTGGAAAGTGACTGCGAACTTAAATTTACGGGAATCAGAAAAACAAAAAAAACAACAATCCGGATAAGAAATCTATTGAGGATCATTTAACAGCTTTTTAGAATTGCAATTAAAATTTTTATGCAATTTAGAATTTACAGGAGACTAAAAAAACTGTTTTATAAAGTATTAAGGATATAATGCAAAATATGGCACCCCTAAAAAAGATATCGAAACTGCTGTTCCTGCTTCTTATTTCTATATTCTTGATTACAGGTTGTGCTTCCTCAAAAAAGAATCCTTACTATGAAAAAAGGATTAAAGCTTCAAAAAACAATACAAAGCAACTTGGCAGAAACAGGTATTACTTTTCAAATGATTATCAGAAGAAACTGTCAAAAAGCTATAAGAGAAAGGTCCAGTATTAGTCACTCATCACAAACAAAGCTCAGACCATCATAAGCAAGCATTATTCCGGATGGCAGGTTTGAACAAACCTCTTCATGCAATCCCATCTGATGACTAATATGTGTTATGAATGCCTTTCTTGGGGAGATTTCCCTTACAAGATCAACAGCTTCCCTAAGGCTGAAATGAGAAATATGTTTCTCTTTTCTTAAAGCATTTATAACTAAATATTTAATCCCGAAAAGTTTTTCTTTAGTCTCTTCAGGGATATAGTTGGCATCGGTTATGTAGGCAAAATTCCCTGTCCTGAATCCATAGACAGGAAGCCTGTAGTGAAATACTCTTAATGGCATTAATGCTATACCGTTTATCTCAAATCCATATTCATTGATCGGATTAAGTCTCATCTTTGGAATTCCCGGATACTGGTACTCTGCAAATACATACGAATACTCTTTCCTGACAGCTTTCTGAACCCTTTCTTCTGCATATATGTCAATGGCATCCTGACTTTTATAATTAAATGCCCTGACATCATCCATACCGGCAATATGGTCCTTGTGCTCATGCGTCAGTATTATTGCATCCAGACGTCTCACATTTTCCCTTAACATCTGCTGGCGAAAATCGGGTCCGGCATCAATGACAACGTTGGTTCCATCCTTTTCAATAAGAATGGATGTCCTTAGACGCTTATCATGAACATCACCTGAATGACAGGTTTCACAATCACATGCAATAACCGGTACACCCTGGGAGGTGCCGGTACCCAGAAATGTAATTTTCACTTCGGAATATTTTCGGAGTAAACCTAAATCAAAATTCCTTAACTTTCAACAGGTAATACATATTTTATGGTTACATAATACGTACCCAACCATAATTACTAAATTTACTGTTTATACTCTGACTATGGCAGCCGGAAAAATTTATATGATTCCTGTAACGTTGGGAGATGAGGACTACCGCAAGGTTATTCCGGAAAAGGTACTTGAAATTACCAGGTCATTAAGATTGTTCACGGTCGAGGATATAAGAAGCGCCAGGAGGTACCTCAGGCTCATAGATAAGGATTTTCCGATAAATGATACAGTTTTCAATGAACTTAACGAACACACAAACGAATCGGAGATCGGAGAATATATTGAACCTGTTCTGAAAGGATCTGACATGGGGATTATGAGTGAGGCAGGACTTCCAGGAATAGCTGACCCCGGAGCTAAGCTGATTACTATTGCACATCGGAAACGTATAAGGGTAATTCCTTTGGCAGGACCCTCATCGATATTGCTTGCATTAATTTCATCAGGGCTGAACGGTCAGAGTTTCTGTTTCAACGGATACCTTCCCGTTAAACCGTCCGACAGGGCATCAAGGCTCAGGGAACTCGAAAAAAATGCCCGTGAAGGCTATGCACAGATATTCATGGAGACACCATACCGCAATCAGAGGATGTTTGAGTCGGTTCTTTCAGTCTGCAGTGACAGCAC
>JGI20214J51650_10002682_pt1 | contig 11210 bp, 2 predicted proteins | sample WetSurMetagenome_FD_51650 | JGI IMG/M metagenome (IMG submission 51650)
CCTGCCTGCAGCGGATCCGGAAGCGAGACGAAAAAGCTCAACACCTGTCCCCGCTGCGGCGGTTCGGGCCAGATGCGGCAGGCCACAAATTCCCCGTTCGGACAGTTTATCCGGATGACTCCCTGTACTCAGTGTGAAGGAAGGGGAAAGATCCCGGAAAAAGTCTGTAAACAATGCCGGGGTTCCGGTCATTCCCGGGTGAAACGGAAGATATCCGTCCACATCCCTGCCGGGATCGATAACGGCATGCGCCTCCGCATGGAGGGATATGGCGAAGCCGGTGAATATGGTGCCCATAACGGGGACCTTTTCATCGAAGTTTATGTCCTCCCCCATGACCGGTTTGTTCGTTCCGGCGATAATCTTGAGACTACTATTGAGATATCGCCATCGCAGGCCGTGCTGGGAACGTCAATTGAGATCGAGACCATTGACAAACGGCATATCGATCTTAAGATCCCTGCCGGAGTCCAGTACAACACTGCCCTGAAAATCAACGGCGAGGGTGTAAAACGACGGGGAAAACCCGGCGATCTTCTTGTACGGGTAAAGATAGTTACACCCCGCTCTGTCAGCAACGAACAGAAGGAACTCTATACAAAAATCGCGGAGCTGGAGGGCAAAAGCCACAACAGCGGCGGGTTCTTCTCAAACATTATGGGCGGAAAGAAGAAGGGGAAAAAATAGCCGACGTACCAAACCTGCACCATACCCCTCACTTTTTTAGTACCTGCCACAAATGAGATCAGGATGAAACTGATCTTCGAGCTCTCCGGTGAAAATCCTACGCTCCCGTTTGCAGAGCTCGGGTGTATCGGTACAGTTCTCGATCAGCGGTTGCAGGTTGCAGTTGCAGAGTGCCCGGATCCGGAAGCAGCTCAACGCCTTGCCATGACCCATGGGGTTCTCGAGTATCTTGGTGAATGCGAACCAGACCTTGCTGCGTTTGAGCATCTCCTGCGGGATCTCTCCCTTGAAACCCGGGTGACTTTTGCCGGCCGGGCGAAGAAAGTCCACGGGGGATGCAATGATCATAATCCCTGCTCCCAGAAAGAGTTCGAGCGGATGATCGGTGCGATGATCGACGGACCGGTATCCTTAAAAAATCCCGAAACGGAATATCGTGCAATCCTGTCCGAAGACCGGTGTTATTTCGGGAAGGTTCTCTTCACATTTGACCGCGGCTCTTTTGATGCGAGAAACCCGGGTAAACGGGAATTTTTCCATCCCGGTGTCATGATGCCCCGGATGGCACGAACGCTCGTGAATATCGCGTGTGTGCAGCCGCATGATATCGTTCTGGATCCATTCTGCGGTACCGGAGGAATCCTGATTGAAGCAGATCTCCTGGGAGCACGGGCTATCGGAAGCGATTTCGATCCCCTTATGGTTAGGGGAAGCCGGCAGAACATTCCTGAATCGGACCTGATGCTTGCAGATGCAACACAGATTCCTTTCTGTGATCATAAGGTCGATGCAGTAGTAACCGACTTCCCGTACGGTCAGTCAGTCTGCATCAAAAAGGCTGATACCATGGATATGCTGTACGGTGATGCGCTGGAAGAGATCCGACGGGTTTTAAAACCGGGAAAAAGAGCCGTGGTTGTCACCCACCGGGATATCTCGCCTATCGCAGCGGAATACTTCACGGTACTGCAACGGCATGACCAGCGCGTTCATAAAAGCCTGACCCGCCGTGTTCTTGTTCTCACTAATCAGCGGGAACGATGTGTATAAAGAATTATGAGTCATTCAGAAGAGATCTATCCGGGATGTAATTATCATGAAATACAGGTTACCTTCAGTAATTCCCCTGCTTATCCTGGTATTTTTTTTCACCAGTCTCGCAGTATCAGCATCGTCAAGTGACTCTGCAGCTTTAGTCGCACAGGGTGATGCACTGGTAAAAACCAAAAACTATACCGAAGCCCTTGCAGTATACGACCAGGCAATTTCCCTTGATAAAAATAATTTCAATGCATGGAACGGGAAAGCAGATGCCCTCAACCGTGCCCGGGAATTCACGGATGCACTTACGGCATCGGACACCGCTCTTGCCCTTGAACCCTCCAGTGTCCCCGGGTGGATTAACCGTGGATATATTTTATACAACTTAGGCAGGTACGATGACGAACTCAAGGCATATGAGACTGCCATCTCCCTGGAACCCGGCAATGCAGAAGCATGGTTCAACAAGGGTTATTCTCTTGCCGGCATGAAGCGGTACGACGAGGCAATTGCAGCATTCGACAAGGTGAAGTCTCTCCAGCCGGATTATCCAAACCTTGCAGGCAACCGCAGGATCGCCGAACAACTGCGGGATGCAAACACACCGGTATATGTCCGCTATGCTCCGGTAATTGCCGGGATATTGTTGCTCCTCGTTATTGCCGGAGGGTATCTTATCTACCGGAGGAAAAACCAGGCAACCTCCGATGAAACAGAGAATGATAACCGGCAAAGCCGGCGAAGGAAGGAAAGACAATCATAAATTTTCCCGGCCTGCACCTGTGAGTCGGGGCATTTTTCAGGGACTAAAATACGAGGTATCTCTTTACGCCCTACCGTGACTTCTCGTAACAGATCTTTGCTTCCTCGTGTTTCCCGATCTTTTCCAGGATTTCCCCGATATCATTCCAGACCTCTTTCCGGCTGGGTTCAATTTCAAGTGCCTGTTTGAAAGAGGTCAGCGCCTCCTGGTACCGGCTGAGTTCCTGCAGAGCGCGTCCCTTCAGGATCCATGCATCGACAAATTCAGGCTGGATGTTGATCATGGCCTCAAACGATTCGATTGCATCTTCAAACCTCCCAAGCGCATCAAGGGAACTGCCCTTGGTGAAGTACGCGATGGAGAACGTCGGGTCTATCAGGAGAGCCCGATCATACGAGATGATTGCAGCCTCAAACTGCTGCTGGGCGGACAAGGCCATGCCATGGCGGGTCCAGCCAACCGCATTCTCCGTATCGAGTGCAAGGCATTTTTCATACGCAGCCTGGGCATTGTTGTATTTCCCCAGGTCATAAAAGGCGTTTCCTTTACCCAGCCATGCGTCAGAAAGGTTCTCGTTGTGCTCGATTGCCTTGTCAAATGCCTCTATCGCATCCCGGTACATACCAAGTTCAGCAAGGGCGATTCCTTTGTGTGCAAAGACTTCCGCTTTATGTTCGATCTCCAGAGACTGGTCATAGGACTGGATAGCATCGCGGAACTGTTCCAGTGCTGCCAGTGCCTGTCCCCGGTGATCATGCAGTGCAGCGGTATCCGGTGAAAGTTCTATTGCGCGGTTGTATGCAATAATTGCGGCATCGAAACTGCCCTGCTCGAACAGCGCTTTCCCTTTCCAGAAGAATGCCTGGTAGCAGGAAGGTGTGATATCAACTGCCGTATCGAACGAGGCTACAGAAGCATCAAGGTTACCGGATGCATAGTCTGCCCGTCCCTTCTCGTAAAGGGCTTTTGCATTCCCCGGGTTTAACACAAGGACCTGATCAAAGGAACTGATTGCATCCTTATATTTCCCGAGACGGATCTGTGACCTGCCGCGTCCGTACAGTGCGTCTTCGTAATCCGGTTGTATTCTCAGGGCAGCATTGAACACTACAACGGATTCCTCATATTCCCCGAGATGGAAGAGTGCAAGGCCCTTGAACAGGAACGCCTCGGCATATTTTTTATTAAATGAGAGTGCCTCATCAAAGGATATGATAGCGTCGCGATACTGTTTCTGCTCAAAGAAAGCAAGTCCGAGGTGGTAGTATACATCAGGATAATCCGGCTGGATTACAGCAGCTTCCTTGAAAGCACTGACAGCCTCAGCATGACGGTCCAGGTGGTTCAGGGCAATACCCTTGTAGAGAAATGCGCTGGCGTAGGCGTCATTAAGCGAAAGTGCATGGTTGTAATCTTCCAGCGCCCGGTCGAACTGTTCAAGACTTGCATGAGACATGCCACGGTACAGCCATGCTTCAGCAAAAGTGTCTTTCAGTGCAATCGCACGATCATAAGCATTAACCGCTTCGTGATGCATCGAGAGCATTGCCAGTGCACGGGCTTTGTAATAGAGGGCCTGTGAACATTTCGGGACCTGGGCGAGTGCAGCGTCCAGGAATTTCATTGCCTCATGACAATTCCCGAGCCGTATCAGGGACACACCAAGATAATAACTGGCATGAGCATCCCGGGGATCGATGCCAAGGGCTTTCCTGAAGAAAGCAATGGATTCTGCCTCTTTCCCCCGCTTGAAAAGCGAGATCCCCTTGCCGGTCCAGATATGCCCGGTGTTGGGGCGGATCCTGAGTGCCTGGTCAAAGGAATATTCAGCATCCTCAAACCGGCCCAGCTGAATCTGGGCAATACCTTTGTAATACAGTGCATCGACAAATTTTGGCTGGAATGAGAGGGCATTATCAAATGACAGAACCGCCTCAGTATACATACTAAGTTTGGACAGGGCCTTTCCTTTCTCATAAAATGCCGATACATAATCCGGACGGATCTGGAGCGCCCGGTTGAACGCTTCAATAGCATCCTCGTACCCTTCGAGAGCAAACAGGGCACTTCCCTTAAGATACCATGCCTCTGCATTCGTGGGATCCATCTCAAGAATCCTCACAAAAGAATCGATCGCATCATTGTATCGTCCGAGTTGGATCAGCACGCTCCCCCGGTGAAGCAGCGCATCCGTGGATTGAGGAATAATTCCAAGGGTGCGGTCAAATGCCAGAATCGCGTCATCGTTCCTGCCGAGTGCAGCCAGGGACAGCCCTTTCTGGTAATATGCCTGCCCGCTTGCAGCGTCAAGATCAAGCGTCTTGTTGAGCGCAAGGATCGCATCATCGTGTCTGCCGAGACTGGCAAGCGCGACACCCTTGTAATAATACGCTTCGGCATGGTTCCTGTCGATCTGCAGTACCTTGTCAAATGTTTTTACGGCTTCACGGTACATGCCAAGAGAGGTAAGTGCATGTCCTTTTTCAAACAGGGATTCACGGTATACCGGATCGATCTCGAGAGCGCGGTCAAAAATCTTGACTGCATCCTCAAACCGGCCCATGCGGGACAATGCAAAACCCTTATAGTGGAGCGACGGGACATGCAGCGGCTGGATGGAGAGCGCCTGGTTGTACCCGGATACCGCATCATTGAGCCGGTCCAGGCGGTCAAGTATCCGGGCCCGGTGATAGAGCGCATCGAAGAAATCCGGTTTTATCCGGAGAGCATGGTTACTGGCATCAAGCGACTCCTCCAGCCGGTTCAGGAAAGCAAGTGCAGTAGCCAGCTCATACCATGCAGAAGAATTCCCTGAATCCGTCATCAGCAGGCTGGTATAGGAATCTACGGACTCAGGATACATTTCCAGGGCCAGCTGGGATGCAGCGATATGATACAGGGCATCATGGTTTGTGGGATCCAGCGTGCGTGCCTTCTCAAGGGTTGCTAGTGACTCCCGGTATTTTTCCAGGCGGTACAATGCCAGCCCTTTCTCGTACCAGGCCGTCGCATCTTCCGGGGAGTGTTCAATAATTGCGTCGAACGACCGGACCGCATCATTGTTTTTATCGAGTCTGACAAGTGCCCGGGCAAGACCGAGGTGGGACCGGGTATCGTCCGGGCGGATCGCGATTGCTTTTTCAAATGCAGTTACTGCAGGCAGGTTCTGTCCCAGCAGGGCAAGACCAGTACCTTTCTGGAACCATAATTCATGATTCTCTGCATTGATACTGATAGCAGCAGAAAACGCGGTTACGGCGTCAGAATACCGGGCAAGGTTCATCAGGGACAATCCACGGTGGTACAATGGATCAGGTTTCTGGGGGAGATGCAATGCAGATTTTTCAAGGACCGTCTCGGCCTCATTATATCTTTCGAGGGAGTAAAGCGCAAGTCCCTTTTCGTACAGGAGTTCCCCGCCATCCGGACGGACTCCAAGCGCAATGTCGAAAATCCGGACTGCATCTTCAAACTTACCCAGTCGCGCAAANGTCTTGCCCTCTGCAAACAAAAGGTCAGCGTTCCGGGGATCGAACTGCCGTCCTTTCTCGTACGATTCAACGGCATTCTGGTCGTCCTGCAGGAATTCGTAAGCAATCCCGCGCTGGTACCAGGCAGCGGCATGATCCGGAATCCGGGTGAGGATGTTGTCAAAGGCCTTTATTGCATCGGGCAGCTTCCCGAGCTGCATAAAAACAACGCCCTGGTTGAAGTAGGCATTGGAATACTCCGCGTCGAGAGTAATTGCCTGGTTGAATGAGGCGAGTGCATCATCATAGCGCCCCAGGGCTTCGAGAGCAAGGCCCCGGGCATAATGTGCGTCGGGCTTGCTGTCATCCACTTCAAGCGCGTGGGTCAGTTCCACAACCGCTTCGCCATAGTTGCCCATATCCGACAGGACCAGTCCCTTCTCGAAATAGGCATCGTAATACCGGGGGTCCAGCTGAATCGCACGGGCAAAGGCAGTAATGGATGCCTGGTTGTTCCCAAGGTGCACATAACAGAGCCCGCAGTAGTACCAGGCGATGATCACCGTCTCATCCAGCGCGAGTGCAGATTCAAATGCCGCGAGGGACTCCTTGTACCGTTTCATCCGGAAAAGGACCAGTCCTTTGTTGTAATGTCCCGGGACCATGGAGGGATCAAGGGACAATGCTGATTCGAATGCTGCCAGGGCATCCTTATGCTGTGACAGGCGTTCCAGCGCAAGGCCTTTTTCATAGAATGCGCTCGAGAAATGGCGATCAATCGCAATCGTGCTGTCAAATGCCTGGATAGCTTCCTTGTCCCTGCCCAGCCGGGTAAGGGCGATACCCTTGTCGTACCAGGCATTCGTATATTTTCTGTTTATCGCTATTGCCCGGTCGTAGGATTCCACGGCTTCGTCATACCGCTTCAGTTCCGCAAGTGCAATTGCACGGTCGTACCAACCGTTCGCATTGTGGGGTTTGAGATCCAGTGACCGGCTCAGGGCCAGCACTGCAGGCTCGAACTGGCCGATGGAGAGGAGGGCACTACCTTTTTTCAGCCATGCNCCGTCACAATCTTCCCTGCGGGCGATNACTTCGTCAAAACACGTAATGGCATCGGTATATTTTACGAGATGGAGGAATGATTTTCCTTTNCGGTACCANGCTGTGACATTGTCTACGGCAAGTGCAAGAGATCGTTCGAACGCATCGATTGCTTCGTTATCCCGCTCAAGCTCATGCAGAATAGTCCCCTTCCGCAACCAGATATCGGCGATATCCACATGATCCGGCATAGATGGGGCAAATTCCAGGGCATGATCAAATGCCGCCAGTGATTCCTCATATCTCTTCAGGATAACCAGTTCACAGGCGCGGCTGAACCACGCCGGGGCACAGGACCGGTTGAGTGCAAGAGTTGTATCAAGCGATTCAAGAGCTTCTTCATGAGATGCCAGCCTCGAGAGGGACAATCCCTTGAAGAACCAGACCGAGACATTCTTGTCATCGAGGGAAAGGTACTTTTCGAAGCTTTGCAGGGAATCGTCCCACATTGAGAGGTACCAGAATGATTTTCCCCGGTAGAGCAGGGTAGTGGGATTCTGCGGCCGCCTCTTTAAGGATTTCCCGAGCGCTTCGACAGACTCCTTGTACCGCTTCAGCCGGTACAGCGAATACCCCTTGCAGGTAAGAAGCTCGGGATTTGCCGAATCATCTTCGAGGGCACGATCGAGACTTATCACCGCATCTTCATAGCGCTCCAGTTTTACAAGCGACAGCCCGCGGCCGCGGTGAGCCCGGCTGTTCTCCGGATCAAGCNCAAGAGCTGCTTCGAAAGCGGTACAGGCATCGGCATACCGGTTGAGATGCATAAGACACTCGCCGCGAATCAGGTGAACATGTGAATTATCGGCAGCATGCACAATTGATCGATCCAGCGAGGCAAGTGCCTCATCATACCTGGCCAGGCGGAAAAGGGCATATGCCAGTTCCGCATGGACCTGTGCAGTGTCCATACCAAGCGATATGCACCGGATAAACGCGTCGAGAGCATCCTGGGTTTTTTCCAGTTTGACAAGTGCCAGNCCCTTTTCAAAGACAATCGCTGCATTCTCCGGACGGAGAGCCAGGTACCCGTCAAATGCATCGACAGCACTTTCAAATTTCTCGAGAACAACAAGAGCCTTGCCTTTCTCCTGCCATGCTTCCGCGTTTTCCGGATTAATCTCTATCGTGCGGGCAAACGCATCCACTGCTTCATCATACTGGTGCAGCAGGATATGGGCAAAACCCTTGTAAAAGAATGCCCGTTCGCAGGCTGGTTCGACACGGTTTACCCGGGAATATGCNGCAACNGCGTCNTTATACGATCCCATGTGATCATATGCCCGCGCCTGCCCGTACAAAGCCGTCAGGTCCTGGGGGAGAACGGAGAGAACACGATCAAACGCTTCGACAGCTTCCTGGTACCTGCCGGTCAGGCCAAGAGTACGACCAGATTCACGGAATGCATCAATGAAGTCGGGCATGAGGCGGCTCGCTTCACCGAACATTTCGGCAGCATCGGGATGTTTGCCGATACGGAACTGTGCGATACCCTTGTAATAGTAGGCCTCGCCAAAGTCGTGAACGAGGGTGATTGCCTTATCGAACGCTGAGATTGCTTCTTCATTACTGCCCAGGGCAAGATGAGATCTTCCCTTGTAGAACCAGGTATGGGAATTTGTCGGGTCGAGGTCGATGGCATTGTTGTAGGACAGGACCGCGTCCGGAAATCGCTCAACAGCAAACATGCAGAATCCACGGATGAGCCATGCATTTGCGATCTTCGGATTTGCTTCGACCGTCCGNGATAGCGCTTCGATTGCCTCATCGAATTTTCCCATCTCCGCAAGGGCAAGACCCTTNTGGTACAGGGCATCTTTGTTACCGGGATCGAGATCAAGCGCAGCAGTAAATGCAGCTTCAGCTCCTTCCTGGTTACCGAGAGCTGCAAGCGACAGTCCTTTCTGGTAAAGGGGGTCGGCATTCTGAGGCCTGAGCCTGAACGCTTCATCAAACGCTGCAATTGCGTCGTCGAAATTCTCCAGTCGTATAAGAGAAAGACCTTTCTGGTAATGGGTGGCGGCATCCCCGGGCGTTATTTCGAGCGCAATGTTGAAGGACATTACTGCTTCCTCGTGCATGCCCAGTTCGGCAAGGGCAATCCCCTTGTGGAAAAAAGCAAGGGAAAAACTCGGGATGAGCTCGAGAACACGATCAAAAGCATTAATGGCTTCAAGGTAACGGGCGAGTTTGATTAAGCCAAGTCCCTTGTCATAATGCGTCTGGGCAGTTGTTGGATCGAGTTCAATGGACGTGTCGAACGCGATTACTGCGTCGGCAGCCCGGTCCAGTTCAATGAGGGCGACTCCTTTGCGGTACCAGGATTCCGCCGATTCCGGGTTGATTTCGATGGCTTTTTCGCTCGCTGCCAGGGATTCCTCGTTATTCCCAAGGTCGTGGAGGGCGGCGGATTTATGGAGNGCTGCCCTTGCACACTTCGGGTCGGACTCAAGTGCCCTGTCGAAAGCATAGACCGAGTCCTGGTTCAGGCCGACNGAATACAGCGCCCTTCCCTTCAGGTAATGTGCCGGTGCATACTGGGGTGTGATGGCTATACAGCGGTCAAACGCGTCGATAGCTTCGCGCTGGCGACCGAGTTTAATCAGGATAAAACCCCGGAAGTAATGAGCAAGGGCATACCCGGTATCGATAAGCAGGGCCTGATCAAATGCATGAAGCGCATCCTCAAACCGCAGGAGGGCNAGGAGTGCGGAACCCCGGTAATAATGGGTATCGGCATTGCCGGACTCTATCTCCAGTGCATGATCGAATGCATCGATGGCATCGGCAAATTCCCTCAGTTCCTGATGGGATCTTGCCTTGAAGTAGAGTGCATTGTAATTGTGGGAGTTCTCGGCAATCGTGCGGTCGAAATCAGCAATGGCATCGCGGAAACGGCCAAGGTTGTAGAGAGCAAGGCCTTTTTTCAGTCGTGCATCTGAATATTTCGGTTTGAGCTGGAGGGTCTTGTCAAAGGCATAAACCGCATCGCTGTACCGTTTCAGGTCGGCATAGGCTTTTCCCTTGTGATAAAACGCGAGGGCATTTTCGGGGTCGTTGATAAGGGATTTATCGAGCGCCTCAAGTGCATCCTGGTACCTTCCCAGTTTTTCAAAGGCAATTCCCCGGTTGAAATGCGCCAGGGCATTTCCGGTGTCTTTTGCAAGGTTCCTGTCAAAGGCTTCAACTGCTTCCGGATACTTGCCGGTTTTCAGGAGTGCAAATCCCAGGTAGTAGAACACTTCAGTATATGAGGGTTCCAGTTCCAGCGCGCGCTGGAACGCTTCGATAGCCTCCGGATATTTCCCGTTGACGACCAGCGATTTCCCTTTGTAATATAATGCCGGTGCAAATTCGGGAAGAATCTCAATCGTCCGTTCAAAAGAACTGATGGCATCGCGGTGGTCGCCCAGTTTTGCCAGAGCCAGGCCTTTGTGATAATGGGCGTCCCCGTTCTTCGGATCGATCTCCAGCAGTACCTCAAAGACATGGATAGCGCCCTCAGCCCGGTTAATCTTTTCGAGAGAGAGGCCCTTGTAGTAAAAAGCCTCGATACTCCGCTGGTTCAGGCCGATGGCATTATCAAAAGCATCAATCGCATCCTGGTACCGACCCAGATCAAAGAAGCCCCGCCCGCATTTGATCCAGCCGGTTTCCTGTTCCGGATTGATCCGCAGGGATTTTTTATACGAGAGAACGGCTTCTTCCGTTTTACCCAGCTGGTTTAAGGCATCTCCCTTGCGCATCCAGATCTCGTACAGTGCCGGATTGATGTCCAGTGCACGGGTATATGCAAGAATCGCATCCTGCATCTTCCCGAGATCGCAGAGAGCATCTGCTTTTTTCGTCCAGCCATCAGCAAGATTGGCATTTATCTCCAGTGCCTTGCTGTAAGCAAGAATTGACTCCTGTTTTTTACCGAGAGCAAAAAGGGAATTGCCTTTCTGCATCCAGATGTCAATGAGCGTGGGATTGAGGGAGAGGATACGGTCATCGGTCTCGATAGTNTCNGAATACCGGCCGAGTGCAAACAGAGATCCCGANCGACAGATCAGAGCTTCGATAAGGGAGGGATTGGATGCAAGGCTCTTGTCCAGTGCCTCAATGGCATCTTCATGCCGGTTGATCGCAGCAAGGGCGATTCC
>JGI20214J51650_10002683_pt1 | contig 11210 bp, 10 predicted proteins | sample WetSurMetagenome_FD_51650 | JGI IMG/M metagenome (IMG submission 51650)
TGACCAGCCCCCACACCAGGTGATCGGAAGGAATGGAAACCGGCTCTTTGATNTCGATGACCGTGTGCGGCATGACGATGCTGCCGTGCCCGATGGTGAGCGGCGATTCCGGCAGGCCCTGCAGGAAGGAGTTGAATCCCACAAAGACATTTTCCTGCAGATGGGTGTTGATCAGCTTGGCCCCGTGGGCGGTGACGTTGTTGCCCTTGAGATGGGAGTTGATGATGAAGCAGCTCTCCTGGGCGTTGGAGCCTTTGCCGAGCGTTGAGTTCTCGATATACGCCCGCTGCGCAATCAGCACGTTGGCGCCGATTCGGGTCTTGGGTTTGATGACCGCATAGCGGTTCAGGGAGCTGGTTTTGGGCACGGCGGAGACGGGCTCCAGGTGAACGACGTCAAACACCCTGCGGAAATCTTCCTTGCGGGCGTTCAGAAATTTCATGAATCGGCCCGCCGGCAGTCCCCCCGGCTCAACTCGCACATACTCTGCCAGCGCCTTTTCGGGAAATCGGTAGCGGAAATCAAAGGCCTCCGGGTGGTTGATCCAGATCTGGCCGGGTTCGACTTTCTCATGCCAGAGCTCCCCCACCTGCACGTAGGCGAAGGGCCCGACGACACAGCCATGCAAGGTCGTCAGGTCGGCCGTTGCAAAGGCGCCGAGGAAGCTGCCTTCCAGGGGCGATCCGTGGATGTTGGCGAACGGGCATGCAGCGGAGTTCTTGATCAGAAAGATTTCAGGGTTCTCGGGGTCGTGGGACCGACTGTGCACGAGCGTCTTGACGAGCAGGCTGTCGGAAATCGAGATGACCTCATCCTGATCCAACGTCATGCGCGCCCCGCGGTAGCTGAACNTTTCCCCCTTGGACCTCAGCTCATCCCCCCGGATATCGCTTTTGTAGAGAATCGAACCGTCCACCCGGCATTTGCCCAGGAAATAACTTCCCGCCAGGTTGGAATGGCTGAAATGGAAGTGCAAGGGATGCTGGCCGGTGACCCCGTAAAAGGCATAGAACTGAGAAAGCTTCCGCAGGGGTACGCATGGCCGCAGATAGGGGGCCACGTCAAACTTCTGATCCCTCAAGCTGAGCCCGACCCGTCTCACTATGCGGTCAACCAGCTTTTCCAGCTTCTTCATCAGCCCTCCCGTCGGGGGTCATCTATCCGGCAATACGCCCACCCCTTCCGCCCTGCTGGACCCGCCCTCGCGCCCGGCCGTCGGTTTTATTTCGGCATCGCGACCGGCATCCCCATGAGCGGCCACACCACCATGACGAAAACACCCAGGACCACCATGAGCATGATGCTGGCGATCACCCCATATTTAAAAAATTCGCCTGCTGTGAACTGCCGGGAATCATATGCGATCGCGTTTGGGGCGGCTCCCACCAGGAGCACAAACGGCATGCCGGCCGTGGCCAGGGCGGTGAACAGGATGACCTCCGGTGCCACCCCCAAGTAGGGCGCTATGACAAGGGCCACGGGCAGGGATATGGCGATGGCCGCCACGTTCATGATGAAGTTCGTCATCACCAGCACAAAAAACCCGATTCCCATCACGAAGACAAACCAGTTGGCCTTTTTGAACAACACGAGCCAGTTCACTGCGAGCCATTTGGCGGCCTCGGTCTGCCACAGACAGAAGCCGATGCTCATGGCCCCGCCGAAGAGCAGGATGATGTTCCAGGGAATTTCTTCGAGATCCTCGATGTCCAGAATGTTGAGGATGAAAAAGAGCAGGGTGGAAATCAGAATGATCGCGGTCTTGTCCACGGCGCCCAGCGCCGGGATGAAGGAGCGCAGGGAAAGGGCGGCCACACAGAGAAACACGATCGCGGCCGCCAGCAGTTCTTTGCGTGAAAGCGGCCCCAGCTCGGCATTGAGCTGCCGGGCCTTGGCCCGCAGGCCGGGGATGGTCTTTTTCTCGGGCTTTAAAAACAACATGAAAAAGACCCACAGCAAAAATGCCATCAGCCAGCCGAGTGGGGCCATGTAATAACTCAGCTCGAAGAAGCTGATGCTCTTGCCGGCAATGTCTTTGAAAAATCCGACGGCGACCGCGCCGCGGGCGGCGCCCAGAAGGGTGATGATGCTCCCGGCGCCGGCGACATAGGCCATGCCGATGAAAAGCGCCTTCCCGAATCTGGTTTTCCTGCCGCTGTCTTCATAGAGGGCGTAGATGGACATGAACAGCGGAAACACCGTGGCGGCCACGGCAGTGTGGGCCATGATGTGGGTCAGGGCGACCTCGACTAAAAAACAGCCGAGAAGGATCATGCTCGTCTTTTCCCCGACAATGCCTAGCATGGTGTAGGCCATGCGCTTGGTGAGCCCGGTCTTCGTAAACACCAGGCCGATGACCACGGAGGCGAAGATGAACANGACCGAAGGGTCCATGAAATCCTTGAACGCCTCCTCGGGCGTCCGGATGAAAAAAAGGACCTGGAGCACACCGATGGCGATGCTCGTCACTCCGATGGGGAGCACCTCGAACACCCACCACGTGCCGGCCAGCATGAACACCGCCAAAGCCCCCTTGGCCTCGCGCGTCAGCGGGAAGTGCTTGCCCATGGGGTCCACGGCGTCTGGCCAGGGCGGAGAGTAGTAGATAATTGTGAAAAAGAAGATCCCCAAGAAGAGAAAAACGAGGCGTTTCCAATTGACGGGCGGTCTTTCGGAGACCGCTCCGGCGTGGTCGGTCATGGAATTCTTCCTCCTTTTAGAACCTCTTTGGAGCCTTCAAAATGCTTTTGTTTGGCTGGACGGCAGCTAACGGTTCAATCGAGATGGCACTCTTTCATCGTGTGAAAAAGCGCTGTGAATACATCCGTCAATCGGAGGATTCCGATGATGTCCTCTCCGCGGGTCACCAGGAGGGACTGGTGATTGCCGATCACAAATTGATGAATAGCCTGATCCAAGGTGGTTTCCTCTGAGATGAGTTCACCCTCACCTATAGTGTGCATAAATTTCGTGACAGGTTTTTCGGAGGCTTTACGGCACAGGTNTCGAAGCGGGTTGTCAAAGAGCCCATAGTCGGTGAGCATAGACTTAATGAATTTCTTGGAAAAACCGATTCCATGAAGGCCTCTCCCCTCTAAGATTTCTTCATANTTTGGTTCGAGCGCACGCAGCACGTCGATCTGTCCTATTTTACCGATTACTTTTCTATCCTGGTCCANGACCAGGATGGCCCTATGCCGGTATTGCGAGTGCGTGTAGGCATATTTTTCCTGGGCTCGCTCCAGAGCCATGACGGCATCGTACAGACTGGCGTTGTCTCTGACCGTAGCATATTCAGAAAGCGGCACCATCAGGTCGGCAACCTTGTATGTTTTCATTGCAACCCTCCAAATTATCTATAGTTACCGGCGCTTCTTATCACTGGAAAATTCCGAAAACAACAGATCAATTGGACGATATTTCAATCACGTAACGTATCAATAAATTGTCATGATCCGAGTGGCGGCTGTATATATATGTAATTATTGATAATTTTATATGTTGACGCGGCATTTAAAACATGCCAGTATACTGACTGACTAATCAGTCAATTTACTATTTAATGACGGCCCATGTCTAAAAAAACCGACATCCTGAAAGCGGCAACCTACCTGTTCGCCAACAAAGGTTTCAAGGAAACCTCCATGTCCGAAGTTGCGGCAATGACGGGCACTGCCGGCAGCAACATTTTTTATCATTACAAAACCAAAGAGGATATTTTTTTAGAAATCCTGAAAAATACTAAGGAGGAGATTTATCTAGAATTCGAAAAATTTATCGCGCAGCACCAATTTGTTAACGGCTTGGCATGCTGGAGAGCGTCATTTCGTTCTATCTGAACCTGGCCGGTAGCCGGCAAGAGCTGTTCATGCTGCTGCACCACCGCTTCCCCTATGAGCTGGCATCAGTAAACCCCACCTGCCGCGAGCACCTGGAATCCATCTACACCTGCTTTGTCGATCTGTTCGAAAAGGCCATTCTTCTGGGCCAGGCGGATGGTTCCATCATACACGCATCGGCCCGCAAGAATGCCCTGCTGACATTTGCAATGGTTGACGGGGTCGTGANGTTCAACACCTACAATCTCTACGAGGCCGGCGCGCTCTTTGAAGAGCTCATTCAATCGTGCCGGAGAATGCTGCAGGCCAACCCGGGAAAGAAGGACAGGAGCGCAACGTGTTGAAAAAAGCATTCCCCTTTCTGCGCTGGTTCGAGGGCTACTCGGTCTCGTCGCTTCAGACCGACATGATCGCCGGCCTGACGGTGGCGCTGGTGCTCATTCCGCAATCTATGGCCTATGCCCAGCTGGCCGGGCTCCCCCCATACTACGGGCTTTATGCAGCCTTCCTGCCGCCGATGCTTGCGGCATTGTTCGGCTCGAGCCGCCAGTTGGCAACTGGCCCTGTCGCCGTGGTGTCGCTGATGACATTCGCCTCCCTGGCGCCGTTGGCGACCGTCGGCAGCGAACGTTACATCGGGTACGCCATCGCGCTGGCGCTGATGGTTGGAGTGGTGCAGCTGGGCCTGGGGTTGTTGAGACTGGGCCTGGTGGTCAATTTCCTATCCCACCCGGTGGTGAACGGGTTCACCAATGCCGCTGCCATCATCATTGCCACATCCCAGCTCTCCAAACTGTTCGGGGTCCACGTGGATACCGCCGAGCACCACTACGAAACCATCGTCTGGGTGATTCAGGCGGCCCTGCGGTTCACCCACTGGCCGACCTTCTTTTTAGGAGCACTCGCCTTTGCAATCATGTACGTTTCAAAACGGGTCGCGCCGCGCATACCCAACGTGCTGGTCGCCGTGATCGTCACGACCCTGATCTCCTGGGCAACCGGCTATCAGCATAATGCGGCGGTGCCGGTCAACTCCGTTCAGAGCCCCAAGGCCCTTGAGCTGATCGAGCTCTACAATTCAACATTAGGGGAAATAGCCCGGCTGGGGGAACGGCGCACGGCGGCCACCCTTCGGATCGAACAGGTCAAAGCCTCCCGGAACGCCATCGTGGTGGTGGACGCCAAGCACGAACAGGAGCTCATTCATCTCCAAATCGAAGACCTCACGGAGAAGGTTCGATTGTACCGCGAAGAGCTGCGCCGCTTCACGCTGCGCGGCGTACCGCAGCCCGACGGCTCGACGCTGTTCTTTCCCGCCGAGTCCATGCCGGCTGGCTCTCGGGATGACGGGTACGTGTGGCGCATTCGGGTCGGCAACAGCCCCGCCCGGGCGGACGGCCTGCGCCTGACGGGGGGGGGCGACGTGGTGGGCATGGTGCCCAGCGGGCTTCCGGCCTTTTCCCTGCCGAACATCGACATCGCGATGATTGTACACCTGTTCCCCTACGCCGCCATCATTTCCTTCCTGGGGTTCATGGAAGCCATCTCGATTGCCAAGGCGATGGCCGCCAAGACCGGTCAGCGACTTGATCCCAACCAGGAACTGATCGGCCAGGGATTGGCCAACCTTCTCGGGGCCATCGGCAAGAGCTACCCGACCTCCGGCTCGTTTTCACGCTCGGCCGTCAACCTGCAGGCCGGCGCCGTGACCGGATTCTCCAGCGTTTTTACAGGCCTGACGGTCGTCATCATGTTGCTCTACCTGACGCCCCTGCTCTATCATCTGCCCCAGTCGGTCCTGGCGGCCGTCATTATGATGGCCGTCATCGGCCTCTTGAACGTCTCCGGCTTCATCCATGCTTGGAAAGCCCAGAGGACGGATGGAATCATTTCCGTGATCTCGTTTGTCGGCACGCTGGCATTCGCTCCCCACCTGGACAGGGGGATCATGATCGGTGTGGCGCTGTCGCTTCTGGTTTTTCTATACAAGGTCATGCGCCCCAAAGTGACGACCCTGGCCCGGCACGAGGACCAGGCCCTGCGCTGCACGGTGGACTACGGGCTGAAAGAATGCGAATACATCGCCTTGATTCGTTTCGACGCCCCGCTGTTTTTTGCAAACTCCAGCTACCTCGAGGACCAGGTGACCGAACGGATGCGCGCCAACAAAAAGCTCAAGCACATCGTGATCGTGGCCAACGGCATCAACGATATCGATGCTTCCGGCGAAGAAACCCTGTCGCTACTGGTCGACCGCATCCGCAGCGCGGGGTTGGATGTGTCGCTCTGCGGGGTGAACGAGTCGGTCATGCGGGTGTTGAAAAGGACCCACCTGGATGCGAAAATCGGCGACGATCACCTTTTTCCGACCATGGAAAAGGCCGTAGAAACCATTCACCCGTTGACCCATCGCGGCGCGATGGAAGCGGCATGCCCGCTTATGAGCGTCTGCTATCTGCCGCGCTAACTCACGAGGAAAGAGGATCCCCATGTCCATCATCAGCGTGTTCAGCGGGAGCTATTGCAACGGCCACGACGTCGTTCAGAAACTGGTCGATCACACCGGGTACCGCCTGGTCGAGGATGCGGCGGTCGCCGCCTCCGCCGGCACCATTTCGGGCTTGACCGAAAGCAAAATCGCACGCGCGTTTTCCGGCAGAACTTCGGTTTTCAATTCCTTCACCCGTGAAAAGGAGCGCGCGATCGCCTACCTCAAGCTGGCGCTCGCTCAATTGCTCTCGGCCGACGGGCTGATCATCTCCGGACTGGTGTCCTGCCTGGTGCCTAAAAAGGTCAGCCATGCCCTGCGGGTCTGCCTGATCGCGGACCTGAGATTCCGGTCTGCTGTGGCGGCTAAGAGGGAACATGTCGAGGCCAAGGAGGCCCTCAAGCTCATCCGCAAGGATGACGAAAACGCCGTGGTGTGGGTGGAGAGCGTGTCCGGGGGAAGCGACCCCTGGGCGCCCGCGCTGCACGATATCGTGATTCCTATGGACAAACTGTCCGTGGGCGAGGCGCAGGAGCTCGTCTTGCGGCATTTCGGGCGCGAAGTCGTGCGGCCGACGGAAACCTCCCGGCAGGCGGTTGAGGACTTCCTGCTGGCAGCAAAAGTCGAGGTGGCGCTGGCCAAGGAAGGCCACAACATACAGGTCGAAGCCGACAAGGGGACGGTCGACCTGACCATCAACAAGCACGTGCTGATGTTGAGCCGACTGGAAGAAGAGCTCAAATCGATAGCCGAAAAAGTCCCGGAAGTCCGGTCCATAACGACCCGGGTCGGCAAGAACTATCATCAGGCCGATGTATACCGCCGTTTCGACTTCGCGCTGCCGTCCAAGGTCCTGCTCGTGGACGACGAGCGCGAGTTCGCCCAAACCCTCTCCGAGCGCCTGCTCATGCGCGACATGGGTTCTGCGGTTGCCTACGACGGGGAGTCGGCGCTGGCCATGATCAACGAAGACGAGCCCGAAGTGATGATCCTGGACTTGAAGATGCCGGGAATAGACGGGATCGAAGTGCTCAAACGGGTCAAGCAAACCCGGCCCGAGATCGAGGTGATCATTCTGACCGGGCACGGATCGGAGCAGGACCGCACGACCTGCCTCGAGCTCGGAGCGTTCGCGTACCTGCAAAAGCCCGTGGACATCGAGCTGCTGACCGACACCCTCAAGAAAGCCAACGAACAAATGCGCCAGAACCTCGCCGCGCGAAGGCCGGCCTGAGGGCTCGGCCCCGCTGAAGGGANNAAACGCCGATGAGCTACCGGTCGATGTTCAGACCCGCCTTCTGGGACCACGCGGATGTGGCGGCCGGGCCGTACAAGCATCTCTTCAATTTCCGGCGCATGTGGAAATCAGCGGTCCTGCTGACCGCTGTGGTTGCGCTGGTTCCGCTGCTCTTCATGGCGGGCGTGGACTACAACGTCAGCCAGAACGCCATCGAGTCCGACATTCACTACCAGACCGCCAGGCTCGTATCGAACGCTCGGCGCAGCATTTCGTTTTTTCTATCCGAGCGCAAATCGGCGTTGAACTTCATCGACAAGGACAACTCCTACCAGGTGCTGAGCGACCCTCATCGTCTAGCGGTTTTATTGGACAACCTCAAAAAGGGGTTCGGCGGGTTTACCGATCTGGGAGTGATCGACGCCAACGGCCTGCAGCACACCTATGTGGGGCCATACGCGCTGGCCGGCGTCAACTACAGCGGGCAGGACTGGTTTCAAGACCTCAAGGAAAGCGGTGTGCACATCAGCGAAGTGTTCCTGGGGTTTCGACAGAAAGCCCACCTGGTGGTGGCCGTCAAGCACGACCTGCCGGACGGTCGGTTCTACGTCCTGCGGGCCTCCATCGACACCGAGAAGTTCAACGATCTGCTGGGTGAAGTCGAGGTCAGCGGTCAGGGAGACCTCTTCCTGGTGAACCGTGACGGGGCACTGCAAACGCCCTCGCGGTTCTTCGGCAATGCCCTGCAACAGGTTCCGCTGGACGTCCCGGCCTATGCCGAAAAAACTCAGGTGATCGAAACCCGGATGCAGACCGAACCGCTGATCGTCGGCTACGCATACATCCAGGAGACGCCGTTCATCCTAATGGCGGTCAAGAAAAAAGCCGAGCTGATGCGTCCCTGGAATGAAACCCGAGGCAAGCTCATCGTCTTTCTGCTCGTCAGCATCACCGTGATCGCCTGCGTCGTGCTGGGGGTCTCCACTTACCTGGTAAATCAGATTTTCGAAGCCGACCGGCGGCGGGTGGCGACGCTGCACCGGGTGGAATACGCCAACAAGATGGCGTCGCTCGGACGGCTCTCGGCCGGGGTTGCGCACGAGATCAACAATCCGCTGGCCATCATCAACGAGAAAGCCGGCCTCTTGAAGGACGTCTTCACGCTGCAGCGGAGGTATACCGAAGACCTCCAGCTGATGGCGATAGCGGATTCGATCCTGTCTTCGGTCGAACGCTGCGCCCGGATCACCCGCCGGCTGCTCGGCTTTGCACGCCATTCCGATGCCAAACCACAGGTGCTGGAGATCGGCGACGTGATCCAAGAGGTGCTNGGATTTCTCGGCAAGGAAGCCGAATACCGCTCCATCGCAGTATCGGTGGACGTGGCCCCGCAGACCCCTCGACTTCATGGGGACCGCGGCCGGCTGCAGGAGATTTTCCTCAACCTGATCAACAACGCGTTCGCGGCGCTCGCGGACGGCGGCCACCTGGACATCCGCGCCCGGTCGGCCGAGGGTGGCGTCATCTGCGTAACGGTTGCCGATACCGGCTGTGGCATCCCCGCAGCCGACATCAACCGCATCTTCGAGCCCTTTTTTTCCACCAAGACCGAACGCGGCGGGACCGGCCTGGGGCTTTCGATCACCTACGGGCTGGTTCAGGGGCTCGGAGGGCGGATCAGCGTGGAGAGCGAGGTCGGGAAAGGCACCACGTTCAGCGTGTTCCTGCCGCAGCAGATGAAAATCTCCCGAGAGGACCCCCATGAAAATCCTGCTAGTGGATGATGAGGCAGAGCTGGCAGCCACGCTTGCCGAACGCCTGCGCCTACGCGACATCGACGCCCGCTGGGCCGTTTCTGCCGAACAGGCGATGCAGCTGCTGGAAGCGGAAACGTTCGACCTCGCCGTGCTCGATGTCAAAATGCCGAAAGTCGACGGGCTCAAGCTGAAGCAGCAGATACAGGCCAAGAACCCGGCGATGCGCTTCATTTTCGTTACCGGTCACGGCTCGAACCGTGATTTCGAAACCGGCGCTTCGGAAGTCGGCGCGGATTACTATCTGGTCAAACCGTTGAACATCGAAGATCTGATTGAAAAGATGAAAGAGGCGCTCAAGTGCTGAAAGGGTGTCTGCCATGACTCCATCTGCTGGTGTAATCGGCCAGGCCGGGCTCCAGTTCTTCGGCAAGATGTGCGCGTCCATCTCGCACGACATCAAGAATGTGCTTGCCGTCATCAACGAAAACGCGGGACTGCTCGAAGACCTGTGCCTGATGGCCGAAAAGGGCCGACCGATAGAACCCGTGCGGCTGAAGCGGCTGGCCGGGGACGTCCAGGAGCAGATCCGACGAGGGGACCGTATCGTGACGGGCATGAACCGCTTCGCCCACAGCGCCGACGCCCCGAACATGGACGTCGACCTGTCGGAGCTGGCGGATCTGCTCGCTGCGCTCGCGGTGCGCTTTGCCGCTGCTAAAGGCGTGCGGGTGCAGGTCATGCCCCCTTCGCGGGGTAAGGTGAGGATAACCACCTCGCCGTTCATGCTCCTGAACCTGATGTGGCTGTGTCTGGATGGGGCCATGGCCTCGGCCGGTCCGGGCCGGACCATCGAGCTCGCGGTGGAGGATGGGGCCGAGGACGCCGGTCTCCGGTTCCGCGGGCTTCAGGACGTTGATCGCGTCCAAAACAGCCTGCTCTCTGCAGCCGCCTTTGGGGAGCTGTGCTCATCCCTGAAGGCTGAAATGGCCTTAGCCACCGACGGCAACGAGATGTCTCTGCTGCTCTCTATCCATCGGGGATAGGCGTTGCCTGCGCAGAGCCGAAACAACTTCAACCCCAGGAGGCCTGAAATGGCTGAAAAAGTCCTGATTGTCGACGACGACAGCGCCTTTCTGTCTGTTCTGGCAGAGCGCATGCAGAACCGCGGCATGGAGGTGTCCACTGCGACGTCCGCCGCCGCGGCCATGAAGCTGCTGGAAAAGGAAACCTTTGACGCCGTGCTGCTGGACCTCATGATGCCGGAGATGGGGGGCATCGAGGCGTTCCAGATCATGCGGCGCACCCAACCGGAGGTTCAGGTCATTTTCCTCACCGGCCACCCCTCGGTCTCCAAAGGCGTGGAAGCCATGAAGCTGGGCGCCATGGATTTCTTGCCCAAACCGATCGACATGAACGAGTTGTCCGAGAAAATAAAACAGGCTAAGGCAAGCCGGATGATTCTGGCCGACAGACGGACTCAGGATAAGATCAAGAAAATACTGACCGACAAAGGCTGGTGAGCGGCGCTGCCCCCCACCCATCCGAGAAGCTCAAGGGGTGTCTGCACGCAATCATCCCTCCCCGTGCAATCACGTGTTCCGACTCTCGGGGGTGAGCGCGCCCATGAGTCGCGGCAGGTCCCCGAAGCGGCCGATGAGCCCGAAGATGAGCGCGGCCAGCAGGACGAAGAACATCGTGACCGAGGCCATGACCGGCGTGTAGCCGTAGCGCAGNGCGTTGAAGATCTTGATCGGCAGNGTNTCCACCGTGAACCCCGAGACCATNTANGCGATGATGTACTCGTTCAGGCTGAGCACGAAGCAGAACGCGTAGCCCGACACCATGTAGGAGCGCACCATCGGGAGCACGACCGTGCGGAAGACGGCGCG
>JGI20214J51650_10002685_pt1 | contig 11207 bp, 8 predicted proteins | sample WetSurMetagenome_FD_51650 | JGI IMG/M metagenome (IMG submission 51650)
TCCTCCTGTCGAACAATGATCAGTGACAGGACACACAACCAGATCAAGCCAGCGGTGAGCAACCCGATCCGGATGGCACCTGCTCGAATTGGATCCAATTCGGCATCGGGCGACAGAGCTGGGAAAACGATCCAGCTCAGGATCCCCATTGGGATGGCCGCCATGGCCCAGATGCCAAGGATTTTGCCCAGTGAATACTGCCCACCGGTTTCAGCGACGGCATTTGTTCGTAATATGTTTTCCATTTTTTCTCCATTAAATCTTTAGAAAGATATGAACCTTCAAAATGTTTACTTTTATTCTGTTTTTCCATGCGGGTCAGCGGTATAACCGAGGCGGCCCCTGGTCATCAATATCACCGCCACTGCTGCCACGAAATAAATCACCCTGACAATTTTTCCAACAGCGTCCTCCTGATAGCCGGGGAGGAGAGCGCTCATCAAGGCCGGCGCGGCGTTGATCGAACTATGAACCAGGACCGCGATCAGGATGCTGCCCCTGGCACTGTTGAAGATCCAGACCATGATTATCATAAACGTGATGGAGACAACGCCATTGATGGCAAAACTTTGTAGATTGAACGGACCCAGTGGAATCGGACCGGATACATAGATGAAGACAGGCAGATGCCAGAGTACGTGCAGGAAAGCAACAACTATAGCAGCCAGGAGTGGATGGTAATCTTGCTGCATCCGGGTCTGCGCAAAGCCCCGCCAGCCGGGTTCCTCGCCCCAGGTGAGGAATGCAGGGAAGATCAACAGTGCGACCAGATACGTTGAGAAGAAGGTAGACCAGTTCGTCTTCAGGTCCGCGAGAGGCACACCGCCCAATACAATGCTGCTGGCGATCAGGTAGATGATCGGAAAACCAAGAATCGCCAGTACGTACCAGATCAATCCCACGCGCCATTGAACGTAGCGTCGTAACAATTTTCGCCTGCCCTCTTTTCCCTCCAGTGCGTTCGTTACAACAAAGGCGCTCAGGGTTGGTCCTGCATACACGCTCAGGATGAACAGGATGAGGAACAAGACATCTGGCACTGCATACGGGAAGATGCTCAATCCGTTCGTGCCCAGGACCATTGGCATCTGCAGCGCCCAGGAGCCGGCAAAGGCGAGTGTAAAGTAGGCAACGATCGGATGCTGCCGCATCCAAACCGACAAGCCGGAGGCATTAACATCTTTTACTTGTAAATCAATCGTGGACATTTTTACTCCTTTGGTTCTCTTTACCAAAATGTTCATCATTAAATATTCGGAGAGTAGTTCATTATTTTTTTCTCGCCGAAACTGCTTGTCTTCCCATTCTCTGATTGAAAACTTATTTACGCCTCCTTTCGTCTGATGATCTGGAGCTGCAGGATCGTCATGCCCAGCCCGTGTAGCCTGCGCAGCAGCCCAATGATCCCGGATTGATCCGTGTGCACGATGAGCACCCTGGTCTCTCCTGTGTGGTTGATATCATCTGCAAAGAGCTCTACCGAACTGTCGAAGTTTTGCAGCCAGTTCACATCAACTCGCTCCTGGATCTCGATCCGGTAGCGGGTCGTTGGATCGAAAATNGGNTGGGGGTCATTCATCGTTTGTCTCGGTTTTCCGGCTTAGGCTGGTCAATCACTGTAGTTTTGCTATCCTGAATTCTGTTACAAGGATCTTTTCTCTTGCCAGGTGTTGATTTCCCCGACATTCTAGCTGTGGAGGTAAAAAAAAGAACCACATGATCATGTGGTTCTCCAGGAGGAAAATATGTAGGTTGACAGCCAGGCTTAAATCAGACTCATCTCCCGGGCCTTTTCAATGGCATGCATCCGTTTGTTGACCTGCAGTTTGCGATAGATNCTTTTGACGTGAAATTGGATCGTGTTGATGCTCAAGAACAGGTGCTGGCCGATCTCTTCGTAGCTCAGTCCCCGNGCCAGATCCTGGAGCACATCAAGCTCGCGCTCGCTTAACTGCGCATCGTGTCTGTCTTTGATTCCCGGTTTCGCAGGTCTGCTGCCCGACGCATCCAGCAAATGGCTGACATATCCGTTTAGAACCTTATCTCTTAATCGAGTCTTGAGCTCCTGGAGCAAAGGTCCCAGCTCTTCATATTCATCCACAAAGAGACGGAAGAGCCCGGTAGGTTCTGCTGCTCTTACAGCCACTTCAAGAATCTTAAGCGCTTCCTGCTTCTTTCCGGAAGCCAGATAGAGTAGAGCCCTGACAATGGCAATCATCACTACCCAGCTGACAATCCCATGGCTTTCCGCGAATTCGAACTGACGCCTCAGAAACGCGTGCAGATCGTTCATGGGATAAGCCCCCGGCATTGCTTTCGCCAGGCGAGCCAATACATAAGCCGCGTTGAGATAACTTTCAAAGTAGGCAGTACTGGACGGGTTCAGACTATCGATTGCCGCCATATCACCAAACTTTATGCCAGATAGTGACAGCCAGGACCGGGCACCCCGCTGCAGATCAGGATCACCGGGCCTTTCACAAAGCAAAAGGCGCTGGCGCAAAGCCTGAGCGTAGAGAGCTTCCCTGGGAAGAGTATCCTCCAGGGTCTTCACCGCTTCCAACATGCCCGCATGATCTCCCTGGATCATGCGCAGGCGCGCCAGGGCTGTGTAGCCTGTTCTATGAGCCACCGACTCTCCTGTCCAGCGGATCAGATCCAGCCCCTCTGTCACCAGCTGCTCGGCTTCCGTCAGCTGATTATGTTCCAGAGGATGCTGCCTTTCAGGATGTAAAGAGCGCCGATCGGTGGGAAATACTGACCGGCAAGCACCCGGTTGAACCGATCGATATTTGTGTCACACAACTGTAGGGCCTCACTCCGGCGTCCCTCCAGGAGTGCGCTCAAGATCAGATTGATCGGCCCATAGATNGCAGCGTAAAAGTTCCCTCCGGATANGCCTTCCTCCTGAGCCTGTTGGAACGCGNGCCTCGCCGCCNCTAAATCGTTNAGCCCGAGATATGCATAACCGATATTCAGGTCGTTGATACTGCGGATGGCTTTCGCCTCGACCGGCAGGAGCCTCTGCGCTTCCCGGGANAGGGCGATCAACCGTTCCCGTGTTTCACCTGTCCATGGNGATCGCAGCAGGAACGCCCGGATGCTGGCTGCGTGTCCGGCGACCAGNTCGCGCAGTTCTTGCCCTGCATTCACCCGATCCANAGCCTGGCCGGCAGCCTCGATTGTCAGATTTATTTCATCCTCATGCGTNCCGCGCTGCATCAAAGCCAACGTCCACGCTTTTCCGATGCATAGCATGGGTGCAACNCCGAGTACATCATTTGGGAGCCTGGCATACCAGCCCAACACCTTTGCAATTTGGCCCTGATACAGTTTTGGCAGGGTGTACTGCTCGATCAGATGGGCCGCCCGGGTGAGATCGATATCTTTCAAAGCATGATCAATGGCATCATGGATATCGCCATTTTCTGCGTACCAGCAACTTGCGCGCCGATGAAGAAGGGGAATCAACTCCGGTTGCTTGCGAGTCAGCTGGTTGCGTAGCAAGTCGGAGAAGAGATGGTGATAACGGTACCAGCATTGTTCTTCATCCAGGGGAATGACGAACAGGTTGGCTGCATCCAGATACGCTAGTACCTCGCTGCTATCATTTCTTCGGGCCACCGCGTCGCACAGTGGACCATTGAGACGGTCGACAATCGATGTCTGCATGAGAAAGGAGCGGATGCTCTCTGGCTGCTGCTGGAGCACTTCACTGGTCAGGTAATCCAATATATGCCTGTGACTGCCAGAAAAATCCGCGATGAAAGTCCGAAGATCTGACTGTTTTTGCATCGACAGNCCGGCAAGCTGCAACCCTACGGCCCAACCCTCGGTGCGGCTGTCCAACGCCGCCACATCCTGTTCGGAAAGGGTCAATCCCATCACTTTCTGGAAAAACAGCTTTGTTTCTTCCCTGCTAAATCGCAGGTCTCGNGCGCGGATTTCCGTGAGCTGATCTCTGGCTCTCAGCCTGGCCAGGGGTAGATCGGGGTCTTCACGTGTAGTGAGAACAAGCTGNAGCTGGGCCGGCTGGTGATCGAGTAAATACCTGATCCCGTTCAGGATGGATGCTTCGGTGAGCACATGATAATCATCCAGTACCAGGATAAGCGGATCGGGCCTTGAAGCGATCTCATTGAGCAGCCCGGTCAACATCTTCTCGACTGCCGGAAGCTGCGGAGTCTGTAAGGCGCTGCACAGCCCGGCACCGACCTCCTCATCCGCTTGCTGAAAGGCCGCGCCCAGGTAAGCCAGAAAGCGCGGCAGGTCATTGTCTGCTTCCTCCAGTGACAGCCAGGCCACCGGGCAGCCAGTATGCCGCAGCCAATCGATCACCAAAGTGGTCTTGCCAAACCCCGCTGGCGCGGATACCAGGGAAAGCCTGCGCTTCGATGACAATCCTTGGTTTAGGAAATGTACTAGACGCTGCCGCGCCACCAGGCTGGAATGTAGTGGGGGAATAGATATTTTGGAAGCTAAAATCTCTGTGAACATCAGAAGCCCCTTACGAGTAAAGATCGTTTGATCCGTTAAAGCCGGTCACGGATGAGAATGAATGTATTAAATACACCCGAACTGCACCTAAGATAGGAAAGGCGTCTCGATTTCGAACATTGTTTCTTTAGACATGGAGGCCAACTTATGATCTTACACTGGTATATTTTGTCTCGACCGGCATCTCATTCTTTAGAAATAATATGAGGCACCCATGCCCAGAGTAAAACAATCCTAAATAATGTTTTGCCCTTCGTTTGCTGATAGAAAAACATTCCGATTCATATTATCACAGGGATGTCTTCTTTTCGTGTCTACTTTTGGGAGTCCCTTCAAAACAGAATAGAACTCTTTACTCCTTACCTCACCAACCCCATCAATACTTCTTCAAATTTCCTCTCATCACCTACAGACGAGCCGATCTCACTCCTGACCTCAGCCGCCCTTGCCCGCACGGACGCGACCTTGAGCGCGGAGTCAGGCATGGAGTTTATAATCGCGGAAGCATCCTGTCTACGGTTCATATTCAACAGGCAATCTGCCAGTTCAATGGCGGCTTCGCAGACTTGCGGCATGGCATTGGAGTCCAGACCAAGGCGAATCGCCTCTTTCAACACCGCCTGCGCTTCATTAAACTCAGAGCAACGGAGGTGCAGTTTGCCAATATTCGTCAAGGATTCCGCCAGGTCGCCGCGGGCGCCCAGCTCTTTAAATAACGAAACGCTTTGATTGAGATGCGCTTCTGCGGCAGATAAATCCCCTTCGCGCAGAGCAAGCACGCCAAAGCCTCTACAGGCAAAGCCCATACCCAAACGGTCTTGATATTGAGAGGCAAGCTGCAAGTTTTCCTCCAAATAAGTGCGCGCTTCTTCACGGGAGTCCATTTCTATGGCNATGGAGCTTAGGAAATTCAACGACAATTGCGTCAGGCGTAAATTCCAGGCCTGGCGGGATAACTCCAACGCCGACTTTAATGCCTGATAGGCATGGATGTGGTCACCCATCACTCGGGCTAGATAGCCTTGATTAAATTGCCCGGATGTAAGGAACCAGGCATCGTTGAATTCTTTGGCAAGTCTCACCCCCTCATTGGCATTCTCCTGTGCGGCGGATAAGTTCCCTGTCAGCCCGTAAATAATACTACTGTAGATCAGCGGCTCGATCAACAAACGCGGCATCTCCAGGGAACCCAGAATGGCAAGCGATTCTTCGATCGCAGTACGCCCGCGTGGATAGTTGCCTACGCGATAACAAAACATGGCATGATATGCCAGCGCACGCCCGAGCCACAGATCGGTGTCTTGTGAACGCGGCTCCTGTCGCAGGGCCTGTACTAACGCATCAGTTCCACGATACCCCTCCTGAACCCGTCCTCGCAAATCGGAGCCGCCCCAAAACATCAGGAGCGCCTCATTCATCAACGCAAACAATCTGTACTGTATGCCCGCTTCCCATGCCCTATGGATGTTCGCAAATTCATTTGTGAGCATTTGGATGGCGAGGGCGTGGTCGGCGCTTCGAAATTGCTTTTCCAAATCTCTGAGCATGGCGATGTAATAACGTGCATAGGCTTCCCGCAGCGCCTTGTCTGGTTCCAGTTGCGCGGAGGCGTATTGGCGAATCGCTTCGTGCATGTCGAAGCGTCCCGGTTCGGCGCGGCGGATGAGCGACTTGGCAAGAAGGCTCGAAAGCACATCCAGCGATGCGCCCGCAACCACATGCGCGACTTCGCGCGAAAGCCCACCCTGAAAAATAGAGAGACGCGATAACGCCTGTCGTTCATCGTCCGTCAGCAACCGCCACGAGTGATCGAACACCGCCCGCAAACTTTTGTGCCGGTCGGGTAAATTGCGCTTTGATGTCTTCAAAAAATCGAAAGTCTTTTCGATCTCACGCGCGATCTCGTCGCAAGACAACATCGTGACCCATGCCGCAGCAAGTTCGATGGCAAGCGGCAGACCTTCCACCAAATTGCAAATACGGACCGCTGCCTCCTGATCTTGTTCTGTGAATTGGAAATCAGGACGAGCACGCCTGACACTTTGCTCAAATAAGACCAACGCATCATACTCCCCAACGCTTGACCCTGCTTTAGGAGGCGCGGTCAACCCTGAGAGTTCAAGCGTCCACTCGCCTTGCAGGTTGAGGCGCTCGCGCGATGTGACGAGCAGTTTCAACTGCGAAGCTTGGGCCAACAATTCGTTGAGCAGGTCCGCGGCGGGCATGAGATGCTCGAAATTATCGAGCACGAGCAGGATGTGTTTCTCGCGCAGATATCCCAGGAGACGTGACTTCAAATCGGTGTTCAGCGCGGACAGCCCCAACAGAGACACGATGGCAGGCAGGATCGCATCGGGGCTGGTGAGCGGGGCGAGCTGCACAAAGTAAACCCGCCCATCGAAGATATCCATCGCTTGAGAGGCAACATGAATCGAGAGGCGTGTTTTGCCTATGCCGCCCTGTCCCAATAAGGTGATGAGACGACAATACGGATCGCGAATTAGTTTGGTAAGAGTGGCAATATCCTGGGCACGACCAATGAAGGGCGTGGACGTAGCTGGGACGTTCGTNAGAGGAATGAAGGCTTGGGAAGGCGAACCGGATATGATGTTCGGAGGATGGACAGTGAATTTATCTACTGCCATAACGCCGCGAGCAACCTGTAAAAAGCGAGNCCGCTCGGATTTGTCTATTTTCAAATGTGTCGCCAGAAGTTCGGCAATTTGAATTGAAGGACGGCGTTCATCTGTTTCAATCTTGCGTATGGCGGAGTATGAGCACCNAACAAGGTCGGCAAGCGCTTCCTGCGTAAGGTCGAGCGCTTTGCGACGACGGCGAATCCAATCCCCAAATGAATATTCGGAGTCCACAGGTAGATTTTATCATCGCTTTGTGGCGGTTTTTGTGGCAGTCACTGTTACCAATTTTGCCCGGGCGGACCGCATAATACGAACATCAAAAGGATGATCGATGAAGAAGTCCCCCCAGACAAATGCAATTTTCCTGGCGCCCGGCGGTGGACCAACGCTGACGTTCAATGGCGCAACGGTAGGCTACAAGGTGAGCGGCGCAGAAACGGACGGCGCATGGGCCTTGCTTGAATATACCCTGCCGCCGCATTTTGAAGGAATGGCACTGCACTGGCATCAGCACACCTACACAGGTTTTTATGTTTTGGAGGGCAAAGTTGCCTTTCGGGTGCAAGCCCGGGATTTTGAAGCCGAAGCGGGTGCATTTGTGAGTGTGCCGCCATCCACGCCCCATACTTTTGGCAACAATCGTACTCAGCCTGCCCACCTGTTGGAATTCATTTTGCCTGGCGGCGCCGAGAACTATTGGAAGGAATTGGCGGCGCGGGCGCAACTTGATCAGGATCTGCCGCGGCATGAACGGTTTGATATTTTTCTGGCTGATGAATAGGAACGAAAGGAGACACTTATGAATAACCAGGTTGAATCTCAGTATGGCAAGACGACCGTCCCGATCTCCATCCATTATCTGCTTCTGTTTTTGTTGCTTACTTTTTTGTGTATGGAAGCGCACGAGACTTTCCACCATTTGGTTGGAGGCATCTTATGCAGTGGATTTGGGACGATGACACTCACGGTTTATGAGCCCCAAGCCCAATGCAACAGCGATGTCATCACATTGGCGGGACCGTTCCTGAGTTTTGCCATCGCGTGGTTTGGGGCTTATTGGCTGATGAAGCGCAGGCACATGCTGTTTGCTTACACACTGATCTTCGCCAGCTTTGCCCATTTGCGCTTCCCTCTGCCGCTCACTAACAGCGGAGATGAGTGGTCGGTATTGCGCGGGTATCTACAAGAAAGTCAACGATTGCCCGCACAACTTTTCCTTGCCAGTGTTTTGTTCCTGCTGGCATTACCGCCCCTGTTGGTTGCCTACAAGGCGACCGCAAATCGAATGCGTTTGCCGGTTTTCATCGTTTCATGGCTGCTGCCTCTATTTCTGCTTTACGCCCTGCCCCTCGTTGATACGTGGCTGTTCGGTCCCGAATTAGACCGTGCAAGCCTGTCGCTCCTGGGAATTCCCATCGTCATTTTGCTGGCAGACGTTATTGCCACGATGTTATTTATCGTTGGTGGAAAACAGATGTTCCGCTTCAGCCCATTCCTCAATTCATAACAGGAGAACAACCATGAAAAAATTATTACGCTGGTTTGGAATTGGGTTGGCGATCGTTGGCGGCCTGCTTCTCCTGGCGGTTGCGGGAATGTATTTCAACTCGAGCCGCCAGTTGAACAGGACCTATGAATTTGCCAGTGAAAGCGTCACCATCCCAACAAACGAGCAATCCATTGCGAATGGAAAAAAGTGGGTCGAGATCGCGTGCGCGGATTGTCACGGCGCCGATTTCTCCGGCACGGCGATGATCGACGATCCTGCCATCGGTCATCTCGACTCTGCCAACCTTACCTCAGGCAAAGGCGGCGTCGGCTCTACATACACGGATGAAGATTGGATACGCGCTTTACGTCACGGCGTGGGCAAGGATGGCAAGCCGTTATTCATCATGCCATCGTCCGCGTTTTGGAATTTTAGCGATGAAGACCTCGGCGAGATCATTGCCTATATCAAGACCGTCCCCTCTGTGGATCACGAGACGACTGCAAAGCTATCGTTCCTGGGAACAATGGTGCTTCCCAACGATCCAACCTTCCTGCATGTGAAGTTGATCGATCACAGCAGTCGCCCTGCCCTGCCCGCAGCTGGGGTCACGGTGGACTATGGCCAGTATCTTGTCAATGTGAGCGCCTGCCGCGATTGTCACGGAACCGATCTATCGGGCAGACCCGGCACAAACGGCAAACCTGCCACGCCCAATCTCACACCTGGCGGCGAACTGGCGTTTTGGTCAACTGAAGAATTTATCAACACCATGCGAACGGGCGCCGCGCCGAGCGGGCATCCGCTTGATCCAAACGAAATGCCGTGGAAAGGATATCGTCTCTACTCGGATGATGAACTGGCCGCTATCTTCATGTACCTGCGGTCTCTGCCGAAGTGCCGTCCAATAACGGTAAGTAGCCGGCGTTCGCGAAAGGATAATAGCATGGTAATTTTCTCAGGCTTTTCATCCAACGACGTTCCCTACGCCAAACTCAGCAGCAAGGGTACCATCCTGGTCGTCCTTACAGGCTCCGAATTGGAACATCAGCCACCCACCAAAACTGCCCAGCAAGGCTATTACATCGGCTTGAAACGGCTTACCCAACAATACAGCATTCTTGCGTGTGGCATTGCCCAGCAAGCCATTCATATAGCCAGGCTTTTCTCCATTTGCTTCACTCGCGGAAAGGCAGGTTTGAACAACTTCATTTACTTCTTCAATTCATTCAAAAACCGTTTTACATCTTGCTAGCTCAGATTGCATTCGGGTGCCCGACGTTTCAAATTCCGTGCAACCCGCCTGACCTTCGGCTTTCCCGGTCGTCCGATATCGACTGCTTTCGTTTACAATATCTCGCGTCATGGTGTTCTTGCTCTCCTTTTCACTCGCCAGTGATCGGAGAAAGATACCATGCCTTCTATTTACACACTATTTTGCTTTTTTCGTTCTCAACCTTGCGTTGTAATACTAATTGGCATACTTAATGTGGAAACGATTTGTTTGTTGGTCGACACAGTTGATGTACTGGTAGATGTTTTATAATTAATCTATGGCTGTTCCAGTTCTGGCCACAAAACTTTATATCCCGCCACCTCCTCTAAGAGCGGTAGCCCGTCCTCGCCTGTTAGAGCAGCTCAATGATGGCTTGTCAACGAGGCATCGCATAACGCTCATCTCTGCGCCAGCCGGCTTCGGCAAGACCACACTTGTCACAGAATGGATTACCAGTTGCGGGCTGCCTGCCGCCTGGTTATCTTTGGATGAAAGTGATAACGATCTTGCGCACTTTCTGATCTACTTCATCAAAGCACTGCAGACGATTTCACCAAACCTGGGGACTGGGTTACTGGATGTACTTCAATCATCGCAGTCATCGCCTACTGAAGCAATTTTGACAGTTTTGCTCAACGAAATCGCTATCGTCCCGGATAATTTTCTTTTCATTCTGGACGACTATCACCTAACGGATGCCAAACCGATTGACAACGCTCTCGCCTTTGTGGTGGAACGTTTACCTGCCCAGATGCACCTGGTGATCACAACCCGTGAGGATCCGGCCCTGCCTCTCCCTCGTTTACGTGCCCGAAATCAATTAATTGAGTTACGTGCTGCGGATCTGCGCTTTACCCCCTGGGAAGCTGCCGAATTTCTCAACAAGGTGATGCATCTTGGCCTCTCGGCAGACGATGTCGCTGCACTGGAGACCCGTACAGAGGGCTGGATTGCCGGACTGCAATTAGCCGCACTTTCGATGAAGGGGAACAAGGATGTTACCGGATTCATCCAGGCATTTGCCGGCGATCACCGATATATCGTGGATTATTTGGTTGAAGAGGTTTTGCAGCGTCAATCACAACCGGTTCGAAACTTTCTTCTCCAAACATCCATCCTTGACCGCCTGAATGGCTCACTCTGCGATGCTGTTACATCCCAACCTGGAGGCAAAGCAAGATTAGAAATTTTGCAGAGGGGCAATTTGTTTCTTATTCCTTTAGATGACAAGCGAGAATGGTATCGCTATCATCATCTTTTTGCCGATGTTCTTCGTATGCATCTTATGACAGAGCAAGCCGATCTA